>OAVK01000977.1_pt1 | contig 10896 bp, 12 predicted proteins | sample 1495301 | NCBI WGS metagenome assembly OAVK01 (sample SAMEA2580094, study PRJEB22360) | human gut metagenome | biome: human gut; feature: human-associated habitat; material: faeces | place: Denmark | collected 2008/2010
CTGTCGTCCTCGAAGTCGTCGAGGTTGTCAATGCACTTCTGCATTCTGTATCACCCCCTTAACTCCACTATCCCCTCTTCCGAAGGTAAAACAGATTGTCCATCGTAGACATAGACCGTTAAGCCCATGCCCCAAAGTTCTTTCAGGGTAAAATCCTCCGGTGTCTTCATTCGTCGGTCCAGTGTAGGGGCGGATATATGGGCTTTTACAGCTAATTTTTTATCGTCCCAACCGTTTAATGCTTTCTTACTTGCAATACAGGCCAGGACGGCCCGACGACGTTTTTCCAGATCTATTAGTCCTACTTTTGGCAACTGCCTCACTCCTCTCTTTATAATCCCTACACGGGTACCGGCGGCTCTGCTCTATGCAGCGGTTACGGTATCGGCAGGTATAGCATGTCGTTTTAATGCGGATCACTCTCCTTATGATTGATTTTCCGAATTCTACCAACTATAATGTACTTACAGGTCATGCCGGGCCGAGTACTTAAGAAAGGAGAAATCGAATGCTTGTCCTTTTGCTTTTGCTGTGGTTAGCTATTTATATTTGTTCAATCTTCACAGCCGTAATAAAGTTGAGAGAAATTAATGGAGCCTTACAAGTTCTAAGCGAATACATCGACTCTGCTGATATAAAAGGTTCTGGCTATATCGTTAGTGGTCCTGGACTGCTCAAAAAAGACAATTACGAAAAATGTCTTTCTAATGCTCTGACTAAATTCCCAATAATTTACAAACATTCCGGTTACTATACTGGGGCCTTGGAATATGGAGCCAGCGATATGCAAAACTACTTAACTGCTATAAAGCTATACAATGAATTAGCCATGAATAGCAACTATGCTATGGAAGAACTGAAATCAGCGTTTAATCCCATTCAGTCTCTCAAAACACTTATCTCCTTACCAGGAACAGTTTTGTCATGGGTTGGTATATCACACAAAAATTCGTCTTCAACTGTTCTGAATATCTTATGCTGGATTGCAGTTTATCTTTTAGGTTTATATAGCGATGAAATTAAAGAACTTATCAATTTAGTCCTTAAAAATCTGATTAATGCATAACCATATAAGCATAAATAAACAACTCTTTTCATATTTAGATAGCACTCCGCCCACTACCTCTTGTGATCCGAATAGGCATATTAGCGTAATTAATGAAATTAATATGTTTATTCGGATTTTTTTTCTTTCCAACTTGTATACCCTCCTTCCATATTTTTCCATTTCCTTCCACTTCACCCCTGTTGACATATCGCCCTAGAAGCGGTACAATCGAGGTGCCAATCGAACATACTTTCGATTATTCTTCAAGAAAATATGTGATTGAGACATCGAAGTAGTCGGCCAGGATTTTTAGCTTGTCTATCTTTGGCATCATTTTTCCTCTTTTCCATTCACTGAAAAATGAGGACGGTATACCTAGCCTTTTTCCTAATTGGTAGAAAGTTAATCCGTTATTCTGAACCAACTTTGCTAGTTTTGCAAACGAGTCAACAGCATTAAGCAAAAAAATCACTCCTTTCTTCAAAATTTCTAACTTATATATTGACTTTAGCTAGAAAATTCTATATAATCAAATTATCCACTAAATGATTATAAACTAGAATTTTATATTTTACTTTCTAGGATTTTCTAGCCTCTGTACATAGTATAGCTAGATTATTCTAGTTTGTCAAGCCATTTTTTTAGAATTTTCTAGTTTTCTTAGAAAGGGCGATATTATGTACGATATTTTTGCTAAGTTATTAGAAGAAAGACATTTAAAAGCTGCTGATGTATGCAGAGGAACCGGCTTGCCCTCTTCCCTGTTCAGTGAATGGAAACGCGGAAAAAGTACGCCCAAGGCAGATAAGCTCAAAAAAATCGCTGATTTCTTCGAGGTATCCGTTGAATATCTAATGACAGGAGATGATCCAGCGAAAAAGGAAGAAACCTTTAATGCACGAGATGAGCGAGATATAAAGAAGGATTTAGAAATCTTAAGAGAAAAACTTGCAAACAAAGAATATGGGCCAGCAGCATTTGACGGCGAGGATATTCCTGACGACGATGCCGACCTTTTCCTTGGACAGGTAGAGTTAATGCTCCGCCGTCTTAAAACCAAGAACAAGGAGAAGTTCAATCCCTATAAAAACAAAAAGTAGGTGGGATGATTGACAAGGGACATAAAACAGACTGTCGCTTACTATCAGAAAAAGTATAAAACTAAGGATCCATACAAAATAGCCCGAGCCATGGATATCGAGCTCCAGATCGGTTACATGGGGCATCGTCTCGGATGTTATATGTATCTTAAAAGAAGCAAGTGCATATGGCTAAACGAAGACCTTGACCCACACGAAATGGAATTTGTAATGACCCATGAATTAGGCCATGCGATAATGCATCCTTACGAGAATTGTTATTTTATAAAACATAAAACACTTTTGCTGAATTCAAAAAAAGAAATAGAAGCAAATAAATTTGCCGTTGAATTTTTGATATCTGATGACGATGTGCAGGAATACGCTATAGATCGACAATATACCGTCGGCATGTTGTCGAGGTTATGGGGATATGAAAAGGAACTGATCGAGTTAAGATTGAGAGGTGTGAAATGAAGTATAAAGAATTCTTAGAATATCTGGAATTGAATCTTGAAGGATACAAAACATTCATGAACAAAGCCAAGCAATACCAAATTACTAAAAATTTAAAACGGCCAGCCAAAAATCGATGGTCAGACGAGAAAATGGAAAAAGCCGCCTTTGAGATGTGGAAGAAATCCATGGAAAGTCTTTACAATAATTTGAAAAAAGAAATTAAATCTGATCTATCCTTTTCGTGGACTTCTTACATAGAAAAACATGAAATACTGGAAACAGTGAATGAAAGCATAAGCGAACTGGATTTTTCTGAAGAAGTAGCATGAGAATTATTAAAATATAGGAGGGAAAATACATGAAAAAAGCAAAACTGTTAATAACCACTCTCACCATGTCGGCCATGATGGCCTCGACAGCTCTGGCTGGAGAGTGGAAGCAGGATCAGACGGGCTGGTGGTACCAAAATGATGATGGAAGTTATCAGGCTAATCAGTGGTTCCAGGATTTTGATGGAACTTGGTATTATCTTAATGAATCCGGTTACATGCTTACGAACGAAAATGCTCCAGATGGGCGCCAGATCGGAGCAGACGGTAAGTGGATCGAACCCATAACGGGCGAAACCATGAGCGTTTTAAAGGATGCCCACAATTGGCTTATTACAGATATTTGGAGTAAAGGATATTGCGATTTCAGTTGGTATCAATACAATGGAAAAGACAGTACAGGTTCTGATATTGACATAGACTACGCTTATCAGATTTTTAAAGATAATTATAAGAAGCTGGCTAGCTATAACCTTTTTATCAATTCATTGCCAGCAGAATATGATTCAATCAAAACCGCATGGAATAAATGCATAGTGGAATCAAACAATTTGTATCATTACTATGAAGAGAAAGGCATTGTGATGGGTAACGATGTAAACAGCGACCTTTTCCAACAATACATGGATGCTTTTTCTAAATATACACGCGAGGCTGCAAAGAAAAACTAACAATAGCATGTAAAAAGCCCCAGGAGCTACCAACTCCCAGAGCCTTTACATAGATTTTCTCTTACCAGGTTCGCCCCAGTAGATATAATCATTTTGACACTTGAATTATATCATTTCTGGAGCGTCCTGGCAAGGGGCGTATTTTTTATACCCAAAAAAGTTGTGATATCACAACTACATTGTGAAAGGAATGATAGGATTATGGCAAAAGCAAAGAAATTACCTTCCGGCTCCTGGAGGTGCCTGGCCTACAGCCACACCGAGCGGGTCCTGGACGAGAAAACAGGGAAATGGAAAGATAAGAGGATCTATGAATCATTCACGAGTGACGATCCCAGCCTTCGCGGGAAGAAAGAGGCAGAGTACGCCGCCGCGGACTTCCAACTCAACAAAAAAGCAGCTACAGCGAAAAAACAGCATGCAAACAGAAATAAGAAGCTGACCGAGGCAATAGACGATTATATAGAATCCAGGGTGCCTCTAAAACGATCTCCTACAACGATACAGGATTACCGCTGTATCCAGCGTAACGGCTTCCAGGACCTCATGGACACGCCCCTAAAGGATATCGATGAGGATATTATGCAGGAGGCCATCAACGTAGAGGCACGACGAAAATCCAATAAGCGGAGCAAGACCCCTCAGCCGATATCTGCCAAACGTTTGAAAAACGAATGGATCCTAATAAGTGCAGTCCTCCATAAATACCGTAAGGATTTTGATTTCAGTGAGATCGAGCTCCCGCAGGTTGAGCCACGCGTCGTGGAGCTGCCGCCGGCGCAAAGAGTCCTGGACATTATACGTGGCACAGACATAGAACTTCCGGTTCTCCTAGCCGCTTGGCTGTCCTTCTCCATGTCGGAAGTGCGGGGCCTCACAAAATCAAAATCTATCCGGGGTAACTGCATCATGATCCGAGAAGTAATCGTTGATGTAGACGGGGAACCCCTCCGAAAGGATATAGGCAAAAATCCTACACGTACCCGCCGTCATCGGATCCCGCCATACATTATGTCACTGATTGACCAGGTGGAAGGCGATGCCCTCGTGCCGATCAGCGGCAGAGCGCTGTATCATCGCTGGATTAAGCTGCAGGACGACAACGACATGGATCATATTACCTTCCACGATCTTCGTCATCTCAACGCCTCGATCATGGCCCTGCTCCGGATCCCTGACAAGTATGCAGAGGAGCGCGGCGGCTGGGATAATGACAAGGTCATGAAGCGGGTGTACATGCAGACATTTTCGGAAGAGCGGGAACGGTTTGACGATGTAATAGACGGGTATTTTGATGATCTTCTAGGAGGTGGCACAGATGCTATGCAACATGAAATACAACACAAAGAAAAAAGAGCCTTGTAATTACAAGACTCTTTACGAGCGCGAGACGGGGATCGAACCCGCGACCCCAACCTTGGCAAGGTTGTACTCCACCACTGAGCCACTCGCGCATAAACGATAAAACAAAGTATGAACTTTTTCGTAAAAGCATTATAACATACATCTCATGAAAATGCAACAGAAATTTTCTAAAGCGGGTGATGGGAATCGAACCCACGTATCTAGCTTGGAAGGCTAGTGTTCTACCATTGAACTACACCCGCAAAGGAAATTCCAAAAGCATTTCAAATGTACTCTCGCGAGCACAATGCCCAAAGTCGGAATCGAACCAACGACACGAGGATTTTCAGTCCTCTGCTCTACCAACTGAGCTATCTGGGCAGACATGCGATGTCCTGTGCGTAATCGGAATCAGTTTGAAGCTGCTGCTCCTCTCACTCACAACACGAATAAGTTTACAAGATTTCCCTGCATTTGTCAATATAAATTTCATTTATTTTCTCGAAACCCATTTTCGTGAAACCGCATATCACTGTTCTCCGTCGAGCACCTTTTCAAACTGATCCATCGGCATCGGCCTATAGAATGCGAAGCCCTGAATCAGATCGCAGCCTACGGATTTTAAGAATTCTATCTGATCCTGACGCTCCACGCCCTCGGCTACCGTGCTGATATTCAGCTCTTTCACCATATCAATTATATATTTCAGGATCGTATGTTCCCGGTTCACATCCACGCTCACACGGAAAAATACTCCATCCAGCTTCAGCACATCGATAGGAAGATCTTTTAGAAGCCCCAGAGACGAGTAGCCGGTGCCAAAATCGTCAAGGGAACACAGAAATCCGTTGTCGTGCAGTTCTCTCACCACCTGCAGCAGATACTCCTCGTGCTCAAACGCGGCCGACTCCGTCAGTTCAATCTCCAGCAGCCCGTCAGGAATCCCGTACTGCTTCTTGATGCTGGCGTAGACCGGGATGAAATCCGGGTTATAAAACTGTATTTTAGACACGTTGACGGAGACCGGCACCACGGCCAGCCCTTTCTCCATGCGTTCATGCAGCCATATACACACCTTTTCGAAGACGAAACGGTCCACTTTGCCGATAAAGTGGTTCTTTTCAAGCACCGGAATAAAGAGTCCCGGGGAGAGCAGGCCATTGCCCGGTACCGCCCATCTCACCAGCGCCTCCGCGCCTCTCACGATGCCGTCCTCCACGCCCACCTTGGGCTGCATATAGACGACGAACTCCTCATTATCCAGGCCTTCCTGCATGCGGTCCTTCACCTTCATCTCCGCGATCAGCTTCTGCCGGATCTCATCGCCGTAGAACGCATAGTGCTTTCCCGGTTTGTTCTTGACTTCCTTCTGGGCGAAATTGGCCCGGTTGACCATCATCACCGCCTCCGGCTCCTCGACCAGATCCTCCGCGCAGCAGATTCCGCATGCGATGGTCATCATGTGGCGGTTCGACATGACAAGAGCGGAATTTAAGAACTCTTCATCCACCTGTTTCTGTGTCTCAAGCAGCCCCTCCCGGCTCTCATAGCGGCGCAGGAGTACAAACCGGTCCGCCACGTCGCGGCCCAGCAGTTCCTCTTCCTTCAGACGGCTCATAATCAGCCGTGCGTAATCTTTCAGCAGCTCGTCCCCGTACGAGTAGCCGAATACGTCGTTTACATACTTGAAATTTTCGAAATCAATATAGAGAACTGCGAATCTGGCATCGGTTTTCCGTTCCAGTATACGGTTTACCTCGGAGTAAAACTTCTCCGTATGGTACGCCCCGGTCAGCTCATCTCTGGACGCCAAATCCTCCAGCTTTTCGTTGGTATCCTTTAATTGAAAGAATTTTCTTATGTAAAAATACATGGCAAATGCGAACGCGATGGCGCTGACCAGCGCTGTTGCCGAGATCATGCGCACCGTCTTTCCCGCCATGTCGCTGGAATACTGCTCTATGGTAAAAACTGTGTTGTTGGCTATCTCAAACAGCCTCTCGCTGGAATCGATCAGAAAATCTGCACTCTCCCCCTGCCTCACAGCGTCGATCTCTTTCCTCACGGCATCCCATTGCCCCTTCAGCAGCTTTAAATTCATCTGGTACAGCTTGCAGTCCGTGGAGACCAGGCCATATATGCCGTGGCCGGTCACCAGCTCGTCCAGAATATCATCCACATACCCGATCAGTTCATCGTCGGGGCGGCCGTTCGTCTCCAGCTTCACCACCCGCTGGGAAGCTCCCCTCACGATCCCCACATAATTAATCAGCTTCCCGTAGTCCCGAATATCTGAAATCCGCTTAATCGAGACTGCGCTGATCACCACAAGCAGGCCTAAAAGCAGCGGAAACAGTATTCTTAAATGTTTTTTCATTGGTATCCCCCTGATCAGGTTTTATTCTCCGGTCAGAATCCGGCTCGTCCTGCGCACCGTGATCCGGTCTCCTTCTTCCACCCTGCCGCAGAGCAGCGGTGCATGCACATCATACTCTGCCCGCCGCCTCATGACAGCGCCCTCGCTGTCATTGGCGTAACAGTATTTACAGCCGCACAGGCAGGTGTCGTACGCCCCCGTTTCCACGCTCTCCACACACCCGCATTCCGGCCTCTGGTTTTTGTCTTTCTTCACACGAACCGGAACGCCCAGAATGCGTTCAATCATCGCCGGATCGACACAGCTTCCATGGCGGACTCCCACTTCGCTTAAATCCACGGTCTCCGCGCAGCTCTCCACCGTCATGCCGTACTTCTCCGCCGTCTTTACGAACCGCTCACACGTTCGTTTCATGATCTCTTCATCCGGCGTCTCCAGAGGGATGCCCCTCATGTTGCGTTTCGTCTTCCCATAGCAGTCCAGAAAGCTGATGACCACCTTATCCGTACAGCCGCAGATTCCTTCTGCAATCGCTTCAAACGCACGGAAATGGTACTCCGCCGGGTATCTTTCATTGAAAAGCACCGGATCGTACCGCCACACCATGCGGTCCCGTCCGGCCGTTTCCGCAGTTTCGCGGAAGATACGGATCAGCTCGTGTTTGTCCGGAAGCCCCGGTTCTATGTCACGGCCGTATCCGGTCAGTGTAAACTGTATGTAATACGGGATTTCTCCCAGTTCTCCGATCCGTCTCATCATGGGGGCCGGATTCTTCGTCCAGAACACCACTAAATCCACCAGGTCGGGAGAAAGCATGATCTTGCTGACCTGGTGGCTGTTCATCGGATTCTTCACATAGAGAAATCCCTCTTTCATTCTATTGAAAAACCAGTCGGAATAATACTGTGGAATATCCGTCCTTCTGCTCACACTCAGTATCATGGCTGCACTCCGTTTCTCTCAGGCTAAAGCCATTATACCCCATCAGAGAGCCTCCTTCAACCGTTCCACATTATTCTCCTCAAATTTAAGAAGCCGCTTCATCAGAGCCGTCACTTCCTTTTCCGCCTCTTTCTCATACTGATTGATCCGCTTGACTGCATCAATAATCCCCATATTGCTGCCCTGAATCAGCATTTCCGCAATGTGAGAGGAAGACTTATCCATCAGGGTCTTCATATCGATCATCAGGTAGGCCATGATTTTTTCCAGGGCGCCGATTCCCTTCTCATCGTAGCCATGGCGGTTCAAAAGCTTTTTCGCTTCCTCATGAATCTGCTCGTACTCCTTAAGCTGTGCCTCAATTCGTTTCTTAAACGCCTCATTGTCAATCATAGGAATCAGCTGATTTAAGGTCTCGACACCCATCTGGGAATTTTGATAAATAAAATTAAGCATTTCCGCGTCTGCGCTCATATCCAATACCTCTTTTCATATTATTATAGATTTCCATCATAGTATTGGGTAAAATGCGGCAATTCATTCTCCGGACAGCGCCGAAGACCAGAAAAAGCTTTTCAGCTTCATGTATAAAAGGAAGGCAATCCAGGGAAAATAATGGAGTATCCGCAGCAGACAACCTTATGAAATCATCATTATGACTGGAGGATTCTATGAATAAACAGCCTGTATTTTTAACGGACAGAGACCGCCTCGTGATACTGGAGGCCATCGCGGGAATGCCTAATGCGGCAGTCCCGGACAGCTTAAAACCATTTGAGGTACTGGAGCCCAACACCTCGGAAGGCGCTTCCGAAAAGCACCTCCCCATCATTGAAACCGACGGAAACCATGTGACCGTCAAGGTCGGAAGCATCTTCCATCCCATGAGCGAGGAACACAACATCGGATGGGTCTGCTTACAGACGAAGGCCGGGGCCACCATGCGGGTGCCCTTAGATCCCGCCTGTGAGCCGGTCGCCCACTTTACGCTGGAGGACGGCGATACACCGAAGGCGGCCTACGCCTGGTGCAACCTTCACGGTTTCTGGAAGACCGAGGCATAAAACCCAAGGGTCTCACCTGTACAGAGAAGCATCCCAGACCGTTTCAGGACGCGGGATGCTTCTTTTCTGTCTTCCATTCAAGTAATTTCTCAGTAAGCTCCGGATCGAACTGGCGGCCCTTGCACCGCTCAAATTCTTCCAGGATCATCATTTCATCTTTGTACCTCGTCCCTCTTCCATTCAAACCATACTTCATGCGGTCATAGGCGTCCGCGATTGCCAGGACACGCGCTTCAAACGGGATTTGTTCACCGGCCAGGCCTCGGGGATAGCCCGTACCGTCCCAGTTTTCATGGTGGTAGAGCACTGCCTCCGCGTACACGGCGGTGTCTCCGTTGGCATGGAGTATCCGGCCGCCCACCTCCGGATGGCGCAGAACTTCTCTCTGTTCTTTCTCCGTCAGCATGCCGTTTTTATTGAGTATTTCGTCGGAAATGGAGGCCATCCCAATATCATGCAGAAGTCCGGCGCTGCATAAGCAGGCCACCTCCTCTTCACCGAGACCCATCCAAGTCCCAAAGTCATTGATAAACTGCCTGATTCTCAGGCTGTGGTCTCTCACCTGACGGTTGCGTTCAAACAGCGATTCCAGAATCATATGTACGGCCCCGTTAAACCGGCTGACGCCTCTGACCTGTTTTCGGCTGTACATCATATCCTCGGCTGCGGCCACGATGAAGGACAGCTCTTCCTCCGGCGTATTCTTTGTGGCGGCGCCCCAGGAGAAGCTGAGGGGAATTCCTGAGATGGACTTCTCTTCCATGGCCTTTTTCGCCTCCTGCATATAGCGGCGCACCGTTTCCAGGTTCGTCCTCGGAAACAGGATTACAATCTCGTCGCCGCCGACCCGCATCAGCGTATACTCCGGTCTGGCGTTTCGTTTCAGCTCATCCACGATGATTTTGATCGCCTGGTCACCGAACTCGTGGCCCAGCGTATCATTGATAATTTTCAAACCGTCGATATCCACCATGGACACGGACAGCGGAAGATTCTCCAGCACATCCATGTCATGCATCTCTTCTTTATAAAACTGGCGGTTGTAGATTCCGGTCAGCGGATCATGCACGCTTCGGTTCCAGAAGTCTCTCTGTCTCTTCTTCAGTTCCGTAATATCCGTGATCACGCTCCGGAGCAGATCGCTGCTCACCAGTTCCTCTATGCCTGGGATCTCCACCTCTTCCCGATAACAGTTGGTGGTTACCATGACATCCCGGATCTCATCCGCCCCCCGGATCTGGACTTCGATGGATTCCGGCGTTTTCTTCTTCAGCACCCTCTGGATCATTAAGTACAGTTCATCCTGAAATTCAGGCAGAACATACCGCGGAAAGCGGTGTATCTGGCATTCCTGCGGGGGGAAGCCCAGAAGACGGCATAGTGTGTTGTTGGCCGCTATGATCTGGCCGTTGTGGTTGTATACCACGTATCCTGCAGGCGCATCCTCATAGAGCCGCTGGTATCTCTGCTTCAGCAGCTCATTTTCCTGCATAATGCGTTTCATCTCTTCATTCTGGAACAGGAGTTCCTGGTAATAGATACTAAAGTCGCTGATGTCGGCTTTTTCCTTTTCTTCCATTTCT
>OAVK01000978.1_pt1 | contig 10886 bp, 8 predicted proteins | sample 1495301 | NCBI WGS metagenome assembly OAVK01 (sample SAMEA2580094, study PRJEB22360) | human gut metagenome | biome: human gut; feature: human-associated habitat; material: faeces | place: Denmark | collected 2008/2010
ATATTAACGGTTCGTTTTACGGCATCGGCGACAGCAACGGCACCAGTAAACTCTATCGTGCGATGTATGAGCGTGATTATGACGGGTATCGACTGGCGCTCGGGATGCTCGACACCTGGAACGTGCAGTCTATTGCTAGTTTGAATGCGTTGAATGGTGGGAAAATTTACGGTGTGAGCTACGGAAACAAAGGAAGTACGGTTGTTGAGAATACCGCGCTTTCACTCACGCCGATTACCGTATTTTTGCCAGCCGCTGGCGAGGTTCATGTCTTCCGTGATGGGCGTTTGCTCAGCGTGCAGAACTTTAATATGGGCAGCTATGAAATTGATACCAGTCGCTTTCCGTATGGTGTTTATGACGTCACGGTAGATATCGTGGTCAATGGCCGGACAATTAATAGTCGTATTAGCAGGGTTAATAAAATCTTTGCCCGCCAACAAGCCGCCGGGATTGATCAGCTTTCGTGGCAACTGTTTGGTGGCTCACTGGATTATGACCGTGTGAGTTACAAGCGAAATCATTATCAAGATTTGGGCAACGAGCAGACCTGGATTGCCGGGGGGGCCGCATCGGTGACGCTGGCGATATTATCGGGGCTGGGCCTGAAATCCACGCTCTACGGTTTTGACAACAATGCGGTTAATGAAACGGATGTCACGCTCAATGTGAATGAATACGTAAGTATTGGCAATCAGACGCTAGTGGCGAACGATTCGTCATGGCGAAATATCAGTAACATCAACCTTAATGTCCCTGAGGGATACGGTTCCCTATGGGCATCTCGTGAAGACAGTAAAATTGGCGATCGTCTGCCTTTACAGGAGCGTGATAATTATTCCATTGGCGGGACTCTTAACCTCGGAAAGTTTATTCCTCATGGCGGCTCGCTCACCGTGAGTCAGACGGAGAATCGCTACTCGGGAAATAAATATCGTAATCTGGACTACAGCACGACCCTTTATTCAGGCAGGTATGCCACGGTTGGGTTGCGTGCAGGTATTCAGCGTTATTACTACAACAATCGGAATGACGATGGGCGACAGGAACGTTATGTCAGTCTGGATTTATCGTTGCCGTTGGCGACCTGGTTGAGCATGGGCGTCTCCCGGGATCGTTATGGCAGTACTCAGGGTAATCTCAGCGCGCGTAAGCAGTATGCTGAGGGCCCGATTAAATCGGTCGGATTGTCGGCATCAACGCGTCTGAGTGGCGAACAATATTACGACAATAATTATTCGGTAAACGGCAATTTGAGTTATGACACGAAATATAACGCCGGCACCGTATCGGTAACGCGTTCTGCTGACAACTCCACCAATATGAACTTCTCTTCTCAAGGTTCTCTGGCGTGGGCAGGTAAAGATTTCGGCCTGAGTAAAGAGCGGCAGCGGTCCGGCATCATTGTGAAAACAGATTTGACCGGTGAAGGGAAACTAGCTGCGAAGATTAATAACCGCAATTATCTTCTCAGCGGTAAATCAAATTTCATTGCACTGCCGCCCTATGCTCAGTACAAGCTGGAAATCCTCAATGATAAAAACTCTGAGGACAGCTTCGATATTGTTTCAGGACGCAAACAGGAGCTGACGCTATATCCGGGTAACGTGGGTGTTATCAATCCTGAAGTGAAAAGCATGGTCACTGTATTCGGGCGCATTCGTTATCCCGATGGACAATTGGCTGCAAATACCGATATCCATAACCACATCGGTAAAACGCGTACGGATGAAAAGGGTGAGTTTGCTATCGATATCGATAAAAAGTATCCGGTCATCACGTTAATTTCAGCCAATGGCAGCATATGCGAAGCCGATCTTGATTTGGAAAAAGCACGCGGCGCAGCGTGGGTTGGCGATGTGAAATGTGCAACGCAAACCACGATGGCGCAGAGGTAATAAAATGAAAGTATTAATTAAATTAGCTACTGTAATCTGTGCCGTAGGGAGTTTTTCACCTGTGCCTGCTTTGGCGTTGAATGCAATCTCTTCCGGCTCAGTCAGCAATAACTATTTGTTTATCGAAAATGCCATTGATAGTGAATACTTTATTACCCCATCGGCACTTGATCCGCGTTTCAGCGGGTCAAACACGTGGATAAAATACGGTACCTCTCAGGTGAGTCTCGGGTATTTAGGTTTTGTCGGCTGGACTGCGCCTGGAAATTATTATCAGGACATGTGGATTGATAACTCCCCGATTAACGGGCCTTTCCGGGGAATCCGTTGTTATAGTGGCACCCAATGCCCATCAACCGGGTTTATTGCCGGATTGGGCACTGACAAAAACGGTTTTTATCATGCGCAGGTCGGCTCTGTCGCAGGCGTTATTGGTGGCGCCTACGGATTCGCTTCCCTGACCGATACTGCTTATGAGTACTTTCGCAATGTGCCTACCGGTAGCAGCGAAACCTACGTGTTCAACCGCTGTTATACTTCTGTAAATTATGATTATTCTTCCGGGCAACGGTGCAAAGACCAATCGACAGGATCATGGAATTACGTCAATTACACGTTAACTAAACGCGGTCATCTGTCACTTGTCTCGACTAACGCATTTCAGGAGCTTTGGGTTGCCAGCGACGGTACGCCGAGCATCACCAAAGACTCTGGTTATTGCGAACTTGGCGTGGTAGGCGGTACTGACGGTGTGATTTGCAAAATGGTGAGTTATAACCTGCAACAAACGGCCAATCTGACCGCCTCCTTGACGTTTCGCGCTTTTGTCGATACGGCGATGCTTGGTTTTACGCCCGGAGCGGCCACCGTGAGATACTCCGGGAATGGTTCAAACTGGTATAACTATGGTACTTCAACTGCTTATTACAACGTTTTTACGACCTCCGGAGAATACATTTATATTTTTCTGTCAAAAGCATTTTTGAAGAATCTTGTCGATTCAGGGATCAGCATTACTAACAGTCAGCCCTTTACCTTCGGCTTTTATAATGGCTTAACACCAGAGTCAGGACACTACCAGTTTACCCCTTCGCTACAGCTCAATATTGTGCCGAAGGAGTATGGGATCAGTATCGTCTCTTCGGACAACACAGCTTCTGCGAGCGGTAGTGGCACGATTGGCGATGCCGCTCCTATAGAAATGGAGTACACCGTAACCGTCTCAGGTCCCCGTCAAGCAGACAGTATTACCGCGCAAGTTATTGGGGAAAGTACGACGATAAACAGTGTCCCTTACTGTCTGTTTACGTCTGCGCAAGGCGGGCTGTCCGTCCCCATTCCCGCTTTTCTGCAGTACAACAGTCAGTCGGGGGGCGTGGTGCAAAAACGAAATAGCTGCAGTGAAGCGGCAGTCAGTATGAGAGATGCGCAGTGGCAACAGACGCCCTGGGACGCAAATAACAATGACGATGGAAGCTATTATGCTACTGATTTGAAATTGCTTTTCCCAATGAATGATTCACGTTCGATGTTAACCGTTTCCGGCGCTGACTGGGAAGGTGTCGTCAGCGCCAGTGGAGAGATAAAAGTCACGGCGAATTGGGTGGGAGTGACGCCATGAACCGCCGTCGTCTGGCGCTTAGATGGGTATTTATTCTACTTTCCGGTCTGACAGCATTCTCTACACAGGCAGTCTACCTGGAGTCGACCATTTATGAGATGCCATCGGATAAAGCATTTATCAGTAAACGAATCTATAACGATAGCCAGAAACAGAATTTATACAGTATCGGCGCAGTAAAAATTGATAAGCCGGGACCGGGAGGTGAAAACAGAAGTGCTATTGCTGAAGGCGAACTTCTGTTTACTCCGCTGAATTTTTCACTGGCTCCGCAGGCGAGTGAGTTTTTTAAGATTTTCTACCGCGGGCCGCAGGATGATAAAGAACGCTATTACCGAATTCTGTTTCGTGAAATGCCGATCACGCTGTTTACCGAACGTAATCAAGGGAAAGGCGGGCAGGCTCTCCCGGTGATCGCTATGGACACCATATTGGTTGTTCGCCCGAGAAACATAAATCTGGCCTACACCATTGATGAGGCTAACGGAACACTGAAAAACACTGGGAATACTTTTTTTAAAATCATCGTACACCAAGGGTGCAATTCAACCGATGATGAAGCCACCATGCGTTATGTGTTGCCGGGTGAAACCTGGCGTAGTAGTGAGCTCAAAACAAAAAACCGAAAGTTTATCGTAGCGTTGCAGAAATACATCCCAGTAGGTCAGGGGTGCTTCAAACTCAATCAATAGTAAGCATTGAGTCTGATCCGATATGTCATGGTTAGATATCGAACCTATACTGTAACTATCTTTATACAATGCAGTATTCAGCTCAGCACAGATGAAACTTTGGTCATTTGTACTCCATGTCACGGTATTCAAGAGTCAGGCAGTATGAAAAGTATAATTAATGATCAGGTTGAGTACGATTCCACCAGAAAAAGCCTGAAACATCGCGATACTACAATAATCCTTTCGGCATCTACAGCGAGACTACTTGAGCTATTCATTGCCCATAAAAATCAACAACTCCATCGTGAGTTTATCATTGAAGAAGTATGGAAAAAGCATGGCATGGCCCCATCGGGTCATAGCCTTAATAAAAGTATCAGTATATTGCGAAAAGCATTTAGTGAGTTGGGGGCCGATAATCCCATTGAAACATTGCCCCGGCAGGGATTTTTGTTCCATGCTTCGGTCAATGATGAACAGTCATCTTTCAGTGGAGATGTACCTGTTCGTTCGGTAACAGAAACGGTGAACTCACCCGCAACACCGAAACGCAAAAATATTGTTCTGTTCATTTTATTGTTTGCCTTTCTTGGGAGCTCTGTTTTGATATTGCCAGCTCTTAATTCAGGTGCCACGAATTTTATCTATATCAGGGCAATAGGTGATTGTGAACTTTATACTGCCGATGACAATAATGCTGATAAAACGAAAGCGTTTTTATCTTCTGATATGTGGCGAAAAATAAATGCGACTTGTCATGATGGCAAGAAAACAATTGTTTTTTATGATGATAATAATTTATCGGCAGGTAATGATCTTAAAGAGAATTTTTTGGGGATCTGTACGCTGGATAAAGGAGGGGCTGCCCGTGAATGCGAAAATTATCTTTATTAGCGGGGCGATCTTTCTTGCGGTGATAACAGCATACTTTTTTTATCGCCATCAAGAACCCGAGACGCTGACCTGCTCTGCCAAGAATTACCTGCATCTGGAGGCGCAAACTCAGGGCGTAAAAATTGAAGGTGAAGTTCTGTTGGTTTTTCGTATTTCTTCCGCTACCGAAGGGCGGGTATCCCAGATAGGGAGCCTTAATATTCAGGGTAAGCACTATGCTGTAGATCGTAATGTTGTCCTGAATTTTATTGGCAAAGACCGTGACGGATATCTGCAGACTCGTCGCTTGGCTATTGTCAAAAATAAAAATGACAATGTTCCCGATGACATTACCGAACTGCTTATGTCTCAACAGGATATTTTCTATTATAAGGTCATCCGTATCGCAGGAAATGTCTATGCAATAAGAGATCTGCGACGTACGCTCATGGTTTGTCGGGCAGCATAAATCAAGGTAATGTGTTAGTATTTTGATTTTTGTGGTTGTATATTTTGTCGTTGCTTGCATTCGTGGTTTTTTGTTTTGCCTTGTAGTGAAAATGAGTAAAAGGATTTGTACTGATGAAAATTAGGAATTTTCCTTTTTTGATATTTAAAATGGATTTACCATTTAATGGGAATACGCATATGGATAATTGTGATTATAAACTCTGAAATTACGTGATATGGCTTATGGATAAAGTTAATTCACGAACCGCCTTATAATTGCTGGAGGCTGAAGGTGTTGTATATTCTCTCGTGTATATAACGAGGGACCTGCTATGCCATAAATTTAAGTTGGTGGTAACTATGAATACGAAAAAGGTTTTTCTGCTCAGTTATGATATTTTTCTTTTCTCAGGGATAAAAGCGTGGCTGCCAAATCTGGTACTGGTTGATGCGCGATCATTTATTTCTGGTACACAGTCAGTTATTCCACGATACCCGTCCTGTTTGCTGGTGATCGATAACCGGTTACCATTGCTACTGGTCAGGAAATGGTTTCAGAGAAATAGCACGCAGTTTATCAACATCAACTGTATTGTTCTTCGGATGAATGAAACTCGTTCTATTAATCGAGGATACGAGGAGTATGCTTTCATTAATGGACGAGAATTATCTGATCAATTGATTTCTCAGCTAAGAGCCAATTTAATGGCACCCAATGAGGTTGTGGAGGTCACTAAAGGTTCGACGATTTTTAATTTTCATTTGACTGAATTTGAAGAGGAAATGTTGTATTCATCATTCACAAAAGAAAAATTGCACGACTTTTGTATTGCTAACTCACTAACAACTAAGTCAGTTTATCGATATCGGGAGCGGATAACCGCTCGTCTGGGATTTTCTCATTTTAATGAAACTATCATTTTTTTAACCAGGAATAATTTATTGCATGAAGGCTACCCGACAAACAGTCATTCTGGTGAGAATGTAATTTATGGCGATGCATATGATGTTTCAGATTCTGGCCGACTGAGTATGGCAATAAGGAATGAAGAAATCATTCCTTATTTTCAGCCCATCGTAAATATCAATGGGGACGTCTGTGGTGTTGAGGTTTTAGCTCGGTGGCCACAGGGCCATAATTATGCGATTTCTCAGCGTGAGTTTATACCTCTGGCTGAAAAAAGTGGCTTAATGAATGAGTTAACGAGCTATTTAATGACCACCGTCGCGCGTAATCTGGTCGACGGAAGCGAGGATATTAATAAAACGCTATTCGTCTCCTTTAATGTCAGTCCATCAGGTTTAAGTAATCCTGTTTTTTATTGGGAATGCCTTAACTTTATGGAGATAACGCAAAGACTACCGATAAAATTAATGATTGAAATAACCGAAAATCAGACTCTAACTATCACTCCAGCTCTCAAAGAGCTGATACGATCGTTGCGAAACAGAGGGGTGCTGTTTGCTTTAGATGATTTTGGCACGGGATACGCTAATCTCTGCTATCTCAATGAGTTAGACCTGGATGTAATCAAAATTGATAAAACGTTCATCAAGGCTATTAAAGAAGTTGAGCAACATATCCCTATGCTCGAGTCAATCATTCATCTTTCCGGACTCCTGGGGTTACGCATGGTGGCGGAAGGCGTTGAATATGGCTATCAGCAGCAATGGTTGCGGAAAAATAATGTGGATTACCTGCAGGGTTATCAATTTTTACCGCCAGTGATGTTTGATGATTTTATGCGTTTTTACAAGCAGTCTGTAGGGCTGTTTGAATCAGCGTCGGATTCAACTTTTTCAGCGTAAACTTGTCGGGAACATCAGGGGCGGATGCCTCTGATGCCGGTTTTTTTGCCGAGGTTAGTACTACAGATCCTGCCTGTCTGGTGAAGACGATAGCCTGTTCTGAGTGAAACATTGTTTGTTTATGTGTCTTTTACAGGGTATTTATAGCGGTATCAGCGTTAATCAAACCGCTTCCGAGGTTAGTCTATAGCCATGCGTCATTTCCTGACAAAATTAAGAGTCTGGCTTCCACCACCACTCATCTTAATATTATTCCTCATCGCGGATGCGTTGACGGCGATCCCGCGTTTCACATTTGGCGCGGCGACTATTGTAATAAGTGCATTGTTGGCTAGCGCCAGTTTGGCGATGATACTGCATACCGCGTGGCAGATGCGGAAGAAACGTACGACGCTAAACCCACTGCATGCAGAGAAATCGACCACGCTTGTTACTGGCGGATGTTATGCCTGGAGCCGCAATCCAATCTATCTTGGAATGAGTGGACTCCAGTTAGCTTTTGCTCTCTACGTCGGTAGCCTGATTGGAATATTGGTTGCACCACTGTTTATGCTGGCGGTTGCCAGATTGCACATTGATTTTGAAGAGGAACAACTGCGAAAACATTTCGGGCTGGAATGGAAACACTATGAGCAGCGTGTTCGCCGCTGGTTATAGAGTTCCCTTGCTGCGTACAGGATGCCTGTGACGACACGATTCGTGCGTAATTGAATCCGGATGATGCAAAAATAGGCGTTTGATTCGCAAGGCCATTGACGCGTCGCCCGGTTAGTTTTAACCTTCTACCCCGTGCTCACATTCGTGGACATGTCCTTTTCAGGGCCGATATAGCTCAGTTGGTAGAGCAGCGCATTCGTAATGCGAAGGTCGTAGGTTCGACTCCTATTATCGGCACCACCTTTTCTCGTAAAATCATCAAGTTACTATTGCAGTGTTTTGCTTTGTTCAGCACTAATGTGCATTTTGTGCGTTGCGGATGTGACAAAATTGAGGCAACTGATGATCAATATATTTGTTTCAATGAGTTGAACAATGCAAAGTGGGAGTTTTGTAAGACGTGCAATCGCAGGTCCTCGCCATTCTGTGAGCGGAGGTTTTAGCTCCGAATTACATGAAAACCACAATTTTACTTAGGGATGGGGTGATTTTACATGAGTAAGAACATTTACCTAGAAAAAACAATCGACTAACATAAACTTATTGGCAGAAATCCTTGTCATCTTGCGCTGTATTTTTTAATCTATCTTCAATATCTACCAGAAGATAGGCCTCTCATGAAATTCCAGGACGTTGCTACTTTTTCCGGAAATATTCTCACCTTTTTGGGATTGCCAGCACTGATTTTTTTTAAATTTTCCTCTTTTTTGTTTTTTCTGAATGAATGGAAGATTCCTTTCATATGTGGTTCTGTTGTCATTCTAATAACTACATTAATTTATCATCGAAAAAAAAGACGTTATCCCAACAAGTCGAGTTGTTTCTCATTGCTTGTGTTGTTTTTTGCAATGGGTTGTGCGATTTTCTACCAACCATATCCTGAATTTGCACAGATAAGCATTTCTGGCTTCTATAATGAAAAAGATGGGGGTGGAATAGTAGCAATACAGATGAAAATGCTTATGACATCACTCACCAGATGGAGGAAACATGGAAAAGGGCCACATCTAAAGAGAATCCTTCATTCCAATTTGTGCCCCCGTTTGCGGTTGAGAACTGGCAATTTCCGACATTGTTTTTGACTCATCGTTCTAAACAGCAAATAATTAATTTGGCTGAAGCGAATTCTCGCTCAGTCGTAACGTTGGTAGGGTTTACACGTGATAATAAAATAGAGAAAATCCACTATAGTTTGAACGGGAAGTTGTTATCACCCAATGCGCATAGCATTAATTTAGAGAGTAGATGGTTTAATCAGATTTTTGATAAAATTATTTTGCAATCACAGTTAACTGATACTCAAAAGCGAGAGATAATAGCTAAGATCCTCTTCATTGATATAAATGCCCGTACACTAAGTGCCCGAAAAGATGAAATGGACGCTATTGGCATGGCTAACCTGGTCGTTAAGATAAGAAGTGAGGTCATTGATTTAAAAGGGAGATATCCTTTTATAGACGATGAGCTCAACTTTTTGATGGCTGGTCTGACAGCTTCTTTCGTAGATGTTTATAGTGCAGAACTATCTGATGACGTCGCTGCTGGGTTTTTAGTGCAGGCACTCAGCTTTCATCCGTATTATCCTTATCCAGATAAGGAGAGTTTTCAACGCGCTTATGTCAAAAATAGTTATGATAAATGGAAACTAACTAACGACGCTGAAAATGATGTGACTTTATTGAGCCACCTTGCGCAGTTGACATATTTTATCGAAGATACTAAGGAAAAAGAAAAGATCATTGATGAATTTAAAAATCAGGTTTTTCTTCAAAACCAATCGCCTACGATTTTTTATTCAATGTTAGAAATGATCAAAACCAGTAATTCACTGCTTGATATACCAGTTAAACAAATTCATGAAATTAAAGAAATAGAAGATTATACGGATAATTTTCTTTATCAACATCCAGGCATGGATGATGAATTCATTGAGTTAAAAAGCGCATTGTTATACGGTGTATGCCATACCTGGTATGTTAATCATAATCGAAAAAAAGATGCTTCAAGGTTATTGAGGAAATTCACAAATATTGTGGATAATAATCCTAATGTGTTGCATTTTTTAATGAAAATGAAACAAAAAGATAGTGAATGAAAATAATAGTGTCTGAATCCTCGTTTTAGCTTGTAATAGCAAAAACGCGCTTAGACGCCCCTGTCTGTTGGTGGCTAACTGGTACTATATCACTTGGCTGATAATATCGAGCGGCCCTGCGCCAGGGCCGATTCGTTTACTGAGCAGATTTAGCAAGATGTAAATGCAATACGCTTCAACCCCTCTACCGCTTTTTCGAGGTAGGCGCGTGGACATCCCATGTTCAGGCGGATAAAACCTTTTCCAGCAGGACCAAAGCTATTTCCCATTGAAGGCGCAATACCGGCAACATCAAGCATTACCCATTTGAGCTGCTCATCATCCAGTCCAAGCGCTTTGCAATCTATCCACAGTAGATAAGTTGCCTGGGAAGGAACAACCCGAGCCCACGGGAGATGTTCATCAATTTGTTGAATAAACCAGCGCCGATTTTCAGCCAGATAGCCAAGTAACTCGTCTAACCATGGTGCACCATGTTGCCATGCTGCCGTACTCGCTTCGACGGATAGCGCATTGAATACATCCAGCCCATGTGCATCCAGACGGCGTAAAAAGTGTTCACGCAATGCCGGTGCCGGTATCAGAAAATTAGCAATACGCAATGTCGACAAACCAAACGTTTTACTGGCTGAAGTGGCTGAAATTACACGCGAATGCCAGCGTTCTCCCAGATGCAGAACTGAAGTAAATTGTTCTCCAGGAAGCAATAAATCTGCCCATATTTCATCAGACAGCAACGTCACATCATAGGTTTCGCACAGCGTAAGTAGCTGTTCCAGCTCCTGTGCAGACCAACAACGGCCGGTTGG
>OAVK01000984.1_pt1 | contig 10839 bp, 10 predicted proteins | sample 1495301 | NCBI WGS metagenome assembly OAVK01 (sample SAMEA2580094, study PRJEB22360) | human gut metagenome | biome: human gut; feature: human-associated habitat; material: faeces | place: Denmark | collected 2008/2010
TTTTCCTCAATCCCCACGCAAAAGTCCGCGTATCCCCCTCCCTTTCACTCCCCCTGAGCCGTATACATCTGAAAATACTCCCCTTCCGCACGCATCAGCTCCTCATGGGTCCCTTTCTCCACCACTTCTCCCTGCTTGATCACCAGGATCAGATCCGCATTTCTTATGGTCGACAACCGGTGTGCGATCACGAAACACGTCTTCCCCTCCATCAGCTTCCGCATGGCTTCCTGGATCTGGATCTCCGTCCTGGTATCCACGTTGGAGGTCGCCTCGTCGAGAATCAGCATCCTCGCCTCCAGCAGCATAGCACGCGCTATGGTCAGCAGCTGCTTCTGCCCCTTTGATATATTCGTCCCGTCATCTGTCAAAATCGTATCATAGCCTTCCGGAAGGCGCTTGATAAACGAGTGGATTCTGGCCGCCTTCGCCGCCGCCACGACCTCCTCCATCGTAGCCCCCTCTTTTCCGTATGCCAGATTCTCATAGATGCTTCCGTGAAACAGCCACGTATCCTGCAGCACCATGGCGTATGATTTCCTGAGACTCTTTCTCGTCACCTCCCGGATCTCATGGCCATCCACCCGGATTTCCCCGGAATTCGGGTCATAAAAACGCATCAGGAGGTTGATCAGTGTCGTTTTCCCCGCGCCCGTGGCCCACAACCGCAATAAGCCTGCCCGGGTCCGCCTTCAGGGAAAGGTCATGCAAAATAATCCGGTCCTTTTCATATCCGAAATCCACATGGGACAGCTCGACCTCTCCCCGGACTTCCTCCCCCTCGCGTCCCAGCTCTGCGGCGCCGGGCGCATCTGCCGTCTCCGGAATCTCATCCATCAGCACAAACACCCGCTCCGCCGCGGCCAGCGCAGACTGCAGGTCGCTCATAATGTTGGCAGCCTCATTGATCGGGCCGGAAAACTTTCTAGAATATAGTACGAAAGAAGAGATCTGCCCTACCGTCATATAGCCGACGAGATAGAGGAGCGCGCCGAATACACTGATTAAGGACAGCGAGAGATTATTGATAAAATTCACCATAGGCCCTACCACACTGCCGTAGTATTCCGCCCTGTAATACGTCTCCACGGCTTCCTTATTCCGCTCCGCAAATTTTCGAATGACATTTTCCTCCTGGCAGTAGGCTTTTAAGGTCTTCTGTCCGGTTACCATCTCTTCCACGAAGCCGTTTAAATTCCCCAGACTTGCAGATCTCGCACGGAAGAGCGGACGTGTCTTACCCGTTATGAACTTCGTAATACAGGCTGACAGCGGCACCGTAAACGCAAATACCAGCACCAGTCTCGGCGATATGACCACCATCATGTAAAGGGCGCCTCCCACCGTGATCACCGTGGTTAAAATCTGTATCAGATCGCTGGACAGCGACTCATTAACCGTGTCGATATCGTAGGAAATACGGCTGATGATATCTCCCGTCTGGTGAAGGTCGTAATATCCCGCGGGCAGAGCCAGCATCTTGTCAAATACGTCCTTTCTCATCCGGTATACCACTTTCCGGCTGATGGTAATCATCAGAACCGAAAGCGCATAGGACAGCACCGAGGAAATCACGTAAAATGCCGCCATCCATCCGGCATAATGGAAAACTCTCGAAAATTCCACCTTCCCCATACCCGGCTCGATGGCGTCAATGGCATAGCCCGAAAGCATGGGCCCCACCAAAGCCAGCAAATTGCTCCCCACCGTCATGATAGCAGCCAGGAGCAGGAGCCATTTATACTGAATCATATAGCGTCCGAGGCGGAGAATCGTGTGCTTTCTCTGAACCAGAGAGCGCCCCTGCGATTCGTTATATGCGGCCTCCAGCCGTTTTTCACTTCTGCTGCGTGCAGCCATGGTCCCGCCCCCTTATATTCCCATCTGGGATTTTCCAATTTCCCGGTAAATTTCACACGTCTCCATCAGCTCCTGATGCGTCCCGTAACCGATCATCTGTCCATCCTCCAGCACCATGATGTGATCCGAGTTCATGATGGAACTGATTCTCTGGGCGATAATCACGCAGGTCGTCTCCGCAAAATGTTCCCTCAGTTCCTTCCGAAGCGCCGCGTCCGTCTTATAATCCAGCGCACTGGAGGAATCGTCCAGAATCAGAATATCCGGTTTGGCTGCCAGCGCCCGGGCAATCAGAATTCTCTGCTTCTGCCCGCCGCTTAAATTGGCCCCCTTGATATCCAGCTGCGCTGAAATACCGCCTTTTTCCTCCACAAACTCACTGGCCCGGCCGTAAAGAACCGCTTCCATAACCGCTTCCTCACTGAGCTCCCTGCCCATATTGATATTTTCCATAATGGTATCTTCAAATATCGTATCATTCTGAAATACGGTTCCGAAACGCTTTCTCAGCTCATGCAGTCCCATGGTGCGCACATCTTTTCCATCAATGCGGACCGCGCCCTGATCGGCATCGTAAAAACGCATCAGCAGGTTCACGATCGTCGTCTTTCCCGCTCCCGTGGCGCCTATAATCCCCAGCGTCTCGCCCCGCTTCAGCCGAAAACTGATGTCCTCCAGGTTATTTTCAACCTTATTATAGGAAAAGGATACGTGATCAAATTCCACGTGGACTGCACCATTCTCCTCGCCAGTCCCCGCTTTTTTCTCCGTTCCTGTCTCGGTCTCCCACGCGGATTCCTCCTCAGCTTCCATCTCCTGGAGAACCAGCTCCTGATCCGCGTCCAGTACCTTCACAATACGTGAGGCCGAAGCCGCAGCCTTCGAAATCATGATAAACAGCCTGGAAATGGACATCAGCGCATTCAGAATGATCGTAAAATACGTCATGAACGCCAGTATTTTTCCGACCTCCGAAGTCCCCTGGTTCACCCGGCAGGCTCCGGCCAGAATAACAGCCACAAGCCCCAGATTCAAAAGCACATTCATCACAGGATTGGTGATGCTGGTGGTCACCGTAGCCTTCCGCTCCCAGTCCACCACCTCCCGGTTCGCCCGGTCAAAACGCTCCCGCTCATACGATTCCTTAGACAGCGCCTTAATCACACGGATACCCGCAATATCTTCCCGGATCAGCCGTACAAACCGGTCCACCCGCTCCTGCAGAACAGAGAACATGGGAATCGTCTTTCTTGAGACCACCACCACGACAATCGTAAGAAGCGGAAGAACCGCCAGCAGGATACACGCCAGTACCGGATCCAGCGCCATAGTCATGGTAATGCCGCCTATTAAGAGGATCGGCGCCCGTACTCCCAGCCGCTGGACTCTTCCGAGCATCTGATGAACGTTGTACGTATCGCTGGTCAGCCTGGATATCAGAGACGGCCTGGTGAAACGGTCGATCTGAGTGTTGGATAAGCGGCTTACCTTCTCGAATAAATCCCCCCGGATCGTCTCGATGGCGCTGCTGGCCACCCGGGATGCCATCCGGTTCGCCGCGACGCTGAACACCACCGCCAGAATCGAACAGAAAATCATGAAAAAGCCCCACAAAAATATTTCCGGCCTCTGGTTTGCCGGAATCACCGTATCGATCATATAAGCCAGTGTCCACGGAAGAAATAAATCCATCAGCGTACCGGTAAACTTAATCAAAAAGCCGATCGCCATACGCAGATAATACGGTTTTAAATAATACGAAAATATCTTCTTCATACTTCTACCTCGCCAATGCCTCCATTATACAGGATTCATCCGAAGCGTGCAAGAATCCGATCACTTTCCTATTGCACGAAAAACCGCCGTCCCACGGCCATACCAGCCGCAGGACAACGGTTCTCCTGCACCACTTCTTACTGTTCGCTTTCCTGCTTCGGCGGGCGGTTCACTGCCAAAGGCAGATTAATTCCCACCGGATTTAAGATAATACCGATGGCATCGCCTGCCAGCACCTGGGAAACCTTCTCCGCCGGTACGATTACCGGCCGCAGCTGGTCTTCCCGGTTAAACTTCTGGAATTCCAGAATATCTGTAAATGCCGCCTGATAGACATCTCCGTTCTTCATCTTTACCAGCGGGATTCCATTGCCCTCTTTCTGTATGGCAAGAATGAAAGTCCCCTTCCGGAAATGCATCTCGATCTCTTCCTGCAGTTCCATGAGCCTGGAATTCATCTCCGGTCCCGGCTGCCTTCTCGCCTCCTGCATATAATAAAGAGCAGTTAAATGCAGCGCCGGATTCTCCACCCAGACCTTGTCCTCCTCGCCGGGCTCGTCTCCTCTCCGTCTGACGAACTCCTCCAGCTGGATGAGCTCCTCTTTCCCGGAATCTGCTACGAAAATAGCGTTCACTCCCATTGTATACAGATTCGTATAGAATAAAAGCAGCTGTTTATTTTCCAGTTTAACGATGCTTACCGGGATCTTTTCCCCAGCCAGGCTCTTTGCCTTGGCTTCCGCCTCCTCCGGCTTAAAAAACACCAGAACCTCATCGTCAAATGTCTCCGGATCACACACGACATACGGCAGCTTCGTACATGCAGAAACCACCACATACAGGGCCTTCGTGTCTCTCAAACGCCCCAGCACCGCCTGCTTGTCTGTCTGTGCGCCATTCTTTCCTTCGTTATCCATGGGTATTTCTCCTTCTCTCTGATCAATCCTATCGTTCCGCTTCGCCATGATCCGGCTTAAGCCTCATCCTTCTTTGTCATCGCTTCCCGTTCCTTCTTAAGCTCTTCGTACAGAGCGTAAAAAGTCCAGCCGCAGTTCGTCTCCGTGACTACTGCCTTTAACTCAACCTTCGGCACACCGGCCCGGCGCAGTCCCGCGAGCAGCTCGTCGATCCGCCGGTTCGTAAAATTCTTCATAACCAGCATCTCTTCCTCCAGCTCCGGAAGCACAGTTCCCTCTTCCGTCTCCCGCTCGTCAAATCCATCAAAACCAGCCAGATAACCAACCGTCTGCCCGGTCTGTTCCGGTGTAATATTCTTTATCCGGATGCCCATGCGGATCAGAACACCCTTTAATTTTGCCGCTTTCGACGCGTTGCCAGCCTCTTTCTCTCTCTCCGGCTGATAATACAGAACCATCTCTTTCGCCGCCACGCCTCTTCCTCCTGTTCCTAAAGCAGATGTTTTCTTAATTCTTCCCCGCTCAGAGGGCTTAAATACGCAGGCGCGATATCAAATACCGTTTTACAGCCCGCCGCGCCTTCCTTACTCAGACGGTAAGCCGCTCTCGCATACGCCACGATGACGGAGGCCGTGAACTCAGGGTTCGAATCCAGCTTCAGGCTGTACTCGATCACATGGCTGTGCTCATTCTCCCATCCCGTCTTTCCGGTGCGTATCACAAAGCCTCCGTGAGGAATTCCCTTATGATCCCTCATGAGCTCTTCCTCACTGATAAACCGGACCGTCGTATCGTAATCGGCGAAATAGTTGGGCATCGTCACAATCTCTTCCTCGATCCGCTTTAAATCAGCCCCTTCTTCCGCCACCACAAAGCATTCTCTCGTATGCTTCTGTCTCGTAGTCAGCTCCGGATTCTCTCCATCTCTCACAGCCTTCAGCGCGGCCTCAACCGGCACCGTATACTGTCTGGCGTCCTTCACGCCTTCCACGCGGCGAATCGCATCAGAATGACCCTGACTGACTCCCCGGCCCCAGAAGGTATAATCGCTGCCCTCCGGCAGAACGGCATTGCCATACAGACGATTCAGGGAAAACATTCCCGGGTCCCAGCCCACAGAGATAATTCCCACGTGGCCGCCCTCCTTCGCCGCCGCATCCACCGCCTCAAAATGCTCCGGTATCCTGGCATGTGTATCAAAACTGTCAACGACATTAAAACACTTTGCAAACTGCGGCGTCTGAACCGGCAGATCTGTAGCACTCCCGCCGCATAAGATCATCACATCGATCTCGTCCTTCATGGACTCCGCCTCCTGGACAGAACAAACCTTCACCCCGGGCGTCAGAATGTTCAAAGACTCTTTATCTCTCCTCGTAAAGACTGCCGCCAATTCCATATCCGGGTTATGCTTAACCGCACACTCCACGCCCTTACCGAGATTCCCATATCCTAATATACCAATTTTGATTGTCATATTCGTACTTCCTCTCCTTGTCATGTACTATCTAAAAGCTATCCCCATTATACCCCGGCTGTCCCCCATATGTAAATTGCTTTTTTAAGCCCCTCACAAAAAACAAAGCCGCATGGTGTCCAACCGGCACCCCATGCGGCTCCTAACTTTCAACCTTCACTTCTCTGCTACCAATCCCAACTTTAACATCAGGCCAGTGCGGCCTCTTCCTCCGGCATCTCTAATGCGGTCGTCTCATACTTGTCCAGGATTACTCTCTGAATCATGTCACGGGTATTCGAATTAATCGGGTGTGCGATGTCGCGGTATTCTCCATCTGCCGCCTTGCGGCTCGGCATGGCGATAAACAACCCCTTTTCTCCCTCAATTACTTTGATATCATGGATTACAAATTCATTATCCAGTGTAATTGATACGATGGCCTTCATCTTTCCTTCTTTTTCGATACGTCTTACCCTAACATCTGTAATCTGCATGTCAAAACCCCTTCCCGTCACATTACCTATAATGTGTATCTTTCGTTTTTCTCTACGACAATTTTAATATTGTCCGGTGTACCTATGTAAGTCGTATTGGCGCGGATTGTATCCCGGCTTTCTACTATGCAGTTCTCAATAACCGTGTTGTCCCCAATATACACATCATTTAAAATGATGGAATTCTTAATCACACAGTTATTGCCGATATAGGCTTTTTTAAACAGAACGGAATTCTCAACTACCCCATTGATGATGCTTCCGCTGGATACCAGGCTGTTCTTCACTACTGCACCTGGATTATACTTTGCCGGCGGCAGATCGTCGATCTTGGAATATACATCCGGATACTGACGGAAGAAGTAATCTCTGACTTCCGGTTTTAAGAAATCCATATTTGTTCTGTAGTAGGATTCTACGGAAGCGATATTTCTCCAGTAGGAATCCATCTTGTACGCATAGATTCTCTTTAAATTCTTATATCTCACCAGAATATCATTGACAAAGTCGTAGCGGTCTTCCATCGCGCAGCGCTCGATCAGCTCAATCAGCTGACGTCTTCTGATCACATAGATGCCGCACGATACGGTATTGGAGGAAGCCACCATGGGTTTCTCCTCAAAATCGGTAATTCTGCCGTCCTCGTTGGTTCCCACCAGACCGAAACGGGTTACGTCCTCTCCCTCAGGAAGGTCCGTGCAGACTACGGTGATATCGGCCTTTTTCTCAATATGATACTCGAGCACCTTGCCGTAATCCAGTTTATAGATACCATCACCGGCCGAGATGACCACGTACGGTTCATGGCTGTTCTTTAAGAAGGTAAGATTCTGATATAATGCGTCGGCAGTTCCACGGTACCAGTCGCTGCTTTCCGCCGTAATGGTTGGCGTGAATACGAATAAACCGCCCTGTTTTCTTCCGAAATCCCACCATTTGGAAGAACTTAAGTGCAGATGAAGAGACCTGGAATTATACTGGGTCAACACTGCCACGTTCTGAATATGGGAATTCGTCATATTGCTCAGTGCAAAATCTATGCTGCGGTAGCTGCCTGCGATCGGCATGGCTGCAATCGCCCTCTTGTTGGACAATTCCCGCATTCTCTTACTGTTACCGCCTGCTAATACAATTCCTATTGCTCTCATCGCATACCACCTGCCTTTATGATGTAATCTCCGCTTGCCAGTAATCCGTCGGGATAGTCCTCTACGATCGTCTCCCCTACAACGGCGGTGTTCTTTCCAACCTTTACATTATCCGGGATAATAGAGTTCTCACCCACGGTAACCAGGTCAAACTGGTATACCTTCGGGTCATACTTGCTCGGTGCGTATTCACCCACGCCGAGTGCGACGTTTGATCCAATCTTGACATTCTCAGCGATGACAGCCTTATCGACTACGGAACCGGCGCCAATCACGCTCTCACGCATGATGATGGAATCCCGGATCACGGCGCCCTTCGCCACGGTAACACCTGCACCGATTACGGAATTATGGACTTCTCCGAATATCTCGGAGCCCTCTCCGATGATGCTTCTCTCAATCACTGCATCTTCTGATACATACTGAGGCGGAATGATATCACTCTTGGTATAAATCTTCCAGTATTCCTCATATAAATTGAACTCAGGAATAATGTCGATTAACTCCATGTTGGCTTCCCAGTAAGAACCTAAAGTACCTACGTCCTTCCAGTAGCCATTGTACTCATAAGCAAATATCCTCTGTCCGGCTGCATGGCAGTACGGAATGATATGCTTGCCAAAGTCACAGCCTGGTTCCTCTGACATCTTAATCAAGGCTTCTTTCAGTACTTTCCAGCTGAATATGTAAATACCCATGGAGGCCAGGTTGCTTCTCGGGTTCTCCGGCTTCTCCTCAAACTCCGTGATACGGTTGTTCTCATCAGTAATTACAATTCCGAAACGGCTGGCTTCCTCAATCGGTACCGGCATGGCAGCAATGGTGATATCTGCATTATTCGCTTTGTGATACTCAAGCATAACCTCATAATCCATCTTATAGATGTGGTCTCCTGAGAGGATTAACACATAGTCCGGGTTATACGTCTCCATAAACTCAAGATTCTGGTAGATCGCATTGGCTGTACCGGTATACCAGTCGCTGCCTTTGCTCTTCTCATAAGGTGGGAGAACGGTTACTCCACCCACATTACGGTCCAAATCCCACGGAATACCGATCCCGATATGGGTGTTTAAACGTAATGGCTGATACTGTGTCAAAACTCCGACCGTATCAACTCCCGAATTGATGCAGTTGCTGAGCGGGAAATCAATAATACGGTATTTCCCGCCAAACGATACTGCTGGTTTGGCTACCTTCTGTGTCAGTACACCTAAACGGCTTCCCTGGCCGCCTGCCAAAAGCATGGCAATCATTTCTTTTTTAATCACGTTATCACCTCTTGCTGTTAGAATTTTATTGTACTAGCATTATACCACACATTTGAAAAATAGTGAACAAATTTTTGAAATATTATTATACTTTTTTGTGCATTTTCCGACATTTTTCCATAAATATGGTTTTCTTTTACATTTCATGCCAGATATAGTGTTTTTACACAGTCTCCCCCTTGAATCGCAGCCCAAAATACAGTATAATCTTAATAAGTATGCGATCATATCAAAAGGAGAAATCATTATGGATTTAGTGACAGTAAGGCAAATATATAAGGACAGGGAGCAGTATTTAAACAAAGAGATTTCCATCGGCGGCTGGGTCAGAAGCCTTAGAGATTCCAAGGCTTTCGGCTTCATCGTCCTAAGCGACGGTACCTATTTTGAGACACTTCAGGTGGTCTACCACGACACCATGGAGAACTTTTCAGAAATATCCAAACTGAGCGTTGGAACCGCCCTGATTATAAAAGGTACCCTGGTTGCTACACCGGAAGCCAAGCAGCCATTCGAGATTCAGGCGACAGAAATCGTCATCGAAGGTGCTTCTTCGCCAGATTACCCTTTACAGAAAAAACGACACAGTTTTGAGTATTTGAGGACCATCTCTCATTTACGTCCCCGCACCAATACCTTCCAGGCGGTATTTCGTGTCCGCTCCTTAATCGCCTATGCGATCCACCAGTTCTTCCAGGAGCGTGATTTTGTGTATGTACACACCCCGCTCATCACGGGAAGCGACTGTGAAGGCGCCGGCGAGATGTTCCAGGTGACGACGCTTGACTTAAACGACATTCCGAAGACCGACGAAGGTAAGGTGGATTTCAGCCAGGACTTCTTCTGCAAACCGACCAACTTAACCGTAAGCGGCCAGTTAAACGCAGAGACGTATGCCATGGCCTTCCGCAATGTCTATACCTTCGGACCTACCTTCCGTGCGGAGAATTCCAACACGACCCGCCACGCCGCCGAGTTCTGGATGATCGAACCGGAGATGGCATTCGCCGATTTAAACGACGACATGGACCTGGCAGAGTCCATGTTAAAATACGTGATCCGCTACGTACTGGAGCATGCTCCGGAAGAGATGAGCTTCTTCAGCCAGTTCGTGGATAAGGGACTTTTAGACCGTCTCCACAACGTATTAAATTCCGAATTCGCCCATGTTACCTACACCGAGGCCGTGGAGCTTCTGGAGAAGCACAACGACGAGTTCGACTACAAGGTATTCTGGGGCTGTGATCTGCAGACCGAGCACGAGCGCTATTTAACAGAGCAGCTCTTCAAAAAACCGGTCTTCGTAACCGACTATCCGAAGGAAATCAAGGCCTTCTACATGAAGATGAACCCGGATAACAAGACCGTGGCAGCCGTTGACTGCCTCGTTCCGGGAATCGGCGAGATCATCGGCGGAAGCCAGAGAGAGGACGATTACGACAAGCTCACGGCCCGCATGGACGAGCTGGGGTTAAAGAAAGAAGATTACCAGTTCTATCTCGATTTAAGAAAATACGGTTCCACCCGCCATGCAGGCTTCGGTCTGGGATTCGAACGCTGTGTTATGTATTTAACCGGCATGTCCAATATCCGCGACGTTGTTCCGTTCCCAAGAACCGTAAACAACTGTGAACTCTAGAATTCTACCACAAATTCCCTACCATTCCGGCAGGGAATTTGTGGTATCTTTACTGGTAAAGCCGGGTGAGAAAAACGGCACCGGAAACAACTGAGGAACTATGAGGTGATGACTATGAAATTCGTACATATAGCAGACGTTCACTGGGGCATGAGCCCGGACAGCGATAAGCCCTGGAGCAAGGAACGCTCCCAGGATATCAAAGATACCTTCGCGAAAGCCGTCGCACAGGCGGGACAGCTGGAAGCCGACTGCCTGTTTATTTCCGGCGATTT
>OAVK01000986.1_pt1 | contig 10832 bp, 8 predicted proteins | sample 1495301 | NCBI WGS metagenome assembly OAVK01 (sample SAMEA2580094, study PRJEB22360) | human gut metagenome | biome: human gut; feature: human-associated habitat; material: faeces | place: Denmark | collected 2008/2010
TGAAGAGATAAGTGATATAATGGAAGATAAAATTAAAATTTATGTTGGAACGCCGGCGGATGCCGGCGTTCTTTTTTTGAAATCATAGTATTTATATAGATGCTATGATAAATGCTGTTATAAATGCTGTTTTATCATGGAATCCGCAGTAAGCATGGTTTCAAAAGCATCCATTACCTCCTCCATGCTGGGGACCGGCGGCAGATCTTCTTCAATCATACGGATCAGATAATCGAATTGTTCTCCGGTGGGCTTTCGTTTGCAGGGGACATTAATTACTTCATATTTTTTCTGAGGGTACTGGTAATACTCGATGAAATCACCTTCCTCCTGATGCTCGTGCCTGTCTTTGGAGAAGATCAGGCGTATTCTTCCTTTTGGACCCACAAATTCCTTGATATTCTGGGCGGACAGGGTGTTGCTGTAGCCTGCTTCATAATATCCGATGGAGCCGTCCGACATACGCAGGGTCACGAGACCGTAATTATACTGGCCCTCCGGAACATCCGGTTCACTCCGGGTGCCGATAGCCTGTATATCCGTTACTTTGGCGCCGGTAAACCAGTGAATCACATCTGCATAGTGGACGCCGCAGTCTATGAGAGGAGATACTTCACGAAGCATGGATAAGTAGCGCTCCCAGTTCATGGTGTGATGGTTCTGAACCATCCGGAAGATGATGGGAAAACCAATGGCGCCATTTTGAATCATCTCTGCCGCATGCTGATACGTTTTGTTGAAGCGCAGGAGATGGCCAATTAATACTTTGATTTCTGGATGCTTTTTGACAAGTTCCATGAATGTACGACCGGATTCCAGGGTATCACAAATCGGTTTTTCGCAGAGTACATGTTTTTTTGATTGAATGCAGGCCTGTAGAATCTCCAAATGGCTTTTGGGTCTGGTGGCAATTATGACAATATCAACTTCATTCGAAGATACACATTCCCGGTAGTCATCGGTAACATGGTCAACACCGTACTTTTTCTGAAACAGCAGGGCCCTCTGGATATCACAGTCGCATACATATGTAAAATGTACCTCGTCTTTGTAGTAATTTTCCTGGATATGAGCCTCCCCCATGCCGCCGCAGCCGATCAGAGCGGCTCTGTATTTCTTTTGCATTGCAGCTTTCCCCTTTCCTGTTAAGTTTATGATGTTCTTATCTTATAATAATTAAAAGAAGATGAAAAGGGATACATTTCCGTACTCCGTTCTAAACCAGCAGGAGCGTACAGTGGCTGATTGGAAAGGGTGCAGGAATATAAAGCTTTTTGTGTTTACGATAAAGACGGAATGTGGTATAATTATCAGGCAGTAATACAGAGAGATTTTAACGTTAATCTGTTCTTTCATAAGAACATCTGATCAAATCGCCGGTTAGGCTGGTCAAAACCGGTTGTCAGGGAATTCCATGGAGGTTCCTCCGAAAATTCTCAGCAAATTTTTAATTTTATACGGGCAGTAAAGGGAAAGGCGGCGGATGCATATGAATGCGTGGCGGTGATGTTTTTTTATGCTGCAAAAAGGCGAAGGTATTGATGAAAGGGGAGAGTGATCGGATGAATGAGTATCACGACATGTATGACCGGATGGCTAAACGGTGTTTGATGCTGTCAAACCGTGCTATTATTCAGTTTATCAATGGCATTTACGAGGTAAACCATCCTCTGGACAGTGAAGTAACGTATAACTGGACGGAACATGAAGATGATGATTTGAGAAAGACGCTGGCAGATACAATCATTACAATTGGGGGAGTCAGCAGTTACCATCTGGAGTTTCAGATGTCAGAGGATGGAAGTATTACGTTTCGAATTCTGGAATATGGATTTAATAATGCTATAAAAAAACAGAAGGATGAGGCGGTTCTGGAATTTCCGGAGCCGATTCTGACCTGTCTCTATGAGGCGAAAGCAGTGCCGGCAGAGAAGACACTGGAGATTCGGTTCGGAAATCAAGGTGTCTATCATTACAAGGTTCCGGTGATCAAATATCTTGCCCTGTCTCCGGAAGAGCTGCATCAAAAAAATATGATTATTTTAATCCCGTTCCAACTCTTAAAACTCAGGAAGGAAATTGAAAAAGAGAGAACTGAGGAAAACCTGAAGGCGTTGAAATACCTGGTCACACATGATATAATTAATTCCATAGCAATGAATGTGGAGGCAGGTAATATTACACCGACTGACGGACGTAAATTAAAGAGCCTGACTCTGCAGTTATATCATCATATCTACGACAAATATCAGGAAGTAGCGGATGAAGGGGTGAGTGAGGCAGTGGAAGAGGCATTGATTCTGGATATTGATATTATTGAGCTGGAACATAAAAAAGAGATGAAGAAGAAGCAGGAGGAAGTCGATGCATTAAAGCTCCTCTTGCAGGGGAAGTCTCCGGAAGAGGCTGCCGAAATCCTGCATATATCTATGGAGCGGATGGAAGAAATCATGAAATCGTAACGAAATAAAACAAAAAATATTATAAAATCCCAGAAAATCAGGCGGCCGGAAGCAAATAGAAAGGCCGCCTGCATTTTTTTTGATACAAAATGTAGTAAATGAATTTATGAGTACCTACATTTTATGGTATAACCCTTATTTTATAAGAAAAAATCGCATTTTTAGCTTGACGAACCTTTATTTCTTCTATATAATTGAAACGATGTTTAACTAAAATAGTCTCAATATGTTTATTCATATTGCTATGATAAGCTATTGTAATAAGAGGAGGTGTCCGTAGATATGAAGATGACGTTTCAGCCGAAGAATAGACAGAGATCTAAAGTTCATGGTTTCAGAGCCAGAATGAGCACTCCAGGCGGAAGAAAAGTTTTAGCTTCCAGAAGAGCAAAAGGTAGAGCGAAATTATCAGCTTAAGGAAAGAAATCCCCTCGCATCTGTACAGGGGAATCATGGAAAGCCCCTTCACATGCGTTCAGGGGAAATGATGGACCAGGCCGCAAGTAATTGTGGCCTTTTCTTTTCTTCATTTCCGTGAGCAGCGAGTCAGGCGGACATGTCTATCTGACGACTGCCGCGAGAGTCGAATACCCCGCCTCGGGCGGTAGTGAGGGAGTTCATGAAACATTTTAATTCGATTAAAAAAAACCGGGATTTTCAGGTGGTTTACCAGACTGGAAAATCCTATGCAAACAAGTTACTTGTCATGTATGTGAAAAAGACGGACAGGCCGGAAACCAGAATCGGGATTTCGGTCAGCAAAAAAGTTGGCAACAGTGTGGTCCGGCATCATATAACCAGATTATTGAGAGAAAGCTTCAGGCTTCATGAAGACATGACAGAGACCGGGTTAGACATCGTGGTTGTCGCCAGAGCGGCAGCAAAAGAAGAAAGCTATAAAACAATCGAGAGTGCATATTTGCACTTGTGCGGACTGCATAACATTTTAAAAAAAGAATCGAAGTGATCTTATGGTAAAAAAAATCATGATTTTGTTGATTCGGGGATATCAGAAATTCCTTTCCCCGCTGAAAGTAAGAACTCACTGCATCTACACGCCTACGTGTTCTCAATACGCCATTGAGGCACTGCAGAAGTACGGCGTGTTCAAAGGTACATTTTTGGCTTGTAAGAGGATACTTCGGTGTCATCCTTTTGCAAAAGGCGGTTATGATCCAGTTCCGTAACAGACAGGAAAGTCCCCATCGCATTCGCTCAGGGGAAAATGAGGAGGTAGTTCATTGGAATTTTTAGTACTCACGAAAGTCGGAGGCATTTTGGGGCCGTTCGCAACTGTTCTGGGAATCATCATGGATTGGCTGTTTAAGCTGACCAGTATTTTCGGTATTCAGAACATCGGTTTATGTATTATCTTATTTACTCTTGTAACAAAATTTCTTATGTTCCCACTGACATTAAAACAGCAGAAATCTTCCAAGCTGATGAGCATTATGCAGCCGGAACTGAACGCCATTCAGGCAAAGTATAAGGGAAAATCAGACCAGGAATCCATGATGAAGCAAAACGTGGAGATCCAGGCATTATATGAGAAATACGGCACTTCCATGACAGGCGGATGTTTGCAGCTTGTGATTCAGATGCCGATTCTGTTTGCATTGTATCAGGTTATCTACCACATTCCGGCATATGTATCCAGTGTAAAAGACGTATTTATGAACGTTGTAACGTCCATTACTGCTCTTGGCGTGGATCATGTGGGAATGCTGACTCAGTTTGCTACTGATAACAAGGTCAACATGGCCATGGTAAAAGATATCGCTACGAATAACGGCCTTGTAGACTTCCTTTATCAGTTAAACCCAACTCAGTGGGCGGCTCTTCAGGATTTATTCCCAAGCATCCAGGGAACGATCGTTGAAAATGCGGCCAAGATTGAGCATATGAATTCTTTCCTGGGAATCAACCTGGCCAGCACACCGTTCAGCGTTATGTTCCCGAATGGATTTGCAGGCGGATTTAATTTCAGCCTTGCTATTTTAATTCCGATTCTTGCTGGTTTATCCCAGTGGCTCAGTGCCCGTTTAATGACTGTAAATCAGCCGACTGCCGGAAAGGATGACGGCAATTCCATGGCTCAGTCCATGAAGATGATGAATACCATGATGCCTCTTATGTCCGTATTCTTCTGTTTTACATTTGCTTCCGGTATCGGTATCTACTGGATCGCATCCAGTGTGTTCCAGGTAATCCAGCAGGTATTAGTGAACCGCTACATGGACAAGATTGATGTTGACGAGATGGTAAAACAGAACGTTGAAAAGGCAAACAAGAAACGTGCCAAAAAGGGACTTCCTCCGCAGAAGGTTTCTCAGAATGCAACTGCCAACTTAAAGAGCATCCAGGCAGCGAATGAGAGAGAAGAGACTGAGAGACAGGAAAAGATTGAGAAAACACAGGAGCAGATGAAGGCTTCCAATGATTATTACAGCAGCGGAGCAGCTAATCCCAACAGTATTTCTGCAAAGGCACGCATGGTACAGAAATATAACGATAAGCACAGTAAATAGGAGGGGTTCCGGATGGATATGATTACAGTTTCAGCTAAAACCGTAGATGAAGCAATTACAAAGGCATTAATCGAATTGGAAACAACCAGTGACAAGCTGGAGTATGAGATTGTTGATAAAGGAAACAGTGGAATTCTGGGATTCATCGGTTCCAAACCGGCCATCATTCGTGCAAGAAAGAAAGAGACTATTGATGATAAAGCGATTGCATTTCTCGGAGAGGTATTCGGCGCGATGGATATGGGTGTGAATATCGAGACCGCTTTTAATCAGGAAGAAAAAGAGCTTTCCATCAATCTGGCAGGCGACGATATGGGAATCCTGATCGGAAAGCGCGGTCAGACCTTAGATTCTCTGCAGTATCTCGTAAGCCTTGTTGTAAACAGGGAGAGCGAAGATTATATCCGGGTGAAGCTGGATACAGAGAATTATCGTGAGAGAAGAAAAGAGACACTGGAGACACTGGCTAAGAATATTGCTTATAAAGTGAAGAGAACGAGACGTTCCGTATCGTTGGAGCCTATGAATCCATATGAAAGAAGAATTATTCATTCCGCACTTCAGAATGATAAGTATGTCGTGACACGAAGCGAGGGTGAAGAGCCATTCCGTCACGTAGTCATTTCTTTAAAGAAGGATTATTCGAAGAAGGAACGCTATCAGGATAACAGAGATAAATAGAGTAACGTCGATTGAGGGGTTGGGGCTGTCGGAAGGCACCTCACCCCTTTTCTTTTTCAGGTGAAAAATATGAAGATGAATACAATTGCAGCAATTGCCACTGCCATGAGCAGCTCGGGAATCGGTATCGTCAGGATCAGCGGCGACGAGGCATTTACAATTATAGATAAGATTTACAGAGGGAAAGGAAAAAACAGCAGGAAATTATCGGAGGCACCTTCCCATACCATCCATTATGGATATATTGCCGATGGAGATGAGATCATCGACGAGGTTCTGGTCATGTTAATGAGGGGACCGAAGAGTTTTACTGCCGAGGACACGGTTGAGATTGACTGTCACGGCGGCGTCTTAATTACGAAAAAGATATTGGAAACAGTATTAAAATATGGAGCCCGGCCTGCGGAGCCTGGAGAATTTACGAAGAGGGCATTCTTAAACGGGAGGATGGATCTGGCCCAGGCGGAAGCGGTCATCGATGTGATCAATTCCAAAAATGATTATGCGTTAAAGGCTTCTGTCAGCCAGCTGGATGGCGCGGTCTCGAAGGCGGTAAAGGCGCTTCGGGAGCAGATTATCTATCAGATCGCATTTATTGAATCTGCGCTGGATGATCCGGAACACATCTCTCTGGATGGGTATGGAGAGTCGCTCTTATCCGCGATCAAGGGGCTGAAAGAAGGCTTATGGAGGCTGATTCGCTCGGCTGATAACGGCAGAGTGATGACGGAGGGAATCAAGACTGTAATTCTGGGAAAACCAAATGCAGGGAAATCTTCCCTGATGAATGTTCTCGTGGGAGAAGAGCGCGCCATCGTTACGGAGGTGGCGGGAACCACGAGAGATACGCTGGAGGAAACCATCCGGCTGGAAGACATCACTCTGAATGTGATCGATACGGCAGGCATCCGTGACACAGACGATATTGTGGAGAAGATCGGTGTGGAGAAGGCCAGAAATGCAGCCGATGCAGCCGATTTAATCATCTATGTGGTGGATGGTTCCTGTCCTCTCGATGAGAATGACGATGAAATTCTGGAGTTTATCAGGGAGAGAAAGGCAGTCGTCCTTTTGAATAAATCGGACCTGACGATGGAGATCAGCGCGGAGATGCTGGCATCCAGGACGACACACCGGGTTATCGCCATCTCTGCGAAAGAGCGGGTGGGGATTGAGAATCTGGAAGATGAGATTAAGGCCATGTTTTACCATGGTGAGATTGATTTTAATGATGAAGTTACGATTACGAATGTCAGACATAAGAATGCGTTGGAACAGGCATACAGAAGCCTGGAAATGGTGGAGCAGAGCATCGAAAACGCTATGCCGGAGGACTTCTATTCCATTGATCTGATGGATGCTTATGAGCAGCTGGGCCTGATTATAGGAGAAGCGGTGGAAGACGACCTGGTCAATGAGATATTCAGTAAATTCTGCATGGGTAAATAGAGAGAAGGAAGGTTGTTATGCCAAATTTAGAAGAATCATATGACATTGTGGTGGTTGGAGCCGGGCACGCCGGCTGCGAGGCGGCGCTGGCGGCAGCCAGACTGGGCCTTGAGACCATCATGTTTACAGTCAGCGTGGACAGCATTGCGCTGATGCCCTGTAATCCCAATATAGGAGGAAGCTCCAAGGGTCATCTGGTGAGAGAACTGGATGCCCTGGGCGGAGAGATGGGGAAGAATATTGACAAGACCTTTATTCAGTCTAAAATGCTGAATGAATCGAAGGGGCCAGCCGTCCATTCCCTGCGTGCGCAGGCGGACAAGCAGAATTACTCCAGAGAGATGAGAAATACACTGGAGAATACGGATCATCTTACGATTCGCCAGGCAGAGGTTTCCGAAATTATCGTGGAGGATGGAGTCCTTACAGGAGTAAAGACATTTTCCGGAGCGGTATATCACTGTAAGGCGGCTGTTCTGGCTACGGGTACGTATTTAAAGGCAAGATGTATCTACGGCGATGTGAGCAATGCCACAGGGCCTAATGGTCTTCAGGCGGCGAATTATCTGACGGAATCACTGAAGGCACATGGGATCGAGATGTACCGTTTTAAGACGGGAACCCCGGCGAGAGTGGATAAGCGGAGCATCGATTTTTCCAAGATGGAAGAGCAGTTCGGTGATAAGAAAATCGTACCGTTTTCCTTTTCCACGGATCCTGAAACCATCCAGAAGGATCAGGTATCCTGCTGGCTTACGTATACCAGCGAGAAGACCCATGAGATTATCCGGGCCAATCTTGACCGTTCTCCGCTGTTTTCCGGTGCGATTGAGGGGACGGGACCCAGATACTGTCCGTCCATAGAGGACAAGGTGGTTAAATTTCCGGATAAGAACCGCCATCAGGTCTTTGTGGAGCCGGAAGGATTGTATACGAATGAAATGTACTTAGGCGGTATGTCGAGTTCTCTTCCTGAGGATGTGCAGCATGCCATGTACCGGACTGTTCCGGGACTGGAGCATGTAAAAATCGTGAGAAATGCATATGCGATCGAGTATGACTGTATTAATTCCCATCAGCTGAATGCTACGTTGGAATTTAAGGCCATCAGCGGCCTGTTCAGCGGCGGTCAGTTCAACGGCAGTTCTGGTTATGAGGAAGCGGCAGTCCAGGGCTTTATGGCCGGTGTAAACGCGTCTATGAAGGTGTTGGGAAGAGATAGCTTTGTTCTCGACCGGTCCCAGGCTTATATCGGCGTTTTAATTGATGATCTGGTAACGAAGGAAAGCCATGAGCCGTACCGCATGATGACTTCCCGTGCGGAGTATCGTCTGCTTTTACGTCAGGATAATGCGGATCTGCGTCTGATGGGAATCGGTCATGAGATAGGACTTGTCACTGACGAACAGTACGAGAAGCTTCAGAAGAAGGAAGCCGCCATTGACGCCGAGATAAAACGTCTGGAAGGCACTAATATAGGAGCTTCCAGAGAAGTTCAGGATTTCTTGGAGAGAAATGGAAGCACACTCTTAAAGACAGGAACGACATTGGCTGAACTGATCAGAAGACCAGAACTGAACTATGTTATGTTAACTGAATTGGATCCTAAAAGACCAGAGTTACCAACCGATGTAATTGAACAGGTTGACATAAATATAAAGTACGACGGCTATATCCGCCGCCAAAAACAACAGGTGGCCCAATATAAGAAGCTGGAAAATAAAAAGCTGGACGCGAATTTTGACTATAGCAGTGTAAAGAGTCTGCGGAAAGAAGCCGCTCAAAAGCTGGATTTATACAGACCCATGTCCATTGGACAGGCTTCAAGAATCTCAGGAGTATCCCCTGCTGATATCTCGGTTCTTCTTGTTCATTTAGAGCAGCTGCGTTATCAAAAGCGAATGGAAATGGATTCCATGCCAGAGCCAGAACCAGAGCTTGAGCCAAAGGCAGAGAGACTGGCGTCATCCAGGGGAACAGAAGAAGTGACAGGGAAGGAAGTGTCAGATGACTGCAGAATTTAAAGATAGATTAAATCAAGAATTAAATCAATTTTCTATAAAAATAGAAGATTCACAAATAATTAAATTTTACGAATATTATGAAATATTAGTTGAGTGGAATAAGGTAATGAATTTGACAGCGATTACAGAGCAGAATGAAGTGATTACAAAGCATTTTGTCGATAGTCTTGCTTTAATAAAATCAGTAGAAGAGATATCACTTAATCCTTATCGTATCATTGATATCGGCACTGGAGCTGGTTTCCCTGGAATTCCATTAAAAATCGCATTTCCACAATTAAAAGTAACGCTGATGGATTCTCTGAATAAAAGGGTTAAATTTTTAAACGAAGTAATCGAAAAATTAGATTTAAAGGAGATCCAGGCTGTTCACAGCAGAGCAGAGGATCTGGGAAGAGAAAAAGAATATCGTGAGAAATACGATCTTTCAGTTTCCAGAGCGGTTGCGAATTTATCGACACTTTCGGAATACTGTATGCCTTTTGTAAAACCAGGCGGCTTCTTTATCTCATACAAATCAGGAAAAATAGAAGAAGAACTTACATCGGCAAAACATGCGATTTTTCTTTTAAGTGGTAAAGTATCAGGCGTTGAAAGCTTTACACTGGATGGAGCAGACGCAGAGCGTACCTTAGTTAAAATAGAGAAGGTAAATGAAATATCAAAAAAGTATCCACGCAAAGCAGGGGTACCTGCTAAAGAACCTTTAAAGTAATCAAACCATGGCCGGATGTTTCACGTGAAACATCCGGCTATTAATATACTAAACCATCCAGAAAATAGAAAGGAGAGAGAGTCATTAAAAACCTGGCTAATATTATAACATCCTCACGCATTATCTTTGCCATTGCAATTCTATATATAAAACCATTTTCGATAGCCTTCTGGATCTGTTATTTTCTGGGAGGCCTAAGTGATCTTCTGGATGGTTTCGTTGCCAGAACTTTAAATCAGCAAAGCGAAAAAGGAGCAAAAATTGATAGTGTAGCAGATTTCGTCTTTGCTGTTTCTATATTTATAATAGTACTTAAAAATATATTTTTGCCAGGAAGGTTATGGTGCTTTATAAGTTTGATTTTCCTGATTCGTATTATTACATATAGTATAGGATTTTATAAATATCGTACGTTTTCTTCACTGCATACTTACTTTAATAAAGCTTCGGGATTGTTGATATTTATGTTTCCATTATTATATGTTATTTTGAAGTTGGATGTCGCTGGAGGTATTGTGTGTGTTGTATCATTTGCTGCGTCAGTTGAAGAGTTAGTGATCACTATGAAAAGTAGAAGATTGGATAGAGACTGTAAAGGGTTATTTTTTAGGGAAGAGAGATAGCATAGTTATTAAAAAAACTGTGCTATCTTTTTTCTATGTTGTATTATAACGTATTATATTAGAAAAAATTGTGATGATGGTGGAGTTTGGAAAGTAGTGTAGAATATTTGATTTGTAATATGTATAGAGACAGCATGTAAATAATATTTGAGTGTTTAGTTTTCTTTGGCCGAAATAAAATTATTATGTTCGGTCATAACCTACTATATATTTTTCCGCAATTTTGAATAGTATCCATCTTATCTTTATTAATTGGTGGCTCTGACAAAAAAGTTAAACCATTTAGAATTATATAAAAAATAGGCTATTGAATATATTAATATATTATTTATCAAAAAATTAATAATGCT
>OAVK01000988.1_pt1 | contig 10803 bp, 9 predicted proteins | sample 1495301 | NCBI WGS metagenome assembly OAVK01 (sample SAMEA2580094, study PRJEB22360) | human gut metagenome | biome: human gut; feature: human-associated habitat; material: faeces | place: Denmark | collected 2008/2010
TTCAGGGCGGGCTGGATTGTCCTGTTATTGCTGCTTGTCGGTGGAGCCTCTGGGGATCCCGGTCAGTGCGATAGCGGCTAGTGGCGCAGCAATACTGTTTATAGTGGCGAAAAGAGGGCATGCCATCAACACCGGAAAAGTCCTCCGCGGTGCACCATGGCAGATCGTTATTTTTTCGTTGGGTATGTACCTGGTGGTCTATGGCCTGCGCAATGCAGGGCTTACGGAGTATCTGTCTGACGTGCTGAACCTACTGGCAGAAAAGGGGTTATGGGCAGCAACGTTCGGCACCGGCTTCCTGACCGCGTTCCTGTCGTCGGTGATGAACAATATGCCGACGGTGCTGATTGGCGCACTGGCGATTGACGGGAGCACGGCGACTGGCATCGTCAAAGAGGCAATGATTTATGCCAATGTGATTGGCTGCGATTTAGGCCCGAAAATCACCCCGATTGGCAGTCTGGCAACCCTGCTTTGGCTGCATGTGCTTGCCCAGAAAAATATAACGATTACCTGGGGATATTACTTCCGCACGGGTATTATCATGATTCTGCCCGTGCTGTTTGTCACTCTGGCCGCGCTGGCGTTGCGGCTCTCCATCACTTTGTAATGAGATACAGATATGAGCAACATTACCATCTATCATAACCCTGCCTGCGGCACTTCTCGCAACACGCTGGAGATGATCCGTAACAGTGGCAACGAACCAACGATAATTTATTATCTCGATACGCCACCGACCCGTGATGAGCTGATTCAACTTATTTCAGATATGGGAATTACGGTGCGTGCATTACTGCGTAAGAATGTTGAGCCTTATGAACACCTGGGTCTTGATGAAGAGAAATTTAGTGATGAGCAGTTGATTGATTTCATGCTTCAACATCCGATCCTGATTAATCGGCCGGTAGTCGTTACGCCGCTTGGCACTCGTCTTTGCCGCCCTTCAGAAATAGTGTTGGATATCCTACCGGAAGGTCAGAAAGGAGCGTTTACCAAAGAGGATGGCGAGAAGGTCATTGACGAAACGGGTAAGCAGATTAAGTAATCTGCCACTTCAAAATACCGGATGTCTGTTCACGCTATGCGGGCGTCCGGTTTTCGCTCAAATCGGACCTCTGCGGCAGCAACAGCTTTACCATCGAGGCTTGCCATTAGCGGTAGTGTGTTGAATGAGTTGGCGTGAAAAACTAAAATCAAAGTTTAGATAATCAATGAGTTTAAAATGGTAGCTACTGGCTGATTTGAAAGTAGAGAGGATGATAATTTCAACTTTATCAAATGATTGCTATGATTTTAGCAATGTAATGCTGCGCCACATGGGTTGGACCGAAGCGGCTGACTTAATTGTTAAAGGTATGGAAGGCGCGATCATCGAAAACATGTAATCCAGATTCCGGGTTGTATAAGAATGGGAGCCGATTGGTTCCCGTTTTTTTACCTGCAAAGTGCTTTCCTGGCACTCAGACTATTAAACTCATTTTAATAGCACTAAAGATTTAATTTTTATCTTTGTCATTACAATTCTATTTATTGGTAAAAGATATTCATATCTTTCAATATTTATTCAAACCGATCTGGGTATGAGAACTAAATATAATTGAGTGGTGTTTGTATGTTATTGATTATTAGATGTAAAACAGTCGTTTTAAAAACAAGAAAATATTGGGAGTATATTAAAGATGGTGGCGTTTTAATGTTATTTTACTCTAATTTTAAATCCATTTTTATCAACATGTTATGACAACTTATTATCCTGAATACTAATAATGTCCAAAAAAGAACATTTTTCTCGATTGATTTTTTATTACCTTTCTGTTTTTATCTTGGCGACATGTTTGAGAAATAAAATTCAAAGCATGACACCTTATTATGTATGTAACTTACTATTAGTTGATGATGGAAATGGTTATTAAAATGCTAAGTTTAAAAACAGGTTTAGTGGCTGTTACATTATGCTTTGCTATGACAGTTTATGCAGGAGAAAGCGTAGTCACCGGCGGTTATGTACATACCCGGACAGATGGACAGAACCTTAACGGTCTTAACGCTAAATATGGTTATACCCCAGATGAAAGTGATTTAGGCGTTATAACATCTTTAACTATTTCAGCAAATGACGATAATGATATAGATCGTGGTTATGGTTCTGCATTAGTCGGTGCAAGTTATAAAGTAAATGATGTGATAAAACCTTATGTAATGGTGGGTATTGGGAGAGGTGCGATCAAAGCGAATGGTGAAACTGATACTTCTACAGGTTTTGCCTATGGTGCTGGTATTCAGTTTACCCCCATTGCAGCTTTCACTGTTGATGCAGGCTATGAAGGTTCTAAGGTCTTTGGCGCACAAGTTAATAGTATTATAGTCGGCGCCGGCTGGAAATTCTAAGGTTATTTATATGAATAAATTAATGATAATACTGGTTGCGTTTTCTACTGTTTCTTTGATGTCTGGTTGCGTATCAGAAGAACAACGCTTAGCAAAGTGCGAAGCGAAGGGAATTAGCCGTGATGTTTGTTATCACGAAGAAAAAGAATATTGGAATAATTACAGTGCTAACATGAGTCGACTGCAGGCTGCTAATACACAAGCAGATGCTTTTAAAGAGTCTATGAGTGATCGCAAGAAACATAAGCATTATGATGACGATTAATATTTTAGACCACGTACATACTGTCTTGAGTGTTTATGTTCTTAACATTATAATCATTTATTAATTATTCAAATGCTTATGTTCAGGAATCACTCTCAAAAGCCTATTTTTTTTCTGTATATAGTGATGAAATAATGCAGAGCCAGCATGGACTGCAATCAGAAGTAACAGATATTGGCGAGTTGACTCCCCCCAAGGCCAGAGGTATTTATGATAACAATGGCCTTAATTTGGTTTGAGAAAAACGCTTCGCCTGCTGTATGCAATCATTCTTTTGATGAAAATTTGTACGGGAATACGTGCAGGGCATTGGCTGCAATGGGGTAAACACCAAGGCCTTCTGTTCGAGCTTTAATTTCCTCGAATGAGAGTGAAGGGGAAGGTTCTCGTCCTCCCCACAGATTAATACCTTCAGGAACATCGTCCCGACTGTACTCCTCGGCGATCTCAATAGTTCCGCCGCTATTCAATTCGATCACGACGCTTTTTCCGTCAACAGGAATGAGATTCCCTTCATTGTCAGTGATAAAGATTTTCATTTGCTTACCTCTTATTAGTACATTTATATGATAGCAAAATCGGAAGGAGGGATGTCATTATTGTTATGATCTTTCTTGGGCTAATTTTATATAAAAATCAATTCCTTATGTTGTGGCTTTGGAAGTGTGACTGGGCGCATGGCGACTTTTGATTCTATCTACCATGCTCTGTAGAGATAAATTAGAACACGTCAATGCTCATCGCAACGACTGATCAGTTTTCGCCACGGGACATGAGAATGCGCAAAGTACTTTTACCGGTAACCGCTGCGGTGTGTCTTTTTTTGATAGGTGTTTTTATTCTTAATATGCAGCTTTGGTATTCCTCTTCGACAGAAACCCTTGGAGGAGCCAGATATGCCGCCAAAAATATGGATAACATACTGGATGAAGCTTTCCAGGCAACTCGAACCGCTATGCACATCGCCGAAAAAAAATGCGATCTGGAGGGTCAATACCAACTTGGAACTGAAGCTGCACTTCGCCCTCATTTGCGGACGCTGATCATTATCCGACAGGGGAAGCTTTGGTGTACGTCACTGCCAGGTAATCGGATCTTGCTTAAGCAAATTCCGGTGATTGCTGATACAAATTTGCTGCTTACTCCCGCAAGAAATACGGAAAATGAGATACCCGTTCTGCTGTATCAAACTCGTTTTCAAACCAACCACATCATTGTCACCATTAGCGGGGTGCATATCCGTGGAGCATTGAATGTTCCGTTAAAGGGGGTGACATATTCACTACTCGTAGGTGACGAAGTGCTTGGTTTATTGGGCGATGTGGAAACCGTTACAGCAAGCTCACAGATGTCTGGTCAGGTGAATTCCGCAAAGTATCCGTTCAGCATTATTTATAATGAACCGCCATTGTTTAGTGCAAAAAGGCTGGTTACACAAGGTTCAGGGATTCTGGTTTTTATCCTGTTAATATCTTTCGCAGCCGCTTATGCCATTGATAAATATCTAAATAAGAACGATACCCCAGAAGAAACGTTGCGCAGAGCGATAGTAAAAGGAGAGATCGTGCCTTTTTATCAACCTATCGTAAATGGTCGTGAAGGGACGTTACGCGGTGTTGAAGTACTGGCCCGATGGAAACATCCAAAAGCCGGATATATCTCTCCTGCCTCCTTCATTCCCGTCGCCGAAAAATCAGGCCTGATAGTGCCACTAACTCAAAGTCTGATGAGGCAGGTTGCGGCGAATATGAACGCCATTGCCAGCAAACTGCCATCTGGATTCCATGTTGGTATTAACTTCAGCGCATCCCATATCACTTCCCCTACATTTGTTGAAGAGTGTCTGAAATTCAAAGATAGCTTCAGCCGCCATGATCTCAACCTGGTGATTGAAGTTACTGAGCGTGAGCCATTACATGTAGATGAAGAACTTGTGCAGAGGCTCAATATCCTGCATGAAAATGGCTTTGTGATTGCGCTTGATGATTTTGGTACGGGCTATTCTGGGCTTTCTTATTTGCATGACCTGCACATTGATTACATTAAAATCGATCAGAGCTTTGTGGGAAGGGTTAATGAGCATCCCGATTCAACCCGAATTTTGGATTGTGTTCTCGATCTGGCGCGCAAGCTGTCTTTAAGCATCGTTGCAGAAGGAGTTGAAACGAATGCCCAGCTCGATTATCTCAACAAAAACAACATTGTTTTCCTGCAAGGGTACTATTTCTATAAACCAGTAGCCTTCACTGAGTTCGTCATGATTCTGCTGGCAAAGCCTAAAGTGAAGGTTTTTGTCGAATAAATACAGGATAACCTTATTGATGAAAAGGGAGCATGAAATCTGCTTCGGGAGTAAAAATCCGACGATTATCTTTATCGTGAGACAAATCTCAGATTCTGTTATTTAAAATCTATACCCTTATCGATATGGTGGTTATTTGTGTTTTCATATACAGCAACTGGATAATGGCATGGCAGATATGACATTCGCGATGGAGCGTGATTCAAGTCACAAAGCGGCGAAAAAAAAGTTGGATGTGCGAAACAATACGAAGTACACAAACCGCAACCAGCTTGCGATTGCCGCAGTACTGTTTTTAGGTGGTATCGTCGGGGTTATTGTTTTGGCATTGTATCTAATGGCGCAAGAAGGGGTGTTTCTGTATTAATTGTTTAAATATTCTTACCGTTGGTGTATTGCTAGTAGGAGGTGGAACAAGCTACTTCTTCTGTATTGATGAACGGAATAACATCGTAGGGAATAGCTGTTTGTGGAGAAAGATTGTAGATCTTACCGTCATAGTGGCTACTTACATAAGAAAATGACCTTAATATAAAGCTAAGATCAGCGGGTAGAGTCGTGGGTTGAGCGTTAACTTCATTGTAAAACCGTTTACAGCCACCTTTCAAATCTAAACCTGAAAAAATTATTCTTTCAAATTTTAGACTAATGGCTATTTGTAACGCGCTAAATGCGACCGTAGCACTACCAAAATGACCATGTGTTACATCAGTTGAAAATGCGATTGTTTTCACTTTTCTGAATGCAGAGCATTTAATTCGGAGATTCCTGTTAGTCATTGTTTTTATTTTATAGCGAATCTTTCTACCGATACCACCTCTGGATTTGCAAATGTCCTTTAACAGAAAACATGTGTTGAGCAAGTTCCCTGCCTCTGTTGAATCAGCTCTTTTAATAACATCTTCACTAATAAAGGTATGCTGAGCATAGGCGGAATACTTATAAAATAAGTCTTTATTGTTTTCATAAAAAGAACCGTCACAAACAACATAAAGAAATACAGGGATATTGTTGTTAATTAAATAGCCTGCGCTACCATTTACGCAAATGCAGCTTTTACTACGCATTATCTCAAGGGGCGTATCTAATGATGAAGGTCCAGACAAGTAAATAATACAATCATCGGAAACTCTTTCACCCATTATTCCATTAAGTATTTCGTGTGTGATGAGCATGGCGGTTACCGTGGATGTTATTTTTGAAATAATAACATTGAGTATCCGTTCCAAATCAAAGAAGATGTTTCTTTTTGTTTTTCAAACTTGAAGAATTGATTATGTGAATGTATTTTTATTATTATTTTGATAAATGTTTTTTTGAGAGTAAGGTCTGGTAACTCAGAAAAATATGATGATGTTGGCTTTTGTTTTTCGATTTTTAAAATCAAGGTATTTGTTGTGTGAATAAATCTGATTCTGGTGTTCTTGCCTGGTAAGAATTTAACATGAAAATTAGTTACTTTTAGTTACAGGTGGCTGAGAGTGTTTTAATCATATCCTTATAAAGAGTGCGATTTTATAACATCATCCGCCTGTTATTTGATGTAACATAATTCCTGACGGGCTATCAATTCCAGTCCGTCAGGAAGGGAAAACAACATTAGAACTGATAGTTTAACGATACCCAGTAGTTACGACCCGGGTTTACGTATCCGGTGGTGGATTGTGCAGTCTGATAATAATCACCTGCGTAGGTGCTATTACGGCCCACCTGGTAAAGTTTAACCTCGCTAAAGTCTTTATCCAGCACGTTATTAACTGCCGTATTAAGTGTCAGATCTTTGGTCAGTTTGTAAGACATTCCCATGTCCAGGACGGTCCAGGCTTTTAAATTAGCGCCTTTATCGTCATAGACGGCTTTTTGTACTGCGCTGAGATTGTCGTAATTTTCCGTGAAGCGTGGGGCCTTACCGCGATAACGTGCGCTCAGCCAGGCGTTCATATCTTCCGTTGCCTGCCAGTTCAGACGGGCGTTAGCCATATGCTTTGGTGTATAGCTTAACGGCGCGCCTTTATTGTCACCATCTTTTTGCTTGCTCTGAGTGTAGGTGTAGTTGAGAGATAAGGTCAGCACATCCGACCATAGAGGGAAGGTGCTGGCAAATTCAACGCCATCGGTCCTCGCCTTGCCGCTGTTGGTATAACTGTTGGTATTATCATCGATAGAATACGAGACAATTTTATTTTTGTATTCAGTATAGAAGCCGGTAATGTTGGCGTTAAGCCCGGCGTTGTTCTCGTAATACAGCCCGGTTTCGTAGCTGATGCTTTCCTCAGGTTTGAGGTCCGGGTTCCCGACCGTATTCACCGTTCCTTGTGCGGTTACGCCGCTGATCCCGTTATGCAACTGGCTCAGTGATGGTGCTTTATAACCTGTCGTTACGCCGCCTTTGAGCGTCCATTCGTCGGAAACATCCCAGACCATATAGGCTCGTGGGCTGAGATGACCGCCAAAGACATCGTTATGCTCATAGCGTGTTCCTGCGGTTAAGGCCAGCGAATCGAGAATATGCCATTCATCTTCCGCATAGGCTGCCCACGTTTTTTGGTGGAACGTCTCGCCGGTATTGGCCAGCACCACACCATCTTTCATTCGTGCATCCCAGTATTCCCCGCCAAGGGTTAAGAGGTGCGAATCACCTAATGGTGTCAGTAGCACTGAGTCTAGTATGACGTTGGTGTTCTTCAGTTCACGCGCGTCACCGGCCCGACCTGCGTTCTCTGGTGTGAGTGCGGAGGAGACCAGTTGTCGGCCTTTGTTCTCGGTCTCATTCCAGCCGAGGGAGGATTTCCAGGTGCCAAACGTTAAGGCTGTATCGTGGCCGAGGGTCACTTTGTTACGCTCATAGCGCAGCGTTTTATCATAACCTCCCGTCAGGTTACCCAACTGACCGTCATCGTTGTCATAACGCTGTCTGGCGGAGTCGAGATCCAGCCACAGCGTATTGCTTTCGTTGGCTTTCCAGTCGAATCGCGTGCCAATATTGTAGTTTTCCGACTCGGTTGGATAAGGTACGCGGGTGGAAGAGGTATCGCTCAGCGAAGTGACGCTGGAACCCTGACGCTGGGTTGTGCTCCCCCGAACCTGCATATCCAGTACGCCCGCGATTAACGGGCCGCTTGACCAGAAGTTGGCGACCGTACTGTTACCCCATTTATTACTCTCTTGCAGGTTAACGCCGGTATTGATGGAAGTGCTCCATTTATCGGTGCTTTTTTTGGTGATGATATTCACCACGCCACCGATTGCGTCGGAGCCATAAAGCGTCGACATCGGGCCGCGGATAACCTCAATATGATCGATTGCCGCCAGCGGGGGCATAAAGCTGGTATTCATGGCAGAGAAGCCGTTTGGCGTCACGTCGCTGCTGCCGTTTTGACGAATACCGTCAATCAGGATCAAAGTATAGCTGGCGGGCATGCCACGGATGCTGATCTCCAGACCGCCAGTTTTACCGGTGCTGCTTTCAACATCTACCCCTTCAACAGAACGCAGGGCTTCACCTAAGTCATTATATTTATTGGTTTGTAACTCTTGCTGCGAAATAACAGAGACGCTGGCGGCGGCATTGGTGATTTTTTTTTTGTAACCGGAAGGGGGCTAAAACTCAACATCTTCAGCAAATACCAGGGGGCTGGAAAATCCTAAACAGGACAGAACGACAGAGGCAACAGGTTTTAAACGCATAGTCAAACTTCCTTTGTTAAAAATCAAAGGCAGTAAGATAAGTGATCGTAATGATAATACAAATAATTATCATTACAAATTTACATAACTTGTCACTTCTGGTGTTTTTTTTGAATAAATATACATAAATTGTCATGAGTTTTAGATAAGGAAATAGCGGGGAGGGTAAATAGTCCGCATGGGTAATTATTAGATAGGGATTAATATTCTTTGAATAAATGGCGAGGGATTAATCTATATTCTGAGATTCACATCGTACTCATAACGGAGTATCAGAAAAAAGTATGATAATTTTAGAAAATCGTCATACTTTTCTGCGCCGCATCATTTTTTTCGTCATTTCTGTCCGCCATAATCCCTTCCCCAGGAGACTGCTTAACGACTGTAAATCGTTATGCAGCATAAAAATAACGTAAATCTGGATAACATAATGATCAAAGGCAAGCTGGCACTGCTTACGTGCGCATTGACTCTCGCATTAACCTCACCACTTCTCGCCGCGCAAAATGCGAGCGAAGGGCAGACGTTAAAACTGGCAATTGGACCGGAGCCAACGGAAGGTTTTGACCCGATGTTGGGCTGGAGTCATGGCAGCTATCTGCTTTTGCATGCACCATTATTAAAACAAAATGCAGATATGAGCTGGGGAAACCTGCTGACGGAAAAAGTAGAGACCAGCGCAGACGGCAAAACCTGGACGTTGACGTTAAAACCTGACCTTAAATTCTCTGATGGTTCGCCGCTAACCGCTGAAGACGTGGTGTTCACCTATAACAAAGCAGCAAAAAGCGGCGGCAAAATTGATATGGGGAACTTCACCCATGCCAGTCTGAAAGATAACCGCACGGTAGAAATTACGTTGCGTAGCCCGCAAAGTACCTTTGTGAACGTGCTGGGTTCATTAGGAATTGTTCCGCAAAAACGGTATGACGAAAAAACATTCGCTAAAAATCCGATTGGCGCGGGTCCGTATCGACTGGTGAGTTTTCAGCCGGGGCAGCAGTTGATCGTTGAGGCTAACCCTTGGTATGCCGGTAAGAAAAATGATTTCAGTAAGCTGGTGTTTGTCTTCCTTGATGAAGATAACGCTTATGCCGCAGCGCGCAGCGGCCAACTGGGACTCGTACGTATCGCGCCATCGATGGCAGTCGCTCCTCAGCAGAAAAATTTGAAACTTTGGGTACGCGACAGCGTGGAAAACCGCGGCATTGTGTTCCCGATGGTTCCTGCAGGTAAAAAAGACGCCAATGGCTATCCGATTGGGAACGATATCACTGCCGATGTTGCCATCAGGCGCGCCATCAACTACGCCATCGACCGTAAGCAGCTTGCCGATCAGGTCATGGAAGGTCATGCGATTCCGGCGTATAGCGCGGTTCAGGGTCTGCCATGGCAGGGACAGTCAGTCGCGTTCAAAGATGGCGATAGCGAAAAAGCACGCACGATTCTGGAAGAAGCCGGCTGGAAGGTGGGTAAAGACGGTGTACGTGTGAAGGACGGTAAAGAGGCTCGCTTAACGTTGTGGTACGCCAGCGGTGACAGTACACCCCGGGATTTAGCCGAAGCCGTACGTGCGATGCTGGAGCCAGTGGGTATTCAGATTTCTCTGCAATCCGGGAGCTGGGAAACTGTTGAGCGGCATATGCATGCCAACCCGACGCTGTTTGGCTGGGGAAGTCTGGATCCGATGGAGCTTTTCCATCACTACAGTAATCAGGCTGCGGGCGTGGAATACTACAATCCAGGCTATTACAGCAATCCTGTCGTTGAGCAGCATCTTAAACAGGCTATTGACGCTCCGGACTGGCAAAAAGCGTTGCCGTTCTGGCAACAAGTTGAGTGGGATGGCAAGCAAGGGGCTGGCGTGCAGGGCGATGCGGCCTGGGCATGGCTGCTGAATATTCAGCATACCTACCTGGCAAATCCGTGTATTGACTTAGGTAAAGGCGCACCGGAGATTCACGGTAGCTGGTCACTGCTCAATAATCTGGACGAATGGACCTGGACCTGCCGTTGATGAAGTCTGTTGTGGGCCATTTTCTACGGCTGATGGTGTTATTGGTGCTGGTTGCGGCTGGCACTTTTATGCTGCTCAGCTTTTCTCCGGTCGATCCGATTCGGGCTTATATCGGCAACGATCTCCTGCATGTGCCGCCGG
>OAVK01000990.1_pt1 | contig 10780 bp, 8 predicted proteins | sample 1495301 | NCBI WGS metagenome assembly OAVK01 (sample SAMEA2580094, study PRJEB22360) | human gut metagenome | biome: human gut; feature: human-associated habitat; material: faeces | place: Denmark | collected 2008/2010
GGCGAAAGCAATACAGCATCCCCCGCTTTGGCTTCTTCTTTCGCACACCGCACTGCATCCTCCAAACTATCCACAAAGGCGTAGTCGGTAAATCCATATTTCTCCGCAGTCATTGCAATTTTCTCCTTCGTCTCCCCGAGCAGGATGAGTTTCTTTACTTTTCCCTGAAAGCTTTCGATCCATTCATTGTATTCAGACTGCTTATCATAGCCCCCTCCGATCAGAATGGTTGGACGATTCATTGCGGTAATACCACGGATTGCCGCGTCCGGATTCGTCCCTTTCGAATCGTTATAGTATGCCACTCCATCTTTTTCCATCACGAATTCGATCCTGTGTTCCACTCCTGAAAACCCCTTTATGACTTTCCGGATTGTCTCCATCGGTACGCCATAGAGCGCTGCTATCGCCACCGCCGCCATCACATTTTCATAATTATGGGTTCCAAGCAGCATGAGCTCCTCCACACGGCAAACCGGAACCACTTCCTGATTCCGGTAGATAATCTCCCCGTCTTTTAAGTAAATCCCCACCGGAAGTTCCCTTTTACTACTAAAATAAAATGGTGTCGCTTCTGTCTCTTCCCCGAACACCCGGAGCACGTCATCTTCATAATTCAACACACAGTAGTCATCCTTCGTCTGGTTTCTTGTAATGGCCTCTTTGGCGCTGATATAGTTCTCCATGGTGTGGTGTCTGTTCAGATGATCCGGCGTAATATTTAAGATCGCGCTGATCTTCGGCGCAAACCCATGAATCGTCTCCAGCTGGAAACTGCTGATCTCCGCAACAGTTACACTTTGCTCTGTCATCTTCATAGCCTCCATGGTGTACGGATTACCGATATTTCCAACTACAAACACCTCACTTTGATGAGCCTTCATAATCTCACCAAGAAGTGTCGTGGTGGTCGTCTTTCCATTCGTCCCCGTAATAGCCAGTACATCTCCCCTGCCATAGTGATATGCAAGCTCGATTTCTCCCCAGATCAGGATCCCGTCCGCCTTCATCTTCTCCACAACCGGAAGATCCACTGGAACACCCGGACTTAAAACCGCAAGACCGATTTTTTCTATCTGATCCTCCGGAAACGGTCCGAATATTATTTCCGCCTTACTGTCCTTTGGCAGACGTCTCCGGATTTCTTCCGGATCGAGTTTTTCATTTCCATCATATAAGATCGTATCAACGCCCTCGTGCTCCAGAAGCATCACCGCACCAATCCCACTCTTTCCAGAGCCGAACACGAGTACCTTTTTCCCGTTTTTTAACATTACTCTTCCGTCCTTTCTTCTTATAGTGCCAACAGCGCAATCAGACACAGAATCGCCGTGATAATGGAAAAGACTGCCACGATCCTCGTCTCAGACCATCCACAGAGCTCAAAATGATGATGAATCGGAGCCATCTTAAAAATCCGTTTTCCACCTGTCTTCTTAAAATAAGTAACCTGAATCATCACCGACGCCACCTCTATCAGATAAATCATTCCGACAATGATGATGAAAATGGGCATCTGAAGCATATATGCCGTGGACGCCACGAATCCTCCAAGAGCCAGAGATCCGGTGTCTCCCATAAACACACTGGCCGGATAGACATTAAACAGAAGGAATCCCATAAGCGCACCTACCACCGCACAGGTGACCGGCTCAATCCCACTCTTTGTTCCTACTGCCACCACCGTAAAGAATGTAGCAACAAGCACGGTCACACTGGAGGCAAGCCCATCGAGTCCATCTGTAAAATTGACGCCGTTGACCGTACCGATCACTGCTATAAATAACAGCGGAATGGCAAGCCATCCTATATTCCAGTATCTTCCACCAGAAAATGGAATCAGAAGGGTCAACGGTGTATGAGTAACATGGATCAGATAATAGGCAAATACCGCAGTTATCACAATCTGAAGGGCGAACTTCTGCTTTGGAAAGAGTCCGTCCGAGCGCTTCATCACAACCTTGAGATAATCATCCAGAAATCCGATCAGTCCAAACCCAAGCGTTACGAACAAGATCGGAATAATCTTCGGATAATCCTTTACATAAAAGAGGGAGGTAACTACAATAGAAGCCAGAATCATCACGCCTCCCATGGTCGGCGTCCCCGCCTTCTGTAGATGAGACTCCACCCCCTCCACACGTTCTGTCTGTTTCATTTTCATTTTCCGTAACATCGGAATCACAATCGGCCCCATAATCACACTCAGTACAAATGAGATCAGAACCGGTACTACGAATGTAAAATCCATATCTGCACCTCTTCATCCTTTGGTTTCTAAACAGGCCTATATGCCTGCGTACCATTATAACGTATTTGTACCATCAATGCAAGTCGACCGCCATGGCTCGCTCTTTCTTTCTGCCGCAGGCTGCTCTTCTTTTCTGTCACGGTCACTCTTCCTTTTCAGACTTTGCGTTCTCTTGTTTTTCGATGCCAAGGTACGGCAGTACGTCATCAAAAATCTCCCGCACAACCGGGGCTGCGATCGTTCCGCCATAATAGATTCCCTTAGGGTCGTAGATAACACACATTCCCAGAATCTGCGGATTTTCGGCCGGAGCAAAGCCAATAAAGGAAGAAATATATTTGTTGGCGCTTCTTGGCAGAGTCTGGGACGTGGCCGTCTTTCCTCCGATACTGTATCCCTCGATATAGGCGTTTTTCCCGGATCCGACTGAAACCACGCTCTCCAGGATTTTCCGCATCGTCTCTGACGTTTTCTCAGATATGACCCTTCTGCCCTGTTTATCCGAAAATGTCTTAAGCGTCTTCCCGCTCTCACTGTCCAGCACTTCTACCCCAAAATGAGGCGTTACCCTCTTTCCTCCATTGATCAAGGAACTGACTGTGGCGGCCATCTGTACCGGCGTCACCTGGAACGACTGACCGAATGTCATGGTAGCAAGCTCTACCTCCCCGATATCTTCCAGCCGGTGCATGATAGTAGAAGCCTCCCCCGGAAGATCCACCCCGGTCTTTTCCATCAGCCCGAACTGTTCGAAATAGTCACAGAACCGTTCCGCTCCAAGGCGTAGTCCAATTTCCATGAAAACCGGGTTACAGGAATTCTGGACGCCCTCCACAAACGTCTCGGCACCGTGCCCGCCTACCTTGTGGCACCGGATCCTCCGATCCTCCACGATCTTGTATCCCGGACAGACAAACGTATCATCCAGATCAACGACCCCCTCCTCCAGACAGGCGCTGGAGGTGATGATTTTAAAGGTAGAACCCGGCTCATAGGTGTCGTTGATACACCCGTTTCTCCACATCTGGTTTAAAAGTTCCTGCTTTTCATCCTCCGAATCATATGTCGTTCCCTCCGGAAGTTCAAATGGTTCGTTCAGATTAAACTCCGGCCAGTTCACCATAGCATAGATCTCTCCGTTCTGCGGATTCATCAGGATGATCGCCACCTTCTCCGCCTGCTTTTCCTCCATTACCTTCTGCGCCATCTGCTGGGCGTACTTCTGAATGTTATAATCGATGCTGATCCGCAAGGTATTGCCGGCAGTCGGCTCTGCCCGGTCCTCTGCGATCCCCTCCAGCTCCACGCCTCTTGCGTCCGTAGTGGAGAGAATCATTCCATTTTCTCCTTTCAGATAATCTTCGTACTTGACCTCCAGTCCGATAATCCCCTGATTATCACCCCCTGTGAAGCCAAGCACCTTGCTGGCAAGCTCTTCGTACGGATAATACCGTTTGAAATCCTCATCCACCTTGACGCCTGCCAGATTCATCTCCCGGATCCGGTCTCCAACTTCTTTTTCCACGTTGGTTTTGATTCGTTCCATAGAGGAAACTTTCTCCACCTTTTTCCGTACGATTTCTTCCTCCATCTCCAGTGTCCCGGCAAGAGCTTTCGTCACTGCGTCCGCATCCTCGATCTGACTGTGAATCACCGAAACGGTACAGACCGTCTTATTGGTAGCAAGTACTTTACCGTTCCGGTCGATAATCTCTCCTCTTGCCGCCTTGATCTCCCGCTCCCGTTCGTGGAGAGCCTCGGCCTTCTTCTGATAATATTCCGCGTCAAAAATCATCAGATAACAAAGTCTTGCAATCAGCCCCAGTATCATTAGCGACGCCCCGATAAACACAATGAGAATCTTCCTTTTATTATAGGTTTTATTCTTCATAAAAAACCTCACAGAAGTGATTGATATAGCTTATTAATCCTTCTGTGAGGTTATTCTATTTATTCCGATTTTGTAATATTCAAATATGGAAATGCTTCTTTCATAATGTCCGCAGAAAGTCTTGTCGCCAGATAACTTGCCGCCTGCTGTGCCAGATTCGGCTCGTCCACAACAACGTATATCATAACTTCCGGATTTTCCTGCGGGGCATATCCAATGAAAGAGTTTAAGTTCTTTCCTTGGCTTCGAGGCAGTTTCTCCGCAGTACCGGTCTTTCCGCCAATAGCATACCCCTCTACCTGGGCTGATTTTCCACTTCCCTCTTCTACGACTCCAAGCATATAGTCTTTCAGAATCTCGCACGTTTCCTGGGATACGGTTTTTCTTGCCAGCACCGGAGTCTTCGTCTCCACAACGTCCCCCTGAGCATTGCGGATCTCTTTCACCAGATACGGTTCATAGTAATTTCCCCCATTGATCAGGGAGCAAAAACCCGCCGCAAGCTGTGTCATCGACACATTAAAATTCTGTCCAAAAGCGTTGGTTCCCAGATCGATGGGCTGCATGTTATCAGCCGTGTACAGAAGATTGGATGTATCCCCCTCTCCAGGCAGATCAATGCCTGTGTACTCTCCAAAACCAAAGATATGCTGATACCGGCAGAAGTCCTCCGCGCCGAGTGTATCTGCAATATGCATCATTCCGACGTTGCAGGAATTTTCTAGCACTTGTTTTAATGTTTCTGTCCCATGTCCGTCTGTGGCGATACAGGAAACCGGCTTGGCAACTCCTTCATAGGAATAGGAACCGCCGCATACATATGTCTCATCTCCAGTCAGTTTGCCGGTCTCAAATCCGGCCGCCATCGTAAACGGCTTCATCGTGGATCCCGGTTCAAACGTATCGCTGACGCAGAAGTTTCTCCACAGCGCATTAAGTGTCTCCAGACGCTCCTCCTCAGTCATGGCCTCCTGCTCCTCTGTCGTATAATATTTCGACAGATCCCTTGGCTGATTCAGATCAAAATTCGGGTAACTTGCCTCAGCCAGAATAGCTCCAGTGTTTGGATCCATCATGATCACGGCTGTGTTTTTCGTACCCTCGCCCTCACGGTAGTTATCCCGCAGCCTTTCATTCAATTCCAGAATATGCTTCTCCACGATCGCCTGCAGATTCGCGTCAATCGTTGTGACAATGGAATTGCCGTCCGTCGGGCTTTTCACTACGTTCTCTGAGCTGGATCCAGACGAGAGATACCCTGTTTTTTTCCCATCTGTTCCGTTCAGTTCGTTATTATAATATGCCTCCAGACCGATCGTTCCGCTGTTTCCTGAGGAAGTAAATCCGATCACATCACTTGCCATGGTTCCGTAAGGGTAGGTTCTCGTATAGGAATCTTCCAGTGTCACACTGACAATATTTTTGCTCTTATCCATCTTCGTCTGAAAATCTTTTCCGGTCTCATAATCCACATCTTTTTTCAAGATCACATAGCGACTGTCCGACTCGTCCTGCAAAATCTCCCTGAGATCTGACTCATCCAGGTCAAACCCTTTGACAAGCGCTTCCACTGTGGCATTGATCTTCTTATTCTGATAGGACGTCTTCGTCTCCAGGAGTCCCGCCACATCGAGGATCACGTTGTAGGAACGCTCGCTTGTAGCCAGAACTGTATCATTTGTATCCAGAATATCGCCACGTTTAAAGTGGATGATCTGACTCCCGCTTCGCATCTGGCTCATAACCTTCTTCTGGTACTCCTCCCCTTTGACAAGATTTAAGGCAACTGCCTTTCCTGCCAAAAAAACAAAAGCCAGTACGATTGCCGTAAACACTCCTACCAGCTTTATTTTCATTCTTTTCGGAAATTTTTTATGAAAATTCTGGGATTCTTTTTGACTTCTCTTTCTTTCCATGGAATTCCCCTTTTCACTATGCTGTTATTTATCCGTCGCTTCTCCATCTTCCGGAATGCTTTCGTACTGTCTGATTTTATGATCTCCTGCGCTTTGGTATTTCACAATCTGGGAATCCTCCGCATATACCATACCAAGCTCCGCTGCCCTTTGCTGAACCTCGTCCAGATTGACGGAATTTGCGATATGATTGTATTCTGATGTATTTTTCTCTTTCAGGCTGGTGATCTCTGTCCGCAGACTTTCAATTTTTCTTGTCTTCTGTTCCAAATCCGCCTGGGCTCCAAGATAATGAAAGCAGACAAATAGTGCGACCGCCACCGCCCCGGCAAAAAATGTCACATAACCAAAGCCGAGCTTCATTGCCCTGCGCTGGTTCTTTTTCGTCTGCGGACTCACAGTCCTGGCCTCCTCTTCGTAGTATCCTGCCTCCTGATGTATCTGCGGTCGTCTGACCCGGACAAGATTATCGTACATATATGCTTCGTTATGTGTTCTTCGTTTCTTTCCTGATGCCATACACGTTCCCTCTTTTCTGTGTCTGGTACTTCACACGATGTTTCGTATCAGATATGCTCGAAAATACGAAGCTTCGCGCTCTTTGATCTGCTGTTTTCCACTGTCTCTGTTTCCCCCGGAAGAATTGGCTTTCTCGTGATCACCTTTCCTTTTGACTTCTTCCCACATACACACACTGGAAAATGGCTCGGACAGGTGCACGGATTCTCGTTTCTGCGAAACGCTTCCTTTACAATCCGATCTTCCAGTGAATGGAATGTAATAATGCAGATCCTTCCACCTTTATTAAGTAAGTCAATCATCTCATCCAAAGATTCCCTTAAAACTGTCAGTTCCTGATTCAGCTCAATCCGGATCGCCTGAAACGTCCTCTTGGCCGGATGACCCGACATTTTCTGAAATTTCATTGGGATCGATGCTTTTATAATCTCTGTAAGTTCTAAAGTGGTTGTAATAGGACCTTTTTCCCGTTCCATTACAATGTGCTTTGCGATGTTCTTCGCAAATCTATCTTCTCCGTAATCACGAATGATGCGAAAAAGGTCCATCTCACTGTATCCATTGACAATATCAGCGGCTGTCTTTGCCTGCCGGGTGTCCATCCGCATATCAAGCGGCGCATCCTTTGTGTATGAGAATCCACGCTCTGCCGTATCCAACTGATAAGACGATACGCCCAGATCGAGGACAATCCCATCCACTTTGTCAATGCCTAATTCTTTTAGCCGCAGCTTCATATCACAATAGTTGCTCCTTACGATTGTGACTTTCTCCCCGAAACTGCGAAGCCGGATTCCTGCCGCTTCAATCGCGGCGGCGTCCTGGTCTATTCCGATAAAACTCCCCTTGTCACTTAACTGCTTACATACTTCAAAAGCATGTCCGCCTCCACCAAGCGTTCCATCTACGTAAATGCCGTCTGGCTTGATGTTCAGACCATTTACGACCTCTTCTAATAATACTGATTTGTGTTCAAATGCCATGGTTTCCTCCTTCACCTGCTACACCTAAATGCGAAGGCCCAGATCTTCCATGTCGCCGGCGATATCATCGATATCCGCCTCCACTTCCTCATTATGTGCATCCCAGGCTTTCTTGTCCCAGATTTCAATCTTATCAAGGACACCTGCCAGTACCACTTCCTTTTCCAGTCCGGCATAAGCTCTCAGGGCAGAAGAGATAAGTACTCGACCTTGCTTGTCAAGTTCGCCATCGACAGCGCTTCCAAGAAAGAACCGTTTGAAGTCTCTGGCTTTTTTGTTGGTAAGTGGTAATTCCCGGAGCTTATCTTCAAAGGCGCTCCATTCATTGTCCGGATACACAAATAAACAGCCGTCCATTCCCTTTGTTATCACGAAATGTTCTCCCAGACTTTCGCGGAACTTAGAAGGGATGATGAGGCGGCCTTTTGTGTCAATGCTATGATTGAATTCTCCGTCAACATGCAACTCACCTTCTTCCAAAACGGGGATGTCTTCCCCCATTTTGTACCACTACTCTCCACTTTCTACCACTTGAAACCATTGTAAACCACACAACTACCTTTTTCAAGTACTTTTTCCAAAATGATTCTTAATAATTTCTTACCTCCTTTGACCCTTTTCGACACTCATTTCACACAATTACCGGAAGCTCTGAAAGCCATACCCTGGGATGATACACAGTTTCCTATACAAAAAAACAGTATGGCCGAAACCATACTGTCTTCTTTCTTCATCCTATTCTATTCTGCTGCCTCTGCATTGCTAAGTCCTGAAAGATAATCATCGAAAGCGGTGTAATCTGCTGTCACGCTCGCTCTCGGTTTATTCTCCTCAATTTTCTGATATCCGGAATATCCGATCCAAACACAGATCAACACAACAATGACTGCTGCTAGTGCTGTCTTTAGACGGAAGAGCAGCTTCTTTTTCTTTGCTTCTTTTTTTCTCTTTTCCCTGTTATTTTTATAAGAATCTGCATTTGTCAGGCTCATAACTGTTACTCCTTTTGCACTCAACTAGTATACATGATATCACATTCACCGGACAAATACAAGTTTGGAATCCGGATTTCACATTTCCCACACAAAACGGCATTATCTTATACCGCAATGATAATCCCTCCGTCATTTGCATACATGCTACTGACCCCTCTCGTATCAAGAACAATGATATCTCCAAGCGGCAGCTTCTTTAAAAGCATCTCTCTGACCATCTCTGCCCGCGCCGGACAGTTGCAGTGAGCGATACCAAGTGTCTTCTTCTCCGGGGAAACAATCTCCTCCGACACACGATCCACCATCTTCGCCAGAGCCTTGTTGATTCCCCTTGCCTGCCCGTGCTGGATGATGACGCCCTGCTTTGTGGCTCCCATCACCGGCTTAATATTCAAAACAGACGCCGCCAAGGCTTTCAGTCCGGTGAGTCTTCCGTTCTTACGCAAGGTCTCCAGTGATTCCAGAACAAAATACGTATTTTGTCCGTCGATATATGTCTCCACCGCATTGACCACTTCCTGAAAGCCGAGCCCCCGCTCTTCACACTCCATGATCTTCTTCGTGATTAGCGTCTCACCCACAGAAGCGGACCGGGAATTGAAAATGTAGATATCTTTCTGTCCGTGCTCCTCAAGGAACAGATTTTTCCCAAGGACGGCGCTGTTGTACGAACCGCTCAGCTCTGCTGAAAGCGTCACCACATAGACTCTCTCTTCCTCGCCCTCAAATGCTTTCATATAAGCCTCCGGAGACGGACAGGATGACTTAGGACATTCACTGCATCTTGCCACACGGGCCAAAAAGTCCGCCTGGTCAAATGTCTCGTCATCAACAACCAGATGTCCGCCTACATTCAATGTGAGAGAAGCCGTAAAAATATTCCCGGCTTTTTTCATATCAGGCGTAAGTTCTCCGCAGCTATCTACAATGACTTTATAACTCATCTCTATTCCTCCTACATACCATTGTATGATTTTTACATCTATAATATGTAGTTTTCAATACTACTTCCTTATCATAACACAAACCAGGAGGAAAGAAAAGGAATTTTATCTGCGGATTTTGATTTTTCCTGAGACGTTCAACACAATCCCCATCTCAATCATCAGAAAGACCGCTGAAGTACCTCCGTAACTGATAAACGGCAGTGTAATTCCTGTCGTCGGAATCACATTCAGCACAACCGCTACATTCAAAAGAACCTGGATGGCGATGTGGGCGAAGACTCCGGTCACGATCAGCGATCCATAGAGATCCGGCGCATTCTGTGCGATAAACATCAGACGGTAAAGCAACATTCCAAACAGTACCAGGACAACGATCAGTCCGAAGACCCCCAGCTCCTCACAAATGATAGAAAGAATCATATCATTCTGCGGCTCCGGGATCACCATCTTCTGAGCGCTGCCTCCCAGTCCCTTTCCGAAAAATCCGCCGCTTCCGATTGCCAGAAGTCCCTGCATTGTCTGGAAAGCTCCGCTTTTGGCGTATTTTTCCGGGTCCACCCAGGAGAGGATTCTCTGTAAACGGAAGTTCCCGCTGGACTCCAAAAGCCTTCCCAGAATCTGTCCCGCAATTAGTCCGCCAACCACAAGGCAGACAAAAACAATTCCGATCTTTCTTGTCCGTGGATAAGCCACAAAAAAAATAACAGCCGAAATTCCAAATACAATGATCGCTGTACTTAAGTTTTCCGTCAGCACGAATACCCCTGCCGCCGCAAGTATTCCAAACAGGAGAATCTGAAGCGCCCCCTTTTTTGTATACGCTTTTTTCCCAAACTTACAAATCAAGTAAGGAATAAAAAGTATCATTGCAATCTTTGTGATTTCGGACGGCTGAAATCGCTGAATAACAGGAAATCGAAGCCATCTCCTCGCCCCATTGACCTCAACCCCCAACGGCGTCTGCACCAGAGCCATCAGGATGAAGGAAACGACATAAAGGATCGTTGCATACCGTGTGTAACGATGATAATCCACCTTCGTCACTACATACATGACCAAAAGGCTCCCCCCACTAAACAGAAGCTGTCGTCTGAAATAAAAGGCACCGTCCCCCTTATAGTCAATCTGAGCAGAATAATAGCTCGTGCTGTAAAGCATGATCAGTCCAAAACAGATCAGAAAAATCAACACAGCTACAAGTCCGTAATCAAAATAAGCGTACTCGGCGTTTCCCGCCATTTTCTTCTGACGTATCATTCTTTTTCGTTTCAGTCTTTG
>OAVK01000992.1_pt1 | contig 10771 bp, 7 predicted proteins | sample 1495301 | NCBI WGS metagenome assembly OAVK01 (sample SAMEA2580094, study PRJEB22360) | human gut metagenome | biome: human gut; feature: human-associated habitat; material: faeces | place: Denmark | collected 2008/2010
TTCGCGCCATTCTACGAAGGTGCAGCCGGAGTGCAACCCGTGAAGGCTATTAAAGGGTCAGACACCTTGGGCCAGTTACCCGGAGGCGGAAACCAGATACTTATCATCGACGAACAGGTGAAAAATCAATGGAAAACGAAGAAATAGAAGCACCGTCCAGAATCATTAGCCTTTCGGAAATCGGACCGCTCGTTATAGGAAAATTGTCCGAAATTTACGTCGATTCTGAATGCATCGGAAGGCCAGGAGATCTGTCATTTAGGCCATCCAAATACGACTACATTCCGAATACACACCTGGAAATTCAGATGGTCGAGCCATTCCTCTTAAATATCCAAAAACCGATTTACGCAATACAGTCAGTAAAATTTGTGCGCATATACAGCACTGAGACCATATCCTACACCCGCATAAATCATGTGGATGACACAAGCAGGATAACTGGATCAAACTATGTTGACATATTCGACTGCACGAATCGCACTATCCTCAATGATTGGTCGTGGGCCTTCAGCCACGAACCCGTCGTACCCAAGTGGTGGCACCACATCGTCCCCAAAACATGGCTACGTTAACAGTAAACCAAACATCAAACAGCGAAAGGAAGCTTCGCAAGCCGCGAGAAAAGCAAGATCCACCAAAAAATCGCAACAGGGCACGTCAACTACGCAGAGAATACCCTGCTAGATCCGCTATCACTGGTGGACGAACCCGAACCCTACTCACCTGCGGCATAGAAGCTGACACGACTCAACGATTCACCACAGGGAATTACCACAGACCACACCGGGGCGAGCACCGCCCCGGGTGCACACCTATCTTGAATTGGGTTTCTCGTTAAACCCTGAAGTGTTCGTCGAATTTGCACTCCACGGGTCTCCGATGTAACGACCATCCTGCATATAAGGTTGGTTACCCCCGGAGCTCATCGATTCCCCATACTGGTGACCGTCCTGGCCCGGAGCCTGCCATTCTTGGGGCTGCGGTTGCCCATATCCCGGGTGCTGAGTGGTCGCGGGAGCTCCGCCAGACTTCGCTCGCATCCTCTTCGCACGTCTCTTGTTACCAAAGTAGGAGGCAATACCCACGATGAGGCCAATGAGGCCCCCTCTGATGCCATGCCTCCCGTAGCCCCTCCAGAAAGACGAACCCGCCGCCGCACCGGTAGGTCGCTCGCTCACTGCCTTCAACCCCGATGTAGAGTCCTTGATATCAGTCCACGTGACAGTATTGCCGTCAACACTGCTTGAACCCGAGTGGCTAATCACCTTACCAGGGAACGTTACCGAGACTTTAAAGTCACCTACCTCGATTTTATCAAGCCGAGCATCCTCGAAAAATTTCTTACCAATGGACAGTGACACCTTGTCCGCATCAAAAGTCAATCCCAATCCAGCGCCCCGCGCGTCATCTGCAGTGGTGGTCATCGTGAATTTGCAGCCAACGTATTCCTTGTCCTCGATGAACTCAGCTTTTACGCCGTGTTGCTTGTCGGAGGCAGACACATCGAACGTCTTGTCGCAATCGGAGAAATCTGAGAGTTTCTTCCCTGCCTCCTCTAGATCTGCTCTAGAGACACCGTAAACGAACGTGGAGCGGACGTGATCCTCATCTCTAATCTCCATGCCATAGTTGAATTTCGCGGCACCCATGACGACAGGAGCAAGCAGAACCACCAAACAGCACCTCACCGGGCGCGGCAGATTGAACATAGCCCGTATTATATCATGAACGGGAGACCTGTGCCTTCAGGTTTGAGCGTGGCGCTCACGGCTCAATCTGGCGAGCAGCGGGCATCAGTGATGGCAGTCTCATGACGTGCGAAGTAGCGATGACTCAGTTCCTCGACTGCACGGGGATATACCAACCGGCAGTCAAGGAGAATTCCTCGATATAGCACAATTCAAGATACCGCACAGAGCCTCGCACGGACTTGCGTCACATTTTGGCCGCAATCCCCCCAGCCGCTACGGAATCAGGTTCGGCCAGCTTCCCACAATCGCCACGGCTTCTCAGATCAATACCAACAACGATGCCCGTGGGAACCCTTCCCAAAAACCACAAACTTCATGTTTCGGCCGGCCTCGTTACGATCCACCAGCAACAATGGTGATCGGGCTCTCCTGCACCTGATAATTCCCGATCTCTGCACCGATGCTGCACGAAGCCGGATGCAGAGCACTCACGTCGTGGCCGTCCGGAGTGATGGACACTGCGCCCGAACAACGATCCGTGAGCCGAACGTTCTCCAACTTGCCTCCTGTGATGTCGGTGAGGATGCTCGTCGGATTTGAGTTGAAAGGCGTGGTGTAGATCGGCGTCATCTTATTTTCACCCGCCGACCACGTTCCTAGAATCGTCACTGGTATCGCCGATCCTTCTTTGACTCGCGAAGGTATTTTGATCCTCATGGTCTGCAGCCGTTGCAAAGAGTACGAGGTCGAGGTGTCAGCGTCATCATTTAACGCCTTGTCGGTAGCTTGCTGCTGATCTTGGAGCCACGTCTGCAGGTTTTCCTGATTACTGATCGCGGCTTCCTTTGCCGAAAATTTCGCTGTGACCGTCACCGGCTCTTCCTGTGAAAGAGCCTCCAGCGTGATTGTCCACCCACATTTGGCGTCGATGGAAGTCAGGGCCGGGCTGTGTGACGCAACCTTGACAGTGTCGTCCCATGTTGCATCGGGGCATGAATGGGCTGAGCTGACCACCTCGAGCACATCTCCCCTCACGGGCTTCTTGATCGTGCGATAGGTGAGAGTGTACTTCACAGTCCCCTTGCTGACTGTCGCTGCTCGCGAAACATTCAGCCCAGACGGGTACGTTTGCACCGGCAACGAGGCGCTCAGTCCGTCAACCACTTTCGTCCCCTGCTTGTCGGCGTTTCCCGAGCCGCTGCCAGCCATCATCCATACGATGACCACTGCCGCGATGACGAGAATTACTGCAGCATAGATGATGATTCGGTGTGTGCGGCTCGACCACCACGACTTCTCGGTCGCCTCTTCTACCGGCAGGTCATCAAGCGTCTCCCCATCTATCCCCGGACCGGCCTTGAGCACAGTGGCCGAGGCAGAAATACCAAGGGTGCGCAGATGCTCCAGATCGATGGGCTTGTCCATCGTCGAGCTTGGCGAGCGACTTCTCGTCACTCCCTGGAGTCGTCAGTGACGTCGCTTGCCGAAGCATGGTCATGGTATGGGGAGCCAATGTCCCCTCGGGCACAGCTAGCGGCGGCTGCCCCTCAACGTCGACAATGATGTCATCCACCAGGTTGGCGACGTCATTGTCTGACAGGCGATCGACCGGATTCTTGGCGAGCATCCCTCTGACAAGGCCCCACACCTGGCCGTCTAGCCCCGGAATCACCGCCGGGGTGGAGTGCACATGGCGCTCAGCAACGGAGTACGGATTGTCATCGCCCGTGCCGAATGGCAACTGACCTGACACCATCTGGTAAAGCGTCACGCCCAAGGCATACACATCGGCACTCGGGCTCACCACATTGTCACTGATGAGTTCAGGCGCCAGGTAGTGCGCTGTTCCGACCAGGTGCGTAGCCGTCGATGACTCGCCAAGGATCTTCGCGATTCCGAAATCTGCAACCTTCACCCCAGGGTTCTGGATGCCGTCGGGATTGGTGAGAATGATGTTGTCCGGCTTGATGTCACGATGGACGACCCCACGCCCATGGGCGTAAGACAAGGCCTCAACCACCTGACGGGTCACCGCCAATGCAGCGCCGGGTGCCATTGATCCGGTCGTCACTAACTGCTCACCAAGAGTGGGCCCGCTCGCCAGCTCCATGACGATTCCGAGCATGCCCTGGTCAACGATGAGGTCACGCACGGCAACAATGCGCGGATGCTCGAGTTCGGTGAGGGTATGACACTCGTTGACGAACCGCTGGACCAATTGCGCATCATCGTCAAGGCCGGAACGCAAAATCTTAATCGCAACACGGTCCTCTTTGGCTCGATCGATTCCCTCAAATACGTACCCAGAAGCACCCTGGCCAATTTTGCGAATAGCCTGATATCGTGACCCGAAATCGAAGGGTAGAAGAATTCTCACCGGCGGCCCCCTGTATTCACCGTGACGCCCTGGATGAGAGTGGCAGCACCATTTTGGCATCCGTACCCACGTGCCTCACTCATCGTCGCTGCTGGATGTCTCGGCAGGCGCACACCCAGCAGGTCCCCGTCATAATCAAGATCCGGCACAAGGAGGACTCCCAGCCGAGACTTGCGAATCTGCCCGGTCCAGTGGCTGTACAGGGTGCGCAGATCGTTGTTGCGACCTGCCACGATAAACAGCAAAGACGAGTCTGGAACGGCCAATACTCGCGCCAAGGTCTGGCTCTCGTCAGCGACCAGGTGAGCATCATCGACAATGACGATGCACGGCTCGGGTTTAGCGCTCTGTGTTGCCACCAGATCCACGAGTTGCTCGGGGAGCATGACGCCAGGCAGCATCTGGTGCAATGGCGAGCGACGCGGGGCCCCTACGAGAATTTTGGTGTCTGGGAACTGCTTCGCCAACATTTGGTGGATTGCGGCAAGCATCGTGGACTTGCCGCTGCGAGCCGGTCCGCTAATGAGCACGTGCTCTCCTGCGAAGGCTTCCAGAACATACGGATTGAGGTCACTCTCGTTTATTCCGACGGGTATCTGCCATTTTTCGTCACCCAGGGCGAGGTGGCTGACCACCTGTTCGGGCTCCACGCGCTTCGGGAACTCCTGCACCAAGGGAGGTAGCCCGTCGGCTCCCCAAAACTCGTTGATCGCCGCTATGACAGCGTCGATGTCGTCAGGAAGCCCGACATGACCGTGATGCGCCCGGGTTGTCGAGACGAACCGTCCAGGCAGGTTGGCTGGACGGTTGTCCTTGTCCACAGTCGGGTGATACTCAGAACTATCGGCTAGTTGGTACAGCCATTTCTGGCCGGTCAGGTCACTGATGGCTGGCGGTAGCGCCTTAAGACGCGTCGTCGTCGCAACGCAGTGAATGCCCACTGCCGGACCTTTGGCCCAGACCTGATAAAAACTCTCAAGTAACGACATGTCGGCCACATCGCTGTAGCTTTCACGTAATGTGGCAAATCCGTCGACGAGGACGAATAGTTGCGGGAAAGTGTCATGAGGACGGGAACTGCGCCGCTCCAATTCTGTCGCGATGTAGCGCAACACTCGTTTCTGAAGCTGACGGCTCTCACTGGTGCTGCCCGGTCCGGCATAGCCACGAACGTGGGCAAGCTTCTCCAAATTGTCCAGCGATGCTGTGAAGACATCCAGTATGACGATGTCGGCATCACCGGGGGCACAGGTGTCAGCAATCCTCAATGCCAATGAGGTCAACGTACTGGACGTGCCGGACCCTGGCATACCCGCTAGAACAAGATTCTCGGTGGCAAACCTCCACCCGGAGATGTACTGACGCTGGTGTTCAGGGTCATCAAATAGGGCAACGTCAAGGACCGTCGACTCTGGACCAGGGACCACTCGCTGTCCCCGATGGCTCGCGGGACGATAATGTTCCAGGGCGAGTTCGACATGGTCGGAAAGCGGCTCAGGCCACACCCTACGTGCCGAACCGAATCCGAGTTTGTCATTGGCCTCGCCAATCCATCGGATGAGGACATCCATGTCACTAGCCTCGCCGCCATTGGACCGGATGGCGTGCTCCTCAGGAGTGTCTCCCAAAACCATTGGATCCACATGGAGATCTTGAGAACCACTAGCCCCACTCACACCAGTTACCAGGGCCGTCTGGATTGGGGTGATGTCCTCTTCACCCAGCTTGATGTAGGCGCGTCCCTTCTGGTCTCGCCCGATACTGGCTGCCAGGGGAACTCCGATCACGTTGGATGACTGTTCCCGACTCTGGACGCGCAATGCCGTACGCATGTTCGTGTTGGCGAGAATGTCGTCATTGACAACACCATCAGGACGCTGGGTGGCCAAGATCATGTGAACACCCAGAGTACGGCCGACGGCCCCTAGCGACACTAGCCCGGACAGCACGTCCGGGTATTCCTTCGCCAACCGGGCAAACTCGTCAACAACCAGAAGCAGACGTGGCATTGGCTCGGCCGGTTTCGTGGCCAGATAGGAATCGATATTGTCGATGCCTTCTCCTGCGTCGGCAAAACACTGCTGACGACGCTTGAGCTCAGCGTTCAGAGCCTGCAATGCCCGAAAGGCGAGGGAAGGCTCAAGGTTTGACAAAGTACCGATCGTATGTGGCAGTTGGTCAAGAGTCGCGAATGCGGCACCGCCCTTGAAGTCGATGAGGATGAAAGTGAGATGTTGGGGATCAACTCGGGCTGCCAATCCCGCGACCAATGACCGCAGCAATTCAGACTTGCCCGAACCGGTGGTCCCGCCCACCAGACCGTGTGGGACATCCGCAACGAGATCGAAGACAAACGTGCCATCGTCACATACGCCGAGTGGCACATCCGGCCCGGTAGATCGCTGCCACGATTCGACAATGGTGGACGCGTCCATGGTCTCCCGATCAAACCCTAGAACGTCACCACCTATGCCATGACCGACGGGGCAGAAACGGTTACGATCAACGGGCGCGTCTCCATTCGCAAGTGGTGAGACTGTGATGCCCGCCAACTTCACATTGCCGATCACACCGACCCTGCAGCCCCGCTTCATCACCTGATTGGCGTCGATGTACGCGGGCTGATCTGCGACCACACCACCACCGATGCCGAGGGCCAGGTCATCAGCCACCACCACTGGGACTGGGACCGTGAAGGTCGTCTGGTCCGGGCCGACGACACCCACACCAGCGTCTCCTATGCTTACCACGATGATGGACTGCCAGCCCGTATCACTCATTCCACACTGGGTACCGCGACGTTGACATGGGATGATGCAGGGCGCCTGACCGACATCACCACACCCGGCCACCACGACCACTGGGACCACGACAGCGACCTGCTGTGCAGATACACCCATGATGGGCGCACGACCCGCATCACACGCGACGACCAGGGACGCGTAACCGGGCTGGATACGCCCGACGGCGTGTGGTCCTACAGCTACAACCAGGCGGGGTCACTGATGACAGCAATCGGGCCTCGCACCCATCACGCCTGGGCCCATGACGTCTACGGCCGGCTCATGAGCCACACCACTTCTGAAGGCGCTGCCCGGTGCGAAACGGTATTCCGCTGGGACGCTCACGGCCGTCTCATCGACACCCGCACCTGTGCACATGGCGACACCGCTACCACGCACTACGGCTACGACACCGCAGGACGACGCACCAGCGCCACAGGCGATAGCGGTGATCGACGATATTCCTGGGACACGAGGGGCTGGCTGTCCGGTGTCACTACCGACACCGCCACCGTCTCAACCCACGTCGACGCACTCGGACATCCCAGCCGGGTCGCTACCCAGGACCAGCACGTGCATGTTGACTGGGACCTCGTCACCGGAGCTCCCACCTCCATTGATGGCCACCCCGTCTTGGCCCTGCCAGCAGGCCGCACCCTCGGCACCACACCCGTCGATGAGGTCGACCACTGGCGAGCCACCACACCCGTCCAGCCCCAAGACCCATACCAACCGGTCAGCGCCGCAATCGAGGGAGTCCCCGACACCATCAGACTCGCCGGGAACACTCTGGTCGTTGATGGCCATCCCTGGTGGGGAGCACGCCTCTACGGCCCCGCCACCACCACCTTCCTGACCCCCGACCCAGAAACTCCGCCCGCCGGAGCGCTATGGGCCAACAATCCCTACGACTACGCCAACAACAACCCTCTTACCCTCACCGACCTTCTTGGCACCCACCCCGTCACAGATGACCAACTCGCAGGCCTCACCCACCCCGTGAGGCACTGGTGGGCCACCCACAAACACCGCATCTTGTCCTGGAGATTCGGCGTAGGCGTCCTTGCCATTGCCCTCGGTATCGGGTTGACGGCCACCGGCATCGGGGCTGGTACTGGATTCGCCCTCCTCGCAGCAGCATCCAGCGGCGCCTTGATCGGCGGAGGATCAACCATGGCCATCGAACAATATTCCACCGGCGATGTAAACTGGGCCGACGTGCGTAAACAAGCCGCTATCGGAGCTATCGCTGGTGCGGCGACCGCTGGTGCCGGAAATTTTGTCAATTCCCAGATGTTGAAACTCTCCATGACAACCGAGAAAGCCTTGACGAATTTTGCAAGCGAGGCAAAAATTCAAAAGGCAGGAAGCGGTTTGTGGTCCCAACTCAACGGAGCATCGAAGGCTCAACATGCTTTCAAAATGGCCGTCGAAGACGGTTGGGGTAAAGCCATCTCGGAAAACATCTCCAATGAATTCATTGAAGATCTTGTGGCACAGCCACTAGGATCTGGCGCAGAATATATTTCTGATTCTGTCATCAACCACAAGAAGTTCACCATGACCGGCCTCATGACAGCTAACACAGCAAGCGTTTTTTCGGCTCTTCTGCCGGGTTCTACACGGCTGGCTGTACGTCTCAGTGTTCCCACGCGAAGCACAGTGTCTACCGCCGCCCATCCTCAGCTTCACCGGTTCGCCCGGCATTTGGGGGAGGCGCCCCGCGAGGCAGCCTGGTCGGCAGCGGGTAACGTCACCAGAGACTGTCTGTCAAGCCTGATGGACCATGAAGACATTAGCCCCAGTACCATTATTCAGAATGGCGCCGAAACAACTGGGGAGTCCATCAACGCCGGATTCTCCGGTGCACATGCCGAGAACTGGACCGTCCCCCACCTACACACACAGGCCGATGAATATGAACGTTGAACCCCGCTACCTCGCAGCAGACATGGACAACCCACCCCTCCAATACGAGGAAGAAGGCATCTACGGCATCGCCCGCATGGAACGCCGCATGAGCCACAACCCACACCACCCCCGAGTCTTCTCCCTCGCCTACCTCATGCTCCCCGTATTCCTACCCCTGACAGCCGGCCTCACATGGGGTTTCATTTCGATGCTGATCGACAACAGCGACGGCATCCGAGACAGCTTCTCCGGATGGGCCGTCGCAATCGGAGCCCTCACCGCAGCATACATACCCATATCCCAAGGACTCTGGCTCCACCCCGGAGTCGACCACGACAAAGTCTGGACCCGATTCGGACCCTTCCACCGCGAAATCCGATTCACCGACATCACCCGACTCGACATCGGCGTAGAACACTACAAAGTCTGGGCCGGAAAAACCAAAATTAACATCGGATACGACCGATTCGACTACGCCCTATTCCACATACGCCTCCTCGAAGAACTCCACCACCGCAAACTCCGACTCCCCGACGCCGACATCACCGACCCCAACTGGGAAAACCACGCCCAAACCTGGCGCAACGTCCTCGCCGCCGACGCATGGCTCGACCACCGCGACTTCTACGACACCCACCCCCAACACCTCGCACAACTCAACACCCTCATCGGCCCACCCGACCACTACGACGACTAACAGATCTGTCACGCAGGAGGCGCCTTGCCTCGTACAAAAGGATGACCATGACCGCCGAACCCCTCACATTCTCCCAACCATGGGCCTCGCAGCCCTGGGGCCAGCCTGACACTTCCATGCCTGATGACACGTCGGCCCAGGATCCGGCCAGCCCCCAGCACCTGCGTCCCCCACGAAAATGGCTGAAGTGGGGACTCATCATCGCCGTCATCACCACGCCCTTCATGTGGCGCGTCATTGCCAAACCCATCAGTCACCCCATTCTCACAACCTGCTGTCAGTTAGCCGTCACGCTTCCCGGCTACATCATGATCTTCTACCGCCTGCTGTATCGGACCCACATCGATGACGACACCATCGCCGTTCACATCGGCATCTTCCGTCGCAAAGTCGACGCCCATCGCATCACGAAGCTGGCCATCACACCCAACTGCTACGTCATCACCGACGAATCGGGGCACCGGGTGCGTGTGAACCATCGAGCTCACGACGTCGACCGGGCAGTCCTCCACCTTCTGGTCACTCTCCACACCCGACCCATCGACCTTCCCGAAGGCTCCCCCGACCATCCCGATTGGCCCACCTGGGCCCAACACTGGCGCAACATCTTCGCGACCGCCATCTACGACAACCACACCAGCTACTACGCCACGCACCCTGACGCCTTGGCCCAGCTCAACACCCTCGTCCGACCACCGGCGCAAGGCTGGGCATACTGAGCTGAGGCAACCGGGGCCGCAGTGGCGATTCATTCGTCTCGCGCGCTGGCCTCGGTTGATGTCCGTGCCTTCTTAGTCGTCGTTTTGTCGGCTGGCTGCCACCGCTCGACGCAGCTGTACCGTCACCTCCACAACGACCGCGCCGTGAACTACCGTAAGGGGCAGGGTCATGAGGAGGCGTCCATGAAACCGTCACGAGTCCGCTGGGATCAATTACCCGGCTCAGTTCACCACAGAGTCGCTGAAATCCTCGGGTCCCCAGTTTCCGTCGATACCCTCCAAACCCACGGCACCACCCCTGGGGTGGCATCGCGCGTCGTCACCGCTGACGGTTCCCACGCGTTCGTCAAGGTTGGTCACTGCGCCATCAATGAGGACATTCCCGGCCTCAACCGTCGCGAGGCCACCCTGCTGTCCCTGCTCCCCGACACTGCACCATCCCCGCGCCTACTCGGCCGCATCGACGTTGACGGCTGGGTAGGCCTGGTCACCTCAGACATCGAGGGCCCCCACCCCCAGCTTCCCTGGTCCGACGAGGACATCGACACCGCCTTGGCGAGCCTGTCCCGCTTGGCCGAGGTGACGGCTGG
>OAVK01000994.1_pt1 | contig 10760 bp, 10 predicted proteins | sample 1495301 | NCBI WGS metagenome assembly OAVK01 (sample SAMEA2580094, study PRJEB22360) | human gut metagenome | biome: human gut; feature: human-associated habitat; material: faeces | place: Denmark | collected 2008/2010
CGGTTTCGGTCCGGTGACGCAAATCTATATCGGCGGTAAAACTTCAAGGCTGATGCGTAATCTGATTATCAATGATATTACTGTCACACGCGCTAACTATGGGATTTTGCGTCAGGGTTTTCATAACCGAATGGATGGCGTAAAGATTACAAACTGCCGTTTTAGCGATTTACAGGGGGATGCCATAGAGTGGAATGTGGCGATCAACGACAGCAACATCCTCATTTCTGACCATGTCATTGAACGTATTAACTGTACCAATGGCAATGTGAACTGGGGCATCGGTATCGGGCTGGCGGGCAGTACCTATGACAATAGCTATCCCGATGAACTGGCGGTAAAAAACTTTGTAGTGGCGAACATCACCGGTACCCACTGCCGACAGTTAGTTCATGTTGAGAACGGCAAACACTTTATTATCCGTAATATAACCGCGCGAAATATCACCCCGGATTTCAGTAAGAAAGCGGGCATTGATAATGCGACGGTCGCGATTTATGGATGTGATAATTTCGTGATTGATAATATTAATATGGAGAACAGCGCAGGTATGCTCATTGGTTATGGGGTCATCAAAGGGCGATATTTATCCATTCCACAAAACTTCAAGCTAAATAATATCCATCTCGATAACACCAAACGCGAATATAAATTACGCGGAATTCAGATCTCCTCGGGTAATGCAACGTCATTCGTGGCCATCACCAACGTGGAGATGAAGCGTGCCACGCTTGAGTTGCACAACCAACCGCAGCACCTTTTTTTACGTAACATCAGGGTGATGCAGCAATCGGCCACGGGGCCCGCACTTAAGATGCACTTCGATCTGCGCCAGGACGTACGCGGTAAGTTTATGGCTAAACAGGACACGCTACTCTCGCTGGCCAATGTTCATGCAGTAAACGAAGTCGGGCAAAGTTCAGTTGACATCGACCGTATAAACCATCAGGTAGTGAATGTCGAAGCGGTGAATTTTCGACTACCGGGGCAGGGGAGGTAACCCCACTATATTCTTACTGGATATCATTGGCTAAAAGATTATAATCACCCAATTACTGTTAAAGCTGGGGCTGGGCAGCATCGACTACTCAGGGAAGACGCTCATCTTTATCATATTTTTTTGTGTTACGAACAGACAAAGTGATTTATGAACGATAAAGTTTTGCTCATCGGTGCCTCCGGATTCGTGGGGACCAGACTCCTGGAGACGGCTGTTGCGGATTTTGATATCAAGAATCTGGATAAACAGCAGAGTCATTTCTATCCGCAAATCACGCAAATTGGCGATGTTCGCGACCAACAAGTTTTGGATCAGGCGCTTTCAGGCTATGATACGGTTGTTTTGCTAGCGGCTGAACATCGTGATGATGTCAGTCCTACTTCACTCTACTATGATGTGAATGTTCAGGGGACGCGCAATGTATTGGCCGCTATGGAGAAAAATGATGTTAAGAACATCATTTTCACTAGCTCTGTCGCCGTTTATGGTCTGAACAAAACTAATCCTGATGAAAATCATCCTCACGATCCCTTCAACCACTACGGTAAAAGCAAGTGGCAAGCGGAAGAGGTCCTGCGTGAATGGCATGCCAAAGCTCCAGATGAACGCTCACTGACCATTATCCGCCCAACGGTTATCTTTGGCGAACGCAATCGCGGCAACGTTTATAATCTGCTGAAGCAGATCGCTGGCGGTAAGTTTATGATGGTTGGGGCGGGTACGAATTATAAATCAATGGCTTATGTGGGTAATATTGTTGAGTTTATCAAGTATAAACTGAAGAATGTGACTGCTGGTTATGAGGTTTATAATTACGTTGATAAACCTGATCTCAATATGAATCAACTTGTTACCGAAGTTGAACAGAGCTTAAGTAAAAAAATCCCCTCAGCACACTTACCTTACGCTTTAGGCATGATAGGTGGCTATTGCTTTGATATTTTGGGTAAAGTGACCGGCAAAAAATATGCCGTCAGCTCTGTGCGCGTGAAGAAGTTCTGTGCCACCACACAGTTTGATGCAACGAAAGTCCACTCATCCGGTTTTGTTGCTCCTTACACATTATCTCAGGGACTGGATCGCACTTTAAAATACGAATTTTTGCACGATAAGAAAGATGACATTACGTTTGTCTCTGAGTGATTGTTGTTTGTAGAGTGTCTGGGGCTTAGTTAACTTCGATTTTTCGGGAATGCTATAAAACTGACGAGATGAGTTTGTTTCCGAGGAATCCGAGTTCACCTCGGCGCTGGTGAAGTGTAGAGTTTGCATTCGGTTTACCTTGACCTGGTTATATCGTGTTGAGGATGGAGCCAGCAATACTGGCTAACGTACGGCTAAAGTCTATACTTTATCAGCCGTTTGGAGGTAGGAGAGAGAATGACTAATTTGAAAGCAGTTATCCCGGTAGCGGGCCTGGGGATGCACATGTTGCCAGCCACGAAGGCAATCCCTAAAGAGATGCTGCCGATCGTTGACAAGCCGATGATTCAATACATTGTCGACGAAATTGTAGCTGCAGGTATCAAAGAAATCGTTCTGGTAACTCATGCGTCTAAGAACGCGGTTGAGAACCACTTCGACACCTCTTACGAACTCGAATCGTTGCTTGAGCAACGTGTTAAGCGCCAGTTATTAGCTGAGGTGCAGTCAATCTGTCCTCCGGGCGTGACTATCATGAACGTCCGTCAGGCTCAGTTACTGGGTCTGGGTCACTCTATTCTTTGTGCTCGCCCTATCGTTGGTGATAACCCGTTTGTCGTGGTATTACCTGACGTTATTCTGGATACCGCAAGTGCGGATCCGCTGCGCTACAACCTCGCTGCTATGGTTGCTCGTTTTAATGAAACCGGGCGCAGTCAGGTGCTGGCTAAGCGTATGGAGGGCGATCTTTCTGAGTACTCTGTTATTCAGACCAAAGAGCCTTTAGACAACGAAGGCAAAGTCAGCCGCATCGTTGAGTTCATCGAAAAACCAGACCAACCGCAAACGTTAGATTCCGATCTGATGGCTGTAGGCCGCTACGTGCTGTCTGCTGATATCTGGGCAGAGCTGGAAAAAACTGCTCCAGGTGCCTGGGGACGTATTCAGCTGACTGATGCCATTGCAGAGTTGGCTAAAAAACAGTCTGTTGATGCCATGCTGATGACGGGTGACAGCTACGACTGCGGTAAAAAGATGGGCTACATGCAGGCGTTTGTGAAGTATGGGCTGCGTAACCTGAAAGAAGGTCCGAAGTTCCGTAAGAGCATCGAGAAGCTACTGAGCGAGTAGAGATTTACAGGTCTTTGTGACGGTAAGCCAGAAAAAATAGCGGCAGCTAACATCCCAGCTTCTATGCTTTAAGCAATGGAATGTTACTGTCGCTTTTTTATGAAAAATGACCAATAACAACAAGTTAACCTACCAAGTTAAATCATGGCTGTGTCAGATTTTTTCTTGTTTCTGGTAGCATTTGGTAAGACAATTAGCGTTTGAATTTAACAGAGCTTTGCGATAGCTGGCGGGGCTACTTACATCTTTTGAATTTAGGTAGTGCTCTGGTAGCTGGAAGGCCAGGGGCGGTAGCGTGCATAATGCCCAGATGCGTGCATTATGTGCCAGCATATTAAATAGTATTCGTATAAACGATTTTCGGAATTAAAACGTGAAAATACTTGTTACTGGTGGGGCGGGTTTCATTGGTTCTGCAGTTGTTCGCCATATTATTAAAAATACTCAGGATACCGTTGTTAATGTCGATAAACTTACCTACGCCGGTAACCTGGAGTCACTTGCCGAAGTCAGCGAAAATAATCGCTATTATTTTGAACATGCGGATATCTGTGATAAAGCGGCAATGGAGCGTATTTTTGCCACTCATCAACCGGATGCGGTGATGCATCTGGCAGCTGAGAGTCATGTTGATCGCTCTATTACAGGGCCTGCGGATTTTATCGAAACGAATATCATCGGTACTTATGTATTACTGGAAGCTGCTCGTGGCTACTGGAACGGGCTAGATGCAGATAAAAAACAGGCATTTCGTTTCCATCATATCTCCACAGATGAAGTATACGGCGACCTGCCACATCCAGATGAAGTGGCTGTCGGTACTGTGTTGCCTCTGTTCACCGAAAAGACGGCTTATGCGCCGAGTAGCCCATACTCTGCTTCAAAGGCCTCAAGCGATCATCTGGTTCGCGCGTGGCTGCGCACCTATGGCTTCCCAACAATTGTCACCAACTGTTCCAATAACTATGGGCCGTATCACTTCCCTGAAAAACTAATCCCGCTGGTGATTCTGAATGCACTTGAGGGCAAAGCATTACCAATTTATGGCAAAGGCGATCAAATTCGCGACTGGCTCTATGTTGAAGATCATGCTCGAGCGTTATACACCGTTGTGACTAAGGGCGTTGTAGGTGAAACCTACAATATTGGCGGGCATAACGAGAAGAAAAATCTGGACGTGGTGCATACTATTTGCGATCTACTGGATGAGATTGTGCCTAAAGAAGGTTCTTACCGCGAGCAAATCACGTATGTGACGGATAGGCCAGGGCACGATCGCCGCTATGCGATTGATGCAGCAAAAATCAGCGATGAGCTGGGCTGGAAGCCTCAGGAAACCTTTGATAGTGGGATCCGTAAGACTGTACAGTGGTATTTGGCGAATCAGAAATGGGTAAAAAACGTGAAAAGCGGAGCTTATGCCTCTTGGTTATCCAAACAATATGGAGAGAATAAATAATGAAAGGGATTATTCTGGCTGGGGGGTCGGGAACAAGGCTTTATCCTATAACGATGGGAATATCTAAACAATTACTTCCTGTTTACGATAAGCCTATGATTTATTACCCGCTGTCTGTCTTAATGTTAGCAGGTATTAAGGATATATTAATTATTACAACTCCAGAAGACCAATCTGGATTCGTTAGATTACTAGGTGATGGAAAACAGTTTGGTATAAATTTGAGTTATGCTATTCAACCAAGTCCGGATGGTTTGGCACAAGCATTTATTATCGGTGAGAACTTCATTGGTAATGATTCGGTCTGTTTAGTTTTGGGCGATAATATATTCTTCGGACAAGGTTTTACACCAAAATTACAGATGGCAAGAAACCGGGATGGCGGTGCAACTGTTTTTGGATACCAGGTTATGGATCCAGAGCGGTTTGGTGTTGTTGAGTTTGATGCTGATTTTAAAGCATTGAGTATTGAAGAAAAACCTGCAAAACCTAAATCAAACTGGGCAGTTACAGGTCTCTATTTCTATGATAACGACGTAATAAATATTGCTAAGAGTATTAAACCGTCGGCCAGGGGCGAATTAGAAATAACGGCAGTGAATGAAGTCTACCTTAACACTAATAAATTGAATGTTGAGTTGTTAGGGAGGGGGTTTGCATGGCTGGATACAGGAACTCACGATAGTCTGATTGAAGCTGGCAGCTTTGTTGAAACGGTTCAGAAACGGCAGGGAATGATGGTGGCCTGCCCTGAAGAAATTGCTTGGCGGAATCGTTGGTTAACAGATGATGAACTTACGAAGATTGGACTGAAACTTGGCAAGAACCATTATGGGCAATACTTATTAAAATTAGTGAAGGGCCATTAATTTATAATGAAATTAATACAGCTAAGTAAAAAAGGCGATGATCGTGGTTCTCTTGTTGTTGTAGAACAAGGGAAAGATATACCAATTGAGATCAAGCGTGTTTATTATATGTTTAACACATTAAAGGATGTCAGACGGGGTTTTCATGCGCATAAAAAATTGACGCAGATTGCAATACCAATAGCTGGGAGTTGTCGTTTTTTGCTAGATGATGGAATAAATGTAGAAAATGTCTTGCTTGATTCCCCAACAATTGGACTGGTAATTGAACCAATGGTTTGGCATGAAATGTATGATTATAGTGAAGATTGTGTTCTGATGGTGTTGGCTGACGATTTCTATGATGAGAGTGACTATATACGTAGTTATGAAGAATTTAAAATGAGTGCCAGTTATGAAGCATAATAAACTCGAAGGGCGCACTATCCATTTTCGTTTAATTGAAGAATCAGATGCAAGTTTCCTCTATCAGCTACGAATGGATGAAACACTTAATAAATACATCAGTAAAGTCGATAGTTCTATAGAAATGCAGAAAGAGTGGATAAGGAATTACAAGGAAAGAGAGAAAGAACATATAGAATATTATTTTATTATTGAAAGAAATGACACCAATGAAAAAATAGGCACAATAAGATTATATGGCATTACCGATGATAACAGGTTCTGCTGGGGGAGTTGGATATTAAATAGTAGAAAAACTGTAACTTCCGCAATAGAAAGTGCTTATCTGATATACGAGTTTGCATTTGATATCATCATATTTCCAGGTTGATCGATTAAATTCGACAGTAAATAGTTTTCATGTTAAAACTGGTGCAATAAAAGTTGATGAGGATGTAGTTAACGTCAACTATATCTTTACTAAAGAATGTTTTTTAGAATTTAAAAATAAATTCAGAAGAGTGATATAAAATATGATTAAATTTTTGGATCTGAAAAAAATAAATGAAAAATACAATGCTGAGCTAATAGATGCGTTTACAAATGTACTAAATTCAGGATGGTACATTATGGGGAAAAATTTAGAACAATTTGAGAGTGAGTTTGCAAAATATTGCAATGCAAACCATTGCATCGGAGTCGCAAATGGATTGGATGCGTTAATCTTAGTCTTAAGGGCCTGGAAGGAACTAGGATATTTAAAAGATGGTGATGAAGTAATTGTTCCATCAAATACTTACATTGCGTCTATTCTTGCAATATCAGAGAATAACTTAGTTCCAGTGTTTGCGGAGCCTGATAAAACAACCTATAATATCACTTTAGATAGTATAAAAGCAGTAAAAACAGAAAGAACAAAAGTGATTCTTCCAGTTCATTTATATGGGAAAATTTGCCCTATGAATGAAATCAAGGAGTATGCAGAAAAGAATAAAATTTTTGTACTTGAAGATTGCGCACAAGCTCAGGGGGCAGAACTACTGTCTCGCAAGGCTGGAAGTTGGGGGGATGCAGGTGCTTTTAGTTTTTATCCCGGGAAAAATTTAGGTGCGCTCGGCGATGCAGGTGCAATAACTACTGATAATGATGAGCTCGCTGTCACATTAAAAGCTTTAAGAAATTATGGCTCGCATATTAAATATAAAAATCAATTTAAGGGAGTAAACAGTCGATTAGACGAATTGCAGGCTGCTTTGCTGTTGGTCAAATTACCTGGTCTGAATAATGAGAACGATCGTAGAAGAGAAATAGCTAAAATATATCAAAATTACATTGTCAATAAAAATATTGTGTTACCAACTCACCCTGAAAATGAGACTGAACATGTCTGGCATCTATATGTAATTCAGACTAATCATCGTCAAGAATTAGTGGATTATTTAGATACTAAGGGTATTCAAACATTAGTTCACTATCCAATTCCTCCTCACCAGCAAAATGCCTATAAAGAATTGAAAAATTCTTCATATCCTATTTCTGAGCTGTTACATCAAACTGTTTTATCATTACCTATTTCACCTGTAATGACTGATGAGGAAGTTTCATACGTTATAGAAACAATTAATGGATGGAAAAGTTGAATTTTGCCAGAGTGACGATACTAAGTGGGATTTTGACGCTCTTAAGACTGCTATGTGGGTTTATGATCTCTAAAGTAGTTGCTGTATATACTGGACCTGCCGGAATGGCAGGTCTTGGGCAGTTACAAAATTTAGTGACCTTTATTAATGGATTTGTATCGTCTCAAGTATCTCAAGGAATTAACAGGTACTCGTCAGAATATAAGGGTGACTTTAATAAGGCAAAATATTACTGGCGCGCTTCTCTTCAACTTTCTGTAATCGCATGTGCTATCATTATTTGTATTGGCGGGGTATTCTCACAATCGATATCTTCATTTCTATTCACTACCAAAGAATTTTATTGGATAATTATCCTTGCATTAGCGGTAGTACCACTTAATGTCATCAATAACATATTTCTAGGTGTTTTGAATGGTCTGGGGGACCATTATAGATTCTTTCTGGCTAGTGGTTGTGCAATTGTTTCATCCGTTATTAGTATGAGTATTTTGGTTTATTTTCTCGGGATGAAAGGAGCATTGATAGCAGCAGCCCTCAACAATGCTGTTGCTGGCCTCTGGTTAGTATTTATTGTATATAAATCTCCTTGGTTTAAAAAAGATTTTTGGATAGGTCGCACGACTTCATTTCATCTTGGCGAAATGAGAAATTATTTTTTTATGGGAGTAATAGGGGCTCTAACGGGTCCGATCTCACTAATAATAGTCAGGACTATCTTAACAAAAGAATACTCCGTCGATTATGCAGGATACTGGCAATCAGTTTCTAAATTGTCAGAAGCCTATTTGGCTGTTTTAACGACTGCATTAACGGTCTATTACTTTCCGAAAACAGCGGCTGCCAAGACCGTAAATGAGTATATCTCAGTTCTTAGGTCAGGCTGTATTATCGTTGTTCCTTTTGCAATTGTTTTTGCTGCAAGTATCTTCATAGGGAAAGAATATATATTAAAGATACTCTTTAGTCATGATTTTATAAGAGCAAAACCGCTATTTTTGTTCCAGAATATTGGTGATGTTTTCAGAATTAGCAGTTGGCTTTTTGCAACAATTCTTTTGGCTAAAGGATATTTTCGGATTAATGCCATATTGGAAATTACGTTCTCATTCATGTTTCCATTGCTAACATTTTTGTGTATTAAGTATTTTCCGTTCACAGGTGTTAGTATCGCATATTGTATAACTTACGTGGGGTATTTTTTCACTACTGCGATAATTTATTTTTATCATATCAAAAAAATCAAAATGCAAGAGTGTAAAAACTAAAATGCAAAGCAAAAATAAATATTCATGTTCTGTGATTACACCTGTTTACAATGAAGAGAAAAACATCAACAAATTTTTGGATGTTCTAGGTAAGGTTAATTCTTCATCTATTCAATTTATAATTATCGATGATGGGTCTAGTGATAAAACTTCAAGTATTATTGCAGATTACCTTCAGACTCATAATGCCAAAGGGAATATCAAATTTATCAGCAAAGACAATGGAGGTGCTGCTGATGCCAGGTTATTAGGCATCAAAAATGCTGATAGTGTTTTCATTGCATTTTGGGATTGTGACGATGTTATCGAACTTGGTACTATAGATAGAGCATTAGAAAAATTTGCTGAAGACTCTGATATTGATTTTGTCTTGTTTGATTATTATGCCATCAATAATGGAAAGAAAAAAAGATTTGATTATTCAATAAAAAATTGGCCGGTTACTGGTTTGATCGCTTTTTCGAATACCATTGATGCTTGGGGCATCCATGGTTTTGGTGTTTATAGGAAAGAAACTATTCTTTCAGGGTATTCTATAGCTCAAAAATTCACAAAGGATAAAGAAAATAATATCAATGATGATGAGTTAATCGCCAGAGCTGCAATATTAAGTGCCAGAAAAGTGACTATGTCAGAAGGTAGATATTTGTATAGTGATAATATCCTTTCGACGACAAGGGGTATAAATAAAAATCTATACAAGATGTCTTCAACTGCAATAAATTTACTTCATTTAATTGAACAAGATTCACGGACGCTTGATTTTATTCCAGCTGCACATTTATATATGTTAAGAGTATCTACCAATCTGTTTCTAAAAAAATACAGATGGCGACGACAGCTGAATAATATCAGTGAATGGGATGCTAGCTTAAAAAAATTGACTCACCAGATAGTTTTTAAAAATATATATATTGAAACACGAAAAAAACCAAAATTATTTTTCTGGTCAGTTGCGAAATTTTTAGTTCTGAAGAGTGTTTGTGGATAAAAAAATGAATGGTCTGGAATTAGTATCGATCGTTATAGTGACATATAACTCAGAAAAATTTATTGAGCAAACATTAGATAGTTGCTTAAAACAAACTTATCGTAATATTGAAATTATTATATCGGATGATAATTCTGAAGATAATACTCTGCAGATATGTACTGAATGGAAAGAAAAGAATAATTGTGAATTTGAGCTAAAAATAGTGACCAGTAATATGAGAGCCGGTATTCCTGCGAATTGTAATCGTGGTGCGAAAGCCTCAGCAGGGAGTTGGCTTAAATTTCTCGGTGCTGATGATATCTTAGTTTCCGATGCAATTGAAAAATTAATGTTATCTCGCAAGGAACATACCGGGATTATCTTCTCTCGGTTTGAAACTTTTGGTGATAAGATCCAATTTGCAGATATTTATCCTTATTCGTTTACTTGGAATATAATTAAAGAAAGAAGTTGCAGCGTAGATGATTTCTCCCATTGGCGGTTTTTGCTGGGTTTTTCTAATGTTGCCCCAGGTGTTATGATATCACGAGAGACATTTTATCAAAATGGCACTTATGATGAACGTTACTATCTTTTGGAAGACTTGCCATTATGGTATAAAGTATTATCCAGTACGGCGAGTGTTTCCTTTTGTGAATCTATAACGGTTAAGTACAGAATTCATGCTCATCAGGCAACTGCTGCGGGTATTAGTAAAATTTTAAAAAGTGATCTTTTGCTATTTAATAGATCTGTAAGAAAAAAATTTGCTATTCCATATTATCATAATTTATTGCAAATACTGGCAAACTCTAACAAAAAATATACTTTTTTAAAGTATATTGATATCTTTCAATGGTATATATCAATATACAATAGGATGTTTAGATAAT
>OAVK01000997.1_pt1 | contig 10740 bp, 10 predicted proteins | sample 1495301 | NCBI WGS metagenome assembly OAVK01 (sample SAMEA2580094, study PRJEB22360) | human gut metagenome | biome: human gut; feature: human-associated habitat; material: faeces | place: Denmark | collected 2008/2010
CAGAGTAAATAGCTCTGCGAATCTGTGAAAACAGGGGTATGGGTTCAAAATCAGACTGACAGGAGGATGGGAATGGTAAGGACAATCAAGACAAAAATCATAGTGATGAATGAAGGCGAACATGTACAGATTGAACCGTATGGAAAGCATATAGTACGTGTACGGGTTTCCGCTGATGAAATTCAGGATTTGGATTGGACATTACTTCCAAAGGAAGAGAGCGAGGCAACCATCAAAAAAGAGGGAACAGATACCATAATGGTAAATGGTAATCTTCTGGTCAAAGTGACAGGGCAAGGACATATTTCATTCTGGAATCAGAAGGGAGAGCTGCTTTGCTCGGAGCTATGGAGAATGGAAAGAGATACCCCAGCGAGGGTCCTTAGGGGGAAAACGGGAGGACTTTTTCATTTGGAGCAGCACTTCTGTACCAGAGCTGGAGAGCACTTTTTTGGATTGGGGCAGGAAGCCCATGATTTATTTGATCTAAAAGGAGCCACCTTGGATTTATGTCAGCAGAATACAAAGAGCACGATTCCTTTCGTCCTTTCTTCAAAAGGATATGGATTTGTATGGAATAATCCGGCTATTGGACGGGTGGAATTTGGCACATCTGAGACCAGGTGGGTGGCAGAGGCGGCGAGACAGATTGATTATCTGGTAATCGTGGGAGACAATCCGGGGGAGATAGAAAACCGCTATTGTCGTCTCACAGGATTTGCCCCGGAATTTCCGGAGTGGGCAACCGGACTCTGGCAGTCAAAACTCCGATACGAAACTCAGGAGGAACTGCTTTCAGTAGCGAAGGAATATGAAAAAAGAGGGATTCCGCTGTCTATGATTGTGTGCGACTACTTCCACTGGCCGCAGCAAGGTGATTGGAAGTTCGATAAGGCGTATTGGCCGGACCCGGCCGCTATGGTAAAAGAACTTACAGAGATGGGAATCCATCTTTTAGTTTCTATTTGGCCAACAGTGGATCCAAGAAGTGAGAATTATTTCGAGATGCGGGAGCAAAATATGCTGATCCGTGCGGAGCGTGGACCGGGAGCACTGGTATACTGCAGGGGAGCGGAGACCTACTACGATTCTACAAATCCATCCGCACGCGAGTTCGTATGGAAGAAAGTGAAAGAACATTATTACAGTCTGGGAATTCAAAACTTCTGGCTGGATGAAGCAGAACCGGAAATCGGACCATACGATTATGACAATCTACGTTACTGGATTGGGAACGGAATGGAAGTAAGCAGTTTATATCCGTTCTACTATGCAAAGACCTTCTATGATGGACAAAAGTCAGAGGGGCAGAATGAGATATTGAATCTGATACGTTGTGCCTTTTTAGGAAGTCAGAGATTCGGGGTTGTACTCTGGTCCGGAGATATCTGTGCGGATTTTGATAGTCTTCGAAGACAGATTAAGACAGGACTTCATGTTGCTGTCAGTGGAATTCCATGGTGGACCACCGATATTGGAGGGTTCCACGGGGGAGATCCGGATTCGGAGGAATACAGGGAATGTATGATCCGATGGTTCCAGTTTGGGGCTTTCTGTCCAGTATTCAGGATGCACGGGTTTCGTGATAAAAAGGACAGACCGGTATCGCCTCCGGTAACGATGGATGGATTTTGCTATTCTGGAGGAGCGAACGAACTATGGAGTTATGGTGAAGAAGCGTATTCGATTATGGAACATTACGTGATGATCCGCGAACGACTGAGACCATATATCTCCAGACAATTCAGAATAGCTTCTGAGGAAGGAATTCCAGTAATGAAGCCATTGTTTTTTGATTTCCAGGAGGAGATCTGCTACGAAATTTTTGATCAGTACTTATTCGGTCCGGACATTATGGTGTGTCCGGTTTATGAAAACGGAATGAGAGAGAGGCGGGTGTATTTGCCGGCAGGGGAAAGCTGGATTGACGCCGCCACAGGAAAAGAGTACGGAGGAGGAGACTGGATTACGGTAGAAGCGCCTCTGGATAAAATCCCACTGTTTCTGAGAAGGGGAACAAATCTCAAACCGGAAATTTTCAATTAATGATGGATCATTTGTGCCTCAGGCACCGATGATAGAACACCAGCAAGGAAAGGAGAATCAATATGAAAAAGAAAAAACTGAGACAATCACTGGCGTTCCTCATGGCTGCGACGATGGCGTTATCTGTAACCGGATGCGGTGGATCCGGAAGCGATGACACAAAAGAGAAAAAGGAGACAAAATCCGCGGAAGACACCAACTGGGAAGGCGCCAAAAAGGCAGCGGATCTAAGTGGGAAGGTAACGTACATGCACTCCGGAGACGATTACGAAAGAGAAATGTACGCGAACGTGTTCAGCACCTACCAACAGTATGCGCCGGACGTAGAAGTAGAGCAGATGTATGTACCATCCGACTATGACACAAAACTTCAGACTCTGGCGGTAGCGGACGATCTGCCTGACCTGTTCTGGGTAGGAGAATCCGGTGTGAAAAAGTACAAAGACGCAGGTATGCTTTCAGAACTGGACAGCGTGATCGAAGAGTACCCACAGTTGACAGAGGACATTATCGATGGTGTTCTCGAATTTGGTAACATCGACGGGGAACAGGTAGCATTCCCGAAAGACTGGACTTCTTATGTCATGTATCTCAATCTTGATATGTTTGAGGAAGCCGGTGTGGATGTTCCGACCAATGACTGGACGGTAGACGATTACAAGAAGATTGCCGAAGAACTGACACAGAAGAGCGGAGATCGTACAACCGTTTATGGTACCGCGATTAACAATTATCGTGCAGATTGGATCAACTGGATGGGCAACTATGACGCAGACTGGTTTGCAGATGGGAAATCGAATCTTTCCAGCCCGGAAGCAATGGAGGGACTTGGTGTGATGTACGATCTTGTTCAGGCCGGATCCGCACCGTCTCCAGGATCTGTATCTGCGACAGGCGACAGCGAAGACCGGTTGTTTATTACAGGACAGGTTGCGATGTATCCATCCGGCCGCTGGGTAATCCCGTCATTCCGCACAGAATGTGATTTTGAATGGGACGCTGTAGAAATGCCGCAAGGGACAACACGGACCTGTCCATTTATTTGTAGCATGGTATGTATTGCAAACAGCAGTGAAAACAAAGACGTGGCAGCCAACCTGCTTTCTTTCCAGATGAGTGATGAAGGTCTTGGGCTTGTTATGGAATCCGCACTGTCACTTCCGGTCTACTCTGATCTGATGGCAAATGAAGATTATGTAAATACTCCTCCATCAGCAGACGCGTTTATCAATTCCGCGGAATATCTGGGCAACAAATCCCAGATTGAAGCTTGTCAGACAGGAAAATGGTCTGAGTACAGCGATATTATCACCGCCCGTCTGTCCGATGCGTTTGAAGGAAAGACAACGCTGGAAGAAGCAGTGAAACTGATTGACGAACAGGCAAATTCTACTGTATTTACAGAGTAGAAACTGTTACGTAAACTGAGCCTTTTAGGGTGAAAAACGGGGCATCCAGGGGAGCCGGGATGCCCTTCTCTTTCAGAAAAAAGAGCTTTGCAAGTTCGGTTTAGAGAAATGGAGATATGAGCCTATGAAAAATAATATGACTGTTAGGAGAGGTATGACGCTGAAACGGAAAGAAGCGCTGACAGGATATCTGTTTATTCTTCTCCCACTGATCAGTTTGATGATTCTGATGTACTATCCGATTCTCCGGTCTTTCTTCATCAGTTTTTTTGACTGGAATGTGCTTGAGGATCCGAAATTTATCGGAACTGAAAACTATAAAACACTGATAGGAGACGAGGTGTTCCGGACGTCTCTCGTGAACACATTTAAATGGGTTATCATCTATGTCCCAATGTCTGTGATTACCTCGTTTCTTCTTGCCCTTCTGCTTGACAGAAAGATCAAAGGATCGGGATTTTTCCGGACATTTTATTATTTGCCGGTGGTTTGCCCGATTGTATGTGTAGCGCTTTTGTGGGTTTGGATTTACAACACAGACTACGGTATCTTGAATTATATTCTGGGAATTTTCGGAATTGATCCGATCGGATGGCTGACAGATGAAAAATATTCTTTGGTAGCGATCGCGATTATGTCAACCTGGAAATGGTCGGGATACAATATGCTGATTTTTCTGTCGGCCTTACAGGGCATTGACGAAAGTCTTTATGAAGCGGCGGCGTTGGATGGTATTACTCCGTGGCAGAAGCTTCGTTATATTAAACTGCCGTTGATCATGCCTTCTATTTATTTTGTTATGCTGACGGCAGTGATTGACGCGTTCCAGATGTATACGGAAATCTTTATTATGACCAAGGGAGGACCGGGATATTCTACTTATACAGTATCCTACTATCTGTGGTCTAACGCATTTGAGTACAATAAGATGGGATATGCCTGTGCGATGGCAGCCGTGCTGTTTGTCATTATTATGGCGATTACTTTGATTCAGAATAAGTTTTTCAACCGGGAATACGATGCATAGAGGAGGCCGAAGACGTGACGAGCAAAAAAATAAAAAATATGTTGGTTTATATTCTTGTGATTATCGTGGCGGCGCTGGTAGCCCTCCCGTTTATCTGGATGGTGGTTTCCGCGTTTAAAAGTCAGAGGGAACTGTTCGCTTATCCGCCGACCTTTTTCCCGACCGAGTGGAAATGGGAAAATTTTACGGAGGCCGCGTCCCGTGGAAGTATCAGCTTTTGGGCGATGTTTCTGAACAGTATGAAGATTGCTGTACCAAGTACATTATTTAATGTTATTTTTTCTTCCCTGGCCGGATATGCGTTTGCAAGACTTCGATTTCCGGGAAGAGACAAGATCTTCATGTGTTTTCACGCGGCGATGATGGTACCGTTTGTTATCACATTGATTCCGCGGTTTCTTCTGTTCAGGGATTTGGGATTTTATGACACCTATGTTCCACTGATCGTTCCGGCCATGTTCGGGACCCCGTTTTCTATCTTCCTGACAAGGCAGTTCTTTATGACGCTGCCGAAGGAACTGGAAGAAGCGGCTATTGTAGACGGATGCAGCCATGTCCGGATTTGGTGGCAGATTTTTATGCCGCTTTGTAAACCGATCATTTCGACTCTGACGGTGTTCCAGTTCCAAAGTTCTTACAACGACTTTATGGGACCGATTATTTACATTGCGACAGATGCGAAATTTACAGTACAGATGGGACTTTCCTCATTCCGGAATTCCTTTACATCCAGATACGACCTGATTATGGCGGGATCCATTTTAGCTTTGATTCCGATTATCATTCTGTTTGTATGCTGTCAGAAATATATCGTTCGTGGTATTGCCATGAGCGGAATGAAAGGCTAGAAGTAAGACAATGATTGAAGTAAGAGAGCTTGTGAAAAACTACGGATCCAAAAGGGTTCTGGATCATATCAGTTTTGATGTGAATAAAGGAGAAATCCTGGGGCTTCTTGGAGCCAACGGGGCGGGGAAAACGACAACAATGAATATTATGACGGGGAATCTTTCCTCCACCGGGGGAACAGTACGGCTGAACGGGCATGAGATTTTAGAAGAGCCTCTTCAGGCGAAAAAGGAATTAGGATATCTCCCGGAGAACCCTCCGCTGTATCCAGACATGACGGTAAAGGAGTATTTAAAATTTGCTTACCGTCTGAAAAAATGCCGTCTTCCTTACAAAGAACATATAGAGGATGTATGTAAAGCAGCCTATATTACAGATGTGTATGACAGGGTAATCAAAAATCTGTCCAAGGGGTATCGGCAGAGGATCGGGATTGCTCAGGCATTGATCGGGGAACCAAAAATTTTGATTCTGGATGAACCCACTTCCGGGTTGGATCCGGTACAGATGTTGGAAATCAGAAATCTGATTACACGACTGGGCAAAAAACATACGGTCATTTTTTCTTCTCACATTCTGCCGGAAGTTCAGGCGGTATGTGATCGTGTCCTCGTAATCCAAAAAGGAAGGATTCTGGCTGATGATACACCGAAGCATCTGGAGGAAACATTATCTGGAAAAAAATTAAAAGTTTGTATTGCCGGACCGGAAAGGGAAGTAGAACAGGCACTTCGAGAGGTTCCGGGTGTATTGAAAGTCAGCCGTATTCTTTGCCAAGATAAGAGGAGCTGTTCATTTGAACTGCAAGTAGAGGATGAGACCGACGTAAGATGGAAGATTGCGGCTAAAATCAAACAAAGTCCGTGGCTGCTTACTGAGATCACAGGAGTACACTTGTCCCTGGAGGATATTTTCCTTAAACTGACCGGGAAGAAGGAGGGGAGGAAACAGTGAAAGCGGTATTTTTAAGAGAGATGGCGTCTTATTTTATTGCGCCTGCGGGATACGTCTATCTGGCAGCGTTTTATTGTCTGGCCGGCTATGAATACAGCGTGCTGATTCTAAACGGACAGGCGGAAATGAGCTATGAATTTACGTTTTTATATACGGTAACCCTGCTTCTTACTCCGGTGCTGACAATGAGGCTGATGAGCGAAGACAGAAAACAGAAGACAGATCAGATGCTGTTTGCGGCTCCCGTTTCCCTGGGAGGAATTGTAGCCGGAAAATACATGGCTGCAGTTGTTGTATTTCTTATGGGAATCGGAGTCACAATTCTTCATGCTTTTGCTATCGCACCTTTTTCAGAAATCAACTGGGCAATATTCTGGGGAAATCTGGCAGGACTTTCTGTAATGGGAATGGCGGGAATTGCTTTGTGTATGTTTATTTCAGCCCAGACGGAAAGCCAGATTATCGCTGCTATCGGAGGATTTGCATGTATGCTGGTAGTCATTTCCCTGAATTCTCTTGCTGCGGTAGTACCGTTTCCTGCCTTGCAGGAACTGCTTTACAGTATTTCATTTTACGATCGTTACTATAATCTGACCATGGGAATCTTTCAGTTTTCCGATTTCATGCTCTTTTTCAGTTTTGCGGCATTGTTTTTCTTTTTAACAGTCCATACTCTGGAAAGACGTAGATGGAGTGGGCAGTAACAAAAGGAGGAGAGACATGGACAGAAAAAAGAATCGATGGAAGTATGGAATCTGGTCGGCCTTTGTTACAATTCTGGGCGTTTTATTGGCAGTTATTCTGGTATGGGTAGCGGAACGGGCCACAGAACGGTTTGGTCTGAAGTTTGATTTGACGGCAAACGACAGGTACGCAATTTCAGAACAGAGTGTTTCGTGGCTCAAAAAGTTAGATCAGGATGTAAAGATTACTGTTCTTGTAAATGAAGAAGACATGGCGACCGGAAGCTATTACATAGTACAGGCATACCAAAATTTGCTGGAATATGAAAGAAATTCAGACCGGATTACTTTGGAATTTGTGGATATTACGGAAAATCCGACATTTGTATCCAAGTACCCGGATCTGGAACTGGGAGCATATGATATCATTCTGGAATCAGGAGAGCAGAAGGAAGTCCTTTCATTTCAGGATCTTTATGACTATGATACGACCGGAAGTTCGATCACAGCGTCCCGTGTGGAACAAAAGGTAACGGGTGCTTTGATGAGTGTGACATCACAGGAGAAGACCCGGATTATGGTACTGGACGGGTATCAAGATACAGAACCTTCCAGTCTTACGACCCTTTTGGAAGGCAATCAATATGAGATAATAAGACGATCACTTTTAACAGAAGAACTGGATGATAACGCTTCTGCGGCCATTCTGTTTGCGCCGCAGAACGATTTAGAAGAAGACAGTATTCGAAAAATATCAGCATGGCTTGACAATGATGGAAAACAGGGAAGGAATCTGTTTGTTTTCCTGGATCCGAATATAGGGACTCTGTTGAATCTGGAAGCGTTTCTGGAGGAATGGGGACTTGACGCGGAAGAAGGCTATGCGTTTGAAGCCAGAAGCGGACTTTATTATAATCAAATTTATTATCCGGTAGCGCAGTATGCGGAGAAAAATTTTGCGACTGGAATGTCAGAAAAGGATATTACGGTTTTGGCGCTTTGTCGTCCGGTAGATGTTTTGTTTGAAGAAAAAGACGGATATGAGACCCAGGTGCTTCTGGATTTCTCCGAGTCCTCGGGAAAGGTGACGCTGGATCAGGAGAAAGTTACGGAGGACATGATTACCGGAGACGTTAAGGGAATGGTGAAATCCGCACATCATTTTTACGGATCAGAAGTAACCACATCGAATGTAGTGCTTTCCGGATCGTCTCTGGCTTTTAACGGAACATTGGTATCAGGAACAACCTTTGCGAACGGAAGATATATTCTGGGGGTATTTGACCAACTGACAGGAAATGAGACAAGCTTACATATTCCGGAAAAGGATTTGTCTGCGGCGAATCATACGATGACAGCGGCACGAACAACAACATATAGTTGGAAGTTCCTGGCTGGACTGCCGGCAGTCATTTTAGTGGCCGGAGTTGTGATATGGGTGAGAAGAAGACACAGGTAAGGTAGTGAAAGATGAAGAGACAGTGGATCACAGCAGGAGTCATCGGGGTCTGTCTGGTGATTCTGGGAGCTATTTGGTTTATTTTGGGAAACCCGGAAGAGACCGGAGAAGAAGATCAAAAAGCAGAAACCTCCGTATGGAAGGGGAAGGAGAGGATTCAGGAAATCCGTGTGGAAAATGAACAAGGGGGATATATTCTCCGTTGGGAGAATGATGAAGCAGAGGCGGAAGGAATGGAGGATCTGCCTTTCGATACAAAGATGGCAGATGGGATTCGGGATGACCTGGAGAATATGAAGACAGAAAAAAAGGTGACGGATGGAAAAGAACGATTGTCAGATTTTGGTTTGATAACTCCAAAGGCACAAGCAGAAGTGATCGGAGAGAACGGAAAAAAAATTGAGATTTCTGTCGGGGATGAGGTACCTGATCAGGAAGACCCGTCTCGATACATCCTTTGGATGGATCAGGTATGGACGGTCAAAAGCAGCAAGGTAGACGGATTACTTTCCGGGGAAAACGGTCTGATATCAAAGAAATTGACTCCGGACGATACGGACGGAGAGAATAGCATACTCGTAACACGGATGACCATTTCCAGAGAGAGTGAAGATGATCTGACACTTGCCTATGCAAAAAGTCAGGAACTGGCCGGATATACAGTCAATTCGTACGAGCTTGTCTCTCCATTTACATATCCTGCCGACGCGGAAGTGACAAGTGATGTGTTTCCGGTTCTTTTTGGTGTAGAAGCAAAAACAGTAGAGGCGGTGCATCCTTCTGAGGAAGAAAAGGAAAAGATGGGGCTTTCCAGTCCGTGGAGAACACTCCAGGTAGAGTATACGGATGGAGCTGATCAGACGAGATCCTTTACTCTTGCTGCGTCCAGACCGGAAAACGGTCAGGTGTATGTGATGGCAGGAGATACGGATGTGATTTACTTATGTAGTCAGGAAGATCTCCCGTGGCTGGAATACACAGAGGAAACCCTTCTGAGCCGTACGGTATTAGCTCCGGATATCAAGACGATTGAGGAACTGGTAATTACGGAAGGTGGTAAGACGCATAGATTCCGGTTTGAACATGTGGGAGAAGAAACGGAGCAGATTACTTGTGATGGAACAAAGACAGATGGGGATTCTTTTAGAAACTTTTACTATACATTAGCAGGTATGTCAGCAGATGAAGTGTTATTTGACGGATTTCCTGATACATCTTCTATGAAAGAATTTTTAGGGATTCGATACCGGTATCAGGACGGAACGGAAGATGTGCTGGTCTGCTACGAAGAAGGATCCCGGCAGATTTATGGAGAACTCAATCAGAAAGAGCGGGGGTTCCGTTTATCTGCCTCTCAGGTAGAGACAATGTTGGAAACGCTGAAGAGATTGACAGAAGGAGAAGAAATCACGGCCAGATATTAGGATTTCTGGCCGGATGGATCTTCCGATGAATTGCCTGGGGCAGGAGACTTTGACGGGTGCTCCGCCAAGGCGCTCGCTTTCAATACTTTCTGAAAACCTGGTTCAATCAGACGTTCTGCCGCCATGGCATAACAGGCAGGGAGAAAGAAAAGAGTGAATGGTGCGACAAACATTGTCACAGCACAAAGAAGAAAAATGACGGCAAGCAGCAAGGTAAAGCCGATCCGTGTTATAGCCAGAGCGACCGATGTTTTAAAAATTACGGAAAATCGCATATAAAACCGTGATAGGATCGGAAAGCTGTACATCAGAAGTACTAGAAGAAGGAAAGCTGCCAGAATGAGAAGCGCAAAGTAGAGAATAACAAAGATCTGACTTTGTCCTTCCGCGGTAATAAAGAAATAACTGAGTACACAGAATACACTGATGAATAAACATAACAGGGTCAGTAGGATCCCTTGTTTCAGGCTGGAACAAAAAGATTTCCAGAAAGTGGGCAGTATATAGCCGTCACTCTTTAACAGAGATTTATGAACTGTGTGATAAAGTGCGGCGCAAGCCGGACCGACGGTCACCACCGGAAGACAGAAAAGGGTCCAAAGAATACTGATGATCAGTACATCGCAGAACTTCGATAAAAAAGTAAATACAGGACCGTTTATATGAAAAAAATGATTCATCATAATCCTCCCTTCTGTATATTGTATACTGTATTCAGTATACAATATTGCAAGAAAATGTCAAACAGGAAAGGGAGAAGATAGAAAAAAGGAGAAACCAGATGGAAAAAGAGCAAATCATTGAGAAAGACCTGGATGCGATTTATATAGGAAATGTTGTGGTCAAGCATTTTTGTAACACTTATGGCTAATAAAATCGGTGGATTGCA
>OAVK01000998.1_pt1 | contig 10739 bp, 7 predicted proteins | sample 1495301 | NCBI WGS metagenome assembly OAVK01 (sample SAMEA2580094, study PRJEB22360) | human gut metagenome | biome: human gut; feature: human-associated habitat; material: faeces | place: Denmark | collected 2008/2010
CTGTGCTTCACCCGCTGCAGCCTCTCTTGCTGCTGCATCTTCCACTGCTGCATCTCTCGCTGCTGCATCTTCCACTGCTGCATCTCTCGCTGCTGCATCTTCCGCTGCCGCATCTCTCGCTGCTGCCTCTTCCGCTGCTGCCTCTCCCTCTCCGGGCTGCACTCCACGGTCCGTCATTCCGTTTAATTGTCCATGTTCCCTTGCACCATCTGCCTGATTTTGTACCGTTTCTTCATTTTTCGCAGCCGATTCCGGTAACCCGTGTAAAAAGTCCGCGCCTGCCGGCTTCTTCAGCCAGTTTTCAGCCAGAAAATCAGGATCTCTCATGAGAGACGGTTCTGCCGGCTTAAGCCGTTTGGAGCCAGGCGCGCAGGCGGCCTGCTGCCGGCTCATGGCCTCCAGCCTGCGAAGCTCAAAGGGCTCCGGTGACGGCTCGTGCTTCCTCGCCTCTTTTGCCTCCTGCTCCGCCTTTTCCTTATTCAGTTCCACCTCCGGAATCAGCTCCTTGTGAGCGAGCGCCCCCGATACGGCGTCGTAGACCATACGGTACACCATCTCCCCGTCGCGGAAGCGAAGCTCCATCTTGGTGGGATGGACATTGACATCCAGAAGCTCCGGCTCAATGGTGAAATGGAGCATGGTAAACGGATACTTGTGCTGCATCATAAACGGCTTGTAGGCCTCTTCTATGGCCTTCGATATGATGCTGCTTCTGATATACCGCCCATTGATGAAATAATTTTCGTAGTTTCTGTTGCCCCTGGCGATCACAGGCTTCCCGATAAAGCCGCTGATGGCGATATCCTGCTTCTTCGCCTCAACTGCCAGCAGATTCGCCGCGATCTCCCTGCCGAAGACCGTATAGATGATGTCCTTTAAGTTGTGGTTGCCGGAGGTATGCAGCTTGTTCTGGTTATTCTGGATAAAACGGATCGAAATCTCCGGATGGGAGAGCGCGATCTTTTCCACCAGCTCGGCCACATGGGAGCCCTCTGTCATGGGAGTCTTTAAAAATTTCCTTCTGGCCGGCGTGTTAAAGAATAAGTTTCTGGCGATAAATGTGGTGCCCTCCGGGGCGCCGATCTCCTCCAGCGGCCGTTCAATGCCGCCTTCGATGCTGTAGCGGCTTCCCGTCAGGGCTTCGCTGGTCTTCGTGATCAGCTCCACCTGGCAGACGGAAGCGATACTTGCGAGGGCCTCACCGCGAAAGCCCAGAGATGAGATCGTAAAGAGATCTTCCACGGACTTGATCTTGCTGGTGGAGTGGCGCAGAAACGCCAGAGGAACCTCTTCCCTCGGAATTCCACAGCCGTTGTCGGTCACGCGGATGAAGGTGGTGCCCCCCTCCTTTATTTCAACCGTCACAGCCGTAGCCCTGGCGTCGATGGCGTTCTCTAAAAGCTCCTTCACAACAGAGGCCGGCCTCTCGATCACCTCGCCCGCTGCAATCTTATTTATGGTATTTTGATCCAGTAGCGTAATGTTTGGCATATGGCTATCGCTCCTTTATCTCTTTACTGCCAGCGGTTCTTAAGTTTCGTCTGAAGGCGGTACAGCGTGTTCAAGGCGTCGATCGGCGTCATATTTCCCAGCTCCAGTTCTCCCAGCTCCCGGACGATGTCGTCGTCCTTCACCGTGTCAAACAGGGACATCTGCTGCAAATCCACCTCATCCGGCCTGGGGATGCTGGCATGCTTCGGCGCACCTGCGCCCGCTTCCGCGATCTCCTTTGCCCTCGCCGTGATATCCGCGTCGCTTAACTCCACCAGAAGCTCCTTTGCCCGTACAATCACGGAATCGGGAACACCGGCAAGCTTGGCGACCTGAACGCCGTAGCTCTTATCCGCTCCGCCCTTCACAATCTTTCGAAGAAATACGATATCATCGCCCTGTTCCTTTACGGCGATGCAGTAGTTGTTGACGCCGTTTATGGTTCCTTCCAGCTCTGTCAGCTCATGGTAATGGGTGGCAAACAGTGTCTTGGCTCCTAAAAGCTTCGGGTTGCTGATGTGCTCCACCACCGCCCAGGCGATGGATAAGCCGTCGAAGGTGCTGGTGCCCCGGCCGATCTCGTCGAGAACGATCAGGCTGTTTTTCGTAGCGTTTCTCAGGATGTTGGCGACCTCGGTCATCTCTACCATGAAGGTACTCTGGCCGGATGCCAGATCATCGGAAGCGCCCACACGGGTAAAGATTCTGTCGCAAATGCCGATATTGGCGTCATCCGCGGGCACAAAGCTTCCCAGCTGAGCCATCAATACGATTAAGGCCGTCTGGCGCATATACGTCGATTTACCGGCCATGTTGGGGCCGGTGATGATGGAGAGCCTGTTCTTCGAATTGTCCAGATACGTATCGTTGGCGACGAATAAATCGTCCCGCATCATCTTTTCCACCACCGGATGGCGGCCGTTTTTGATGTCGATCACACCTTTTTCATTGATGCGCGGCTTCACGTAATTATTCTTCGTGGCCACAACGGAAAGGGAAGTCATCACGTCGATGCCCGCGATCGCCCGGGCCGTCTGCTGGATCCGCAGGACCTCGGCGGCGATGGCGTCTCTCACCTCGCAGAACAGACCGTATTCCAGGGTATAGAGCTTGTCCTCCGCGCCCAGGATCATGTCCTCCAGCTCCTTCAGTTCATCCGTTGTGTACCGCTCGGCGTTGGCCAGCGTCTGCTTGCGGACAAAGTAATCGGGAACCATCCCTTTAAAGGAGTTTGTCACTTCGAAGTAATATCCAAATACCTTGTTGTACTTGACTTTCAGGTTCTTGATTCCGGTCTTGTCGCGCTCTCTCGATTCCAGTTCGGCGAGCCACGTCTTTCCTTCCGTCTTCGCGTGGCGCAGCTTATCCGTCTCCTCGTGATAGCCGTCCTTTATGATGCCGCCGTCACGCAGGGATATGGGCGGGTCCTCCACGATGGCGCGGGAGACAAGATCGTGGACATCCTCTAAGGCATCCAGCTCTTCCCAGAGCTCTTTCAGCAGAGGAGTCGTGAATTCTCCCATGAGATCTTTTATGTAAGGAAGCATTTCCAGAGAATTCCTGAAGGAGATTAAATCCCTGGGATTCGCCGTCTTATAGCTGATGCGGCCGATGAGACGTTCCAGATCGTAGATGGGATTCAAGTATTCACAGATTTCCTCCCTGGAAATGTAATTCATGTTCAGTTCTTCGATGGCATTCTGGCGGGCAATGATATCATCCTTGTGGATCAGCGGCTGTTCGATATAGGTTCTCAAAAGCCTGGCGCCCATAGCCGTCTTCGTCTTATCCAGCACCCACAGAAGGGTTCCCCTCTTCTGCTTCTCCCGCATGGTCTCCAGGAGCTCCAGATTCCTTCTTGTCGAGGTGTCGATGATCATGAACTGCCCTGTGGAATAGGGAACGATGGTCGTAATATGGGACAGTGTGCTCTTCTGGGTCTCGTACATGTACTCCATGACAGCCCCCGCCGCGATCACTCCCGTATCGTAATCCTGCAGGCCCAGACCGTCCAGAGATCCCACTTTAAAGTGTTCTTTTAAAATTCTCCTGCAGCCCTCGTCGGAAAAGAAATGGTTGTCAAGTGCGGCGATCACGGTCTGGTAGCGGTTCTTGACCTCCTCCGTGTCCACGCCGGACACAAAGAACGCATCGTTGCAGATAATCTCGGAGGGGCTGAACTTGTTGATCTCATCCGCCAGCTCCCGCTCCGTCTCCACCTCGGTCACCAAAAAATCGCCTGTGCTGATATCGGAAACGGCAATGCCGAACCGCTCGTCGATATAGACGATGCCCATCAGGTAGTTGTTCTTCGTCTCATCCAGCGCCTGGGCGCTGGTAATGGTTCCGGGGGTAACGACACGGATGACCTCTCTCTTAACCAGCCCCTTGGCCAGCTTCGGGTCCTCCATCTGCTCTGCGATCGCTACTTTATAGCCCTTCTGGACCAGCCTGTACAGATAATTTTCAAGCGCATGGTAAGGAATGCCGCACATTGGCGCCCGTTCCTCCAGCCCGCATTCTTTTCCTGTCAGGGTAATCTCCAGTTCCTTGGAGACGGTCAGCGCGTCTTCAAAAAACATCTCATAAAAATCTCCCAGCCTGTAAAACAGGATACAGTCCGGGTACTGTTTCTTGGTTTCCAAATAATGGACCATCATTGGTGACATTCCGGCCACGTTTTTTCCTCTTTTCTTCTGTCGTACTATTTTAATGTTCCCATATAATAAAAGCCTTTCGACTCATCCAGATACACATCCACGATCTGACCGATCAGGGACGCATCTCCCTTGAAATGAACGGTGGTGTTGTTATCGAGCCGGCCCGTTACAAAGCCTTCCACATGGTCATCCAAGTCCTCCACCAGTACATCCTTAACGGTGTGGGCGTCACGTCCGCATACCTCGGCCGATATCCTCTGCACCTCTGAGAGCAGGCGGTCAAACCGGTCCTTCACCACAGCCTCCGGAATCTGCTCTTCCATGGCCGCCGCCGGAGTGCCCGTGCGCTTCGAATAAATGAACGTAAATGCGCTGTCAAAACGGACCTTTCTCACTACATCCATGGTCTCCAGGAAGTCCTCCTCCGTCTCTCCCGGGAAGCCGACTATGATATCCGTGGTCAGAGAGATATCGGGAACCGCGGCCCTGATCTTCTCCACCAGTTCCAGATACTGTTCCTTCGTGTATCTCCGGTTCATGGCCTTTAAGACCCTGCTGCTTCCGGACTGGAGCGGCAGATGGAGATGATGGCAGATCTTCCCGGAATTCTTCATGACCTCGATTAAGTCATCCGATAAGTCCTTCGGATGGGAGGTCATAAAACGGATCCGCCGAAGACCATCGATGGCCTCCACCTCTTTTAACAGCTGTGCAAAGGTCATCGGTTCTTCCAGATTCTTTCCATAGGAGTTGACATTCTGTCCCAGGAGCATGACCTCCACCACACCGTCTGCGACGAGGCGTCTGATCTCTCCCACGATATCCTGTGGATTCCGGCTTCTCTCGCGGCCGCGCACGTAAGGAACGATACAGTAGCTGCAGAAATTATTGCAACCAAACATAATATTAACGCCGGACTTGAACGGGTACTTCCGGTCGGTGGGAAGTTCTTCCACGATCCGGTCAGTCCCCTTCCAGATGTCAACTACCATCTTCTTCTCATCCATGCGTTCAGAAATCAGTTCTGCCAGTTTGAAAATATTATGGGTTCCGAATATAATGTCGACAAAGCGGTAGCTCTTCTTAATCTTGGTCACCACGGTTTCCTCCTGCATCATACATCCGCAGAGAGCGATCATCATATTGGGATTCTTCTGTTTGATGCGGTTTAAGTAGCCGAGTCTGCCGTAAACGCGCTGATTGGCGTTGTCCCTGACCGTACAGGTATTATAGAGGACGAAATCCGCCTCCTCCGTGTCCGTCTCCGTAAATCCGGAAGCCTCTAAAATTCCGGTCAGTTTCTCCGAATCCCTGGCGTTCATCTGGCACCCGAACGTCTCGATGTGAAAGGTTCCGCGGTACGTTTCGCCCCGCCTCTTCTTCTCATCGATTAACTGGCGGCAGCGTTCCATAAAGAACTGCTGTCTGCCCGGTTCCTCCGCCGGCGCGGCCTTTAAAGCTTCCTCATGTGTCATATGTAAATGATCCATCCAGCTGTTTCCTCCATTTATCTCACTCCGCATTCCGTCATAATCTGTAAACCCGGAATGACTTTGAATATTATAGCATAAATACATTCTATTGCAAACACCAAAAATACAACGGCCGTCCACCTGAAAAAAAGTTACAATTAGCGGCCCCACGGAAAAACTCCGCCGGGCGTTCCGGTGCGTGGGGGCCGCGAATTGTAACAAAAGAATCAAGTCCGCCCTGTGGCAAGGCGGACTTTGATATGGAAACAGCTATTTTACAAAGCCGGCGGCCTGCACTGTCCGTTTCCATAGATAATGTACTTTGTCGTGGTAAGCTCCTTTAGCCCCATAGGGCCTCTCGCGTGAAGCTTTTGGGTGCTGATGCCGATCTCTGCGCCAAAACCGAACTCGAATCCATCCGTGAATCTGGTGGACGCGTTGACGTAGACGGCGGCGGCATCGATCTCATTTAAGAACTTCTGAGCGTTTGCGTAATCCGATGTGATGATGGCCTCGGAGTGCTTCGTATTATAGCGGTTAATATGGGCGATGGCCTCGTCTATGGAATCCACCAGCTTCAGGGACAGAATATAGTCTAAATACTCCGTTCCCCAATCCTCCGCAGCAGCCGGGACAAACGCAGGCACGATACGGCAGGCTTCTTCATCCGCCCGCACCTCAACCTGCTTTTCGTCGAGCCTGGCCTTTAACAGCGGCAGGAACTCTTCCGCGATTTTTCTATGTATAACCAGCGATTCACAGGCGTTGCAGACGCCGATCCGCTGGGTCTTGGCATTGAATATGATGTCCAGAGCCATCGTGAAATCCGCAGTCTCATCCACGAAGATATGGCAGTTCCCGGTTCCCGTCTCAATGACAGGCACCGTACTGTTCTCCACCACGGAACGGATCAGTCCGGCTCCGCCGCGCGGAATCAGCACATCCACGTAGTCGTGCAGGCGCATGAATTCCTTCGTCACCTCCCTGTCGGTATCGGTGATAAGCTGTACACTGTCCTCCGGAAGTCCCGCGTTCTTAAGTCCTGCACGGAGGCATTTGACGATGGCCTTGTTGGACTCTAAGGCGTCGCTTCCGCCTTTCAAGATCACGCAGTTGCCGGATTTGAAGCAGAGTCCGAAGGCGTCCGCGGTCACATTGGGTCTGGCCTCATAGATGATGCCGATCACGCCCATGGGAACGCGTTTCTGTCCGATGGTGAGTCCGTTTGGCCGGGCCTTCATGGAGATCACCTCTCCCACCGGGTCGTCTAACCCGGCCACGCTGATCAGTCCGTCGGCCATGGCCTCGATCCTGGAAGGTGTCAGCTCCAGGCGGTCGATCATCCCGGCGCTCATGCCATTTATCGTCGCCTGAATCACATCGTCCTGATTGGCCGTCAAAATATCTTCCTCGCCCTCAAGCAAAGCGGCGGCCGCGGCCCTTAAACCTTCATTCTTCTTATCAGAGCCGAGAATCCCCAGAACACCGGCCGTCTCTTTCGCTCTTTTTCCTGTCTCAGTTAGTGTCATATCGCGTTCCTCCCTGTTATCCTGCTATTTCACTCCACATTTTGAGTTTGAATTATGGAGTGATTACCATATCCATTCCCTTGTCATGGGCCTCTGCCGGCAGAGAATCGAAAAGCTGGAAGGGATAGGCGATTCCGAATCTGGGATGTTCCGGCTCTTCGTCGAAGAAGCGGTCGTAATAGCCGCCGCCGTAGCCGATCCGGTGTCCTTCCCTGTCAAATGCGATTCCCGGCACGATGACTGGTGCGAATTCGTCGCGGATGCGCAGACAGCTGGATTTGGGTTCCATGATCCCCATGACGCCGCTCTCTAAATCCTTTTTTCCCTGAATTGCATAGAATACCAGTTTTTTTCCTTCTACCTTCGGTACTGCCACGTATTTTCCCATCTCCAGCAGGCCCTGAATCAGCTTCTCAGTCCCTGCTTCATGACGGAAGGATACGTAGCAGTAGACACAGAACGCCTGCCGGATGGACCGGAGGCTTAAAATCTTCCTGCAGATGGCGTCATTCCACTCCATCTCCTGTTTCTGTGTGAGAGCCTGCCGGTTCTCCTTCACCCATTCCCTGATTTCATTCTTGCTTGACATTTCCATACTTTTTCCCCAGATCCGTAATGGTTCCGTCCTCTTCCTTAACCGAAATGCTGTTTAAGTTTCCTCTTAAGCTCATGCGGATCGCTTCAATGTATTCCTTTCTCAGGGCGGCCTGCTCGGCCTTTTCCTCATCAGAAAGTCCTACCGCCTGCGCCTTGTGGTAGAGCGTATTGATTCTGTCTATTTTTTCCTGCTGCATCGATGTGCCTCCTAATATTCATTATTTATGTAGTGCATCAGATCGAAATCAAAGTTGGGATGGGCCAGGAAAAGCGTCCCCTTACTGTCACCCATCATGATCTGTGAGACGACCTCCACGTCATCCCCGTTGGCAATGACCATATCGGAACCACTGTCTGTGGCGATCCTGGCCGCCGCCATGCCTCCGGTGCCCACGTCGCTGCCCGAGGTGGCCTTTCCCATCTCCATCAGCTCCGGCGTAATCTCATCCACCTGGCTGATAAAACGCGCCTTTGGATTCTGTCTCGGATCGTCAGAGTACAGGCCGTCGATATCCGACAAAAGAATCAGTAAGTCGGCTCCGATCAGAGCCGCTACAATGGCGGACAGCCGGTCGTTGTCACCGAAATTATCGACGTAAGGGATCTCTGAGGTGGATACCGTATCGTTCTCATTCACAATCGGTATGGCGCCCAGCTTCAGCAGCTCGTCGAAGGTATTCTGCGCGTTATAGCGGGAGCTTTCATTGATCATGGTATCCTTCGTCAGCAGAACCTGCGCCGCCACCTGATTATACTCTGCAAACAGTTTCTGATACACCATCATCAGCCGCGCCTGGCCTACCGCTGCAAACGCCTGTTTCTCCGAGATGGTAACCGGCCTCGTGTGGTGGCCAAGCGCCTGGCGTCCCACCGCGATGGCCCCGGACGAAACCAGAACCACGGATTTCCCTTCTCCCTTCAAATCGCTGATGACACGCACCAGCTTCTCGATCTTCATCAGGTTCAAGTCCCCCGTATACGTATGGGTCAGGGAAGACGAACCGATTTTTATGACAATCCTCTGTTTATCCTTCAGCTTTTCCCGCACTTCAGTTCTCATGGTGTCTCCAATCATGTTCTTTCAGTCTTTTTGTCTCATATCTTACAACATTTTTATCCATTCGTCAAATGAGCAGCGGCCGGAAGCGAGGGTTAAACTGTTACGTTGGGACTGAGAAGCGTGCCGCGACTGCCTCCGCCGTCTTGATCCCATCCATGGCCGCGGACGTGATACCGCCCGCGTAGCCGGCGCCTTCCCCACAGGGATAGATACCTTTGATGCTGCTCTCAAACCGTTCATCTCTCGGTATGCGCACCGGGGACGAGGTTCTGCTCTCCACGCCTGCCAGGATGGCGTCGCCTCTGGAAAATCCTGCGATCCGCCCGTTAAACGCCTCTACGCCCTCGATCAGCGATTCCGACAGCGTATCCGGAAAGAAATCCCGCAGATTTGCCATGGCGTACCGCCCTTCAAAGGCCGGCGCCACATCTCCAAAGGCCGTTGTCGCCCTTTTCTTCTTAAAATCACGGTACAGCTGCACCGGAATTTTCCCTCCGCCGCACTGGTAGGCCGCTTCCTCCAGACGCCGCTGGTAGGCGATGCCCGCAAGAGGGCTGTCTTCCGGGAAATCCTGCGGCGTGACGGTGACGATCAGTGCGCTGTTCGCATTCACGCCGTCCCTCGCATGATAGCTCATGCCATTGACAGCCAGACGCCCCGGTTCAGAGGACGCATCGACGACGTAGCCGCCCGGGCACATGCAGAAGGAGTATACGCCCCTTCCATTGGCACACTGATGGGTCACCTTATAATCGGCCGCCCCCAGCGCTTCGATCTCTGCAGCGCCGTACTGTGCGGCATTGATGTCTCTCTGCGGATGCTGAATGCGCAGTCCGACGGCGAACGCTTTCTTCTCTATGGGCACGCTTCTCTCCAGCAGCCGCTCAAAGGTATCACGCGCGCTGTGTCCCACGGCCAGAACGGTGACATCCGTCTCAAATTCTTCCGATCCGTTTACCGTGATAGCCTTCAGCGCTCCGTCCTTAATCCGAAAATCGGTGACGCAGCTCTGGAAGTAAAAGGTTCCTCCCAGACGGATGATCTCTTCCCTCATATTTTTCACGATGACACTGAGCACATCGGTTCCGATATGGGGCTTATTCTTATAAAGAATGGATGGATCCGCTCCGAACTCCACGAACACCTCCAGCACTTTTCGGTTCCGCATCAGCGGGTCTTTCACCAGCGTGTTGAGTTTCCCATCGGAAAATGTTCCCGCACCGCCTTCTCCAAACTGTACGTTGGAGTTGCTCTTCAGCTCTCCGCCCTGCCAGAACTGAAGCACCGACCGTTTTCTCTCTTCCACCCGCTCTCCCCGCTCGAATACGATAGGGCCAAAGCCGGCTCTTGCCAGCATCAGTGCACAGAAAAGGCCGGCCGGTCCGCTTCCTATGATGACGGGGCGGTGCTCTAAACGCTCCGTTCCCGGTTCCGGAAATTGATATTCCTTCTTCTCGGCCTTCGCAATGTTCGGACTGTTCACTCTATGTAATACCTTGTCCTCCTTCGTCACCTCGACGTCGACCGTATAGATAAACAGCACTTCACTGCTCTTTTTTCTCGCATCCACGGACTGCTTCACAACCGTTACGCGGCGAATGTCCGCCGGCTGAAGCTTCAGCGTCTTTGCCGCCTTCTTCTTTAAATCTTCCTCGCTGTGGTTTACAGACAGCTTTAACTGGCTGATTCTTATCATATAGGACCTCTTCCTGCGTTTCTGCCCGCCAGAATTCCCGATGACCACGCCCACTGCAGGTTATAACCTCCGCAGATGCCGTCCACATCCAGAATTTCTCCCGCCAGAAACAGCTGACTGACTAATTTTGATTCCATAGTACACGGATTTACCTCTCTCGTATCGACACCGCCGCAGCAGATCTGCGCCTGCTCAAAGGGATTCACCGCTGTCACGGTGGCTTCGAGCCCTTTG
>OAVK01001000.1_pt1 | contig 10732 bp, 10 predicted proteins | sample 1495301 | NCBI WGS metagenome assembly OAVK01 (sample SAMEA2580094, study PRJEB22360) | human gut metagenome | biome: human gut; feature: human-associated habitat; material: faeces | place: Denmark | collected 2008/2010
AGCAAAAGGTGCGGTGCAAACCGCACCTTTTTAATAAGCTTCCTGGCAGAATTGTCGATCTTACATTGTAATCATTCGTTTTTTGTGTTCTGTTTTAGTGATAGCGGACATAGTCAGCCGCAAGTTCAATCAGCTCTTTTGGATAGAGCGTACCGTGAAAGGAATAATTCGGGAGGAACTTCCGGAGCTGCGTTTCATTAGTCGATGCTGTGAGACAGACGGTACGGATTGCCCTTGCCACGCTGGATAGAGAGACATGATTGCGCTCGGCAATGGGCCGGTAGATATTTTCTTGGACCTTGCACAGACAGTGCTCATCCTGAAGCACGAGAAAGACAGCCTCCTTCAGGTAATAGAATCCTTTGTAACGTCCTGATATTCCGATAGATTTCAAGAACAGTACCAGTTTTGTTTCTTCTTTTTCCATGTTTATTTTCCTCCTTGTATGAACCGGAAGCTTACATAATCTTTATATAAAAAGTGGAGGAAAAAGAAAGTCAAGATATGATACAAATTGTAGCATTTTAAAACAAAACTGAATAAATGAACCTAAAAAATGCAAATTCCGAGAATAGAAGCGAACACCAAGGGCTCCTCTAGGCACGGAATTTAGCTCATAGCCATTGCAAAAAAACAGGGAGGTAATCCCTCCCTGTTTTGCGAATTCTGAACGGATGTCTATTTTCTGTGATATTTCTCTTCACAGTACTTGCAGCGATATTCTTCCTTCTCCGGATCGGTCAGAATGAATACATGATCCAGTTCCTGCTCGATGGAAGTGATGCACCGTGGATTTTTACAGCGGATTACATTGGTAATCTCCTTCGGAAGTGTCAGAGATTTCTTATTTACAATCTCCTCATTTTCAATGATATTGACGGTGATGTTGTGATCAATAAAGCCCAGAATATCCAGGTCAATCTTTTCCAGCGGACATTCGATTTTGATGATGTCCTTTTTTCCCATCTTATTACTTTTGGCATTCTTGATGATGGCTACACAGCAGTCCAGCTTGTCCAGACGTAGGTATTTGTAAATGTCCATACTTTTTCCGGCCTGGATGTGGTCTAGCACAAAGCCCTCAGAGATGCGCCCGATATTCAATGTATTATTCATTTTCAATAGCTCCTTTCAAATACACAGATCAGTCGACGTGGATGCCCAGAAGAGTTAGGATCAGGGCCATACGCACATAGACACCATATTTAGCCTGTTTGAAGTATACTGCACGCGGGTCGTCGTCGACTTCCACAGAAATCTCATTGACTCTTGGAAGCGGGTGAAGAACGAGCATGTCTTTTCCTGCAAGCTCCATTTTCTTTTTGTCCAGAATGTAGAAGTCCTTCATGCGGACATAATCCTCTTCATTGAAGAAACGCTCTTTCTGAACACGGGTCATGTAGAGGATGTCCAGTTCCGGAAGCGCCTCCTCCATCCGTACAACCTCCTTATAAGGGACATGGTTGCGTCTGAGTACATCGTGGCGGATGTAAGTCGGGAGACGCAGCTCCTCCGGAGAGATCAGAACAAAATTCAGATTGTCATAGCGAACCAGAGCCTGGATCAGGGAATGAACGGTACGGCCGAATTTCAGGTCTCCGCAAAGTCCGATGGTCAGATTACCAAGTCGGCCTTTCAGGGAACGGATTGTCAGAAGATCGGTCAGTGTCTGGGTCGGGTGCTGATGTCCGCCATCTCCGGCATTAATAATTGGAATCGAAGAGTGGGCGGCAGCAACCATCGGGGCACCTTCCTTTGGATGCCTCATCGCAACGATATCTGCATAGCATGCAACTGTACGGATTGTATCCGATACGCTCTCCCCCTTTGCGGCAGAACTTGAATCGGCAGAAGAAAAGCCAAGAACACTTCCGCCCAGGTTTAACATGGCAGCTTCATGGCTTAAACGGGTACGGGTACTTGGCTCATAAAACAATGTGGCTAATTTTTTCCCTGCACAGGCATGTGCATATTTTTCCGGATACTTTTCGATATCATTGGCGAGATCCAAAAGCTTATCCAGTTCTTCCACTGAGAAATCCAGCGGACTCATTAAATGTCTCATATTACATCCTCCTCTTCCTACCTAGCTCTTCTAATAATATAATAAAATGATTCTGTTTTCAACAGTCAATTCCAATATGAACGTAGATTTTGTAACAGAAATGTATTATAATATGGAAGAGTTTAAGCGAAGGAGGACGCAGATGGCATCGTTAGAGGAACTTCGCGGTGAGCTGGATCGACTGGATGAGCAGATCATCGCTTTATATGAAAGAAGGATGGAAGTTTGTTCTTGTGTGGCAGATTATAAGATTAAAAACGGACGGAAAGTCTACGATCGGCAGCGGGAGCAGGAGAAGCTTGCAAAGGCGGCTTCGCAGGTAGAGCATACGGAAAATAAAAAGGGTGTGCAGGAGCTTTTTACCCTGCTCATGTCACTGAGCAGGAAGCTTCAGTATCAGAAGCTTTCACGGTGCGGGACGACAGGGAGACTTCCATTTATCGAAGTAGATCAGTTGGAAGTGAAAAAAGCAAGGATCGTATTCCAGGGTGTGGAGGGAGCTTACAGCGAGGCGGCCTTAAAGCAGTACTTTGGGGATGCGGTCAACAGCTACCATGTCCGTACGTGGAAGGATGCGATGGAAGCGATCGAGGATGGGGCAGCGGATTTTGCCGTGCTTCCGATTGAAAATTCCTCCGCAGGAGCGGTCAGTGAGGTATATGACCTGCTTGTAGAGTATGAGAACTATATCGTCGGGGAGACGGTGCTTCCGGTGAATCATGTGCTTGCGGGACTGCCGGGAAGCGGTGAGGAGGAGATTACGAGGGTCTATTCCCACCCACAGGGACTGATGCAGTGCGAGAAATATTTATACGATCATCCGGCGATGGAGAAGGTCAGCGTGCCAAATACTGCGGTTGCGGCCTGCAAGGTCGTGGAGGAGCAGGACAAAAGTCATGCGGCCATCTGCAGCACCTATGCGGCATCGTTAAACGGGCTGGAAGTTTTGCGTGAACAGATCAATGACAGCAGGCACAACTCCACCCGCTTTATCATTGTGACAAATCAGAAGATTTTTCTAAAAAACGCGGACAAGATCAGTATCTGCTTTGAGCTTCCACATAAGAGCGGATCTTTGTATCAGATGTTGTCCCACTTTATCTTCAATAACCTGAACCTTACCAAGATTGAGTCCAGACCGATCGAAGACCGGCCGTGGGAATATCGGTTTTTTGTGGACTTTGAAGGAAATCTTGCCGACGGAGGAGTTAAAAGCGCCATCCGGGGACTGCGCGAGGAGACGACCAGCATGAAGATACTGGGAAATTATTAGAATTAGAAAAAGAAGGAAGAGAAGATGCATACAAACGAACTGATGATATACCGGAATCTGGATTATGGGAAGATTCTGCAGGACATGACCTTTCTGATAGAGCATGAGGGGAGTGGCTATTACAATCAGGAAGATTTAAGGACACTGTTTTTTGAATGTGTCAACGGGATTTTGGAACTTTCGGAACAGCATGGCCTGGAGGGGAATCTCTGGCACACATACCTGACCTTTCTGCTGGTGAATGATGAGAATGCCTACAGTACGGCCTGTGAGATCCGTGGCACGATCGAGGGCAGTATCAATGAGGTAGCGCTCCATGATTTCGCAATTATGAAAGAGCTGTTCGACTACGATGTACAGGAGCTTGGAAGGAACCTTGGTGCGACAGCACACGAGATTCTTTTTGATTACAAAGGGACCAAACAGGAAGGGCATGTCTACAACCGCAGAATCCGAGACCGGATTTGTACATTGGCAGTTCATCTTGCCGAAACAAAAACGCCTCGGGATTTTAAGGAGGTGATGACCCAGTTCTATAAGGAATTCGGCGTCGGAAAGTTCGGACTTCACAAGGCATTTCGTGTAGAGCACACGGAGGAGGGGGCGAAGATTGTGCCGATTACAAAGATTGCCCATGTAAGGCTTGATGATCTGGTGGGTTATGAAATTCCGAAGAAGAAGCTGATCGAAAATACGGAAGCCTTTGTTCGGGGAAGAAAGGCGAATAATTGTCTGCTTTTCGGAGATGCAGGGACTGGAAAATCCACATCTATTAAGGCGATCCTGAATCAGTACTATGAGGAAGGGCTTCGGATGATTGAGGTGTATAAGCATCAGTTCCAGGATCTTAACGATATCATTGCCCAAGTGAAAAACCGGAATTATAAATTTATTATTTATATGGACGATCTGTCCTTTGAGGAGTTTGAGATTGAATATAAATATTTGAAAGCTGTGATCGAGGGTGGTTTAGAACGCAAACCGGAAAATGTCCTGATCTATGCGACTTCCAACCGGAGGCATCTTGTAAGAGAACAGTGGAGTGATAAGAACGACAGAAGAGACGACGACCTTCATACATCGGATACGGTACAGGAGAAACTGTCTCTTGTGGCAAGATTTGGAGTATCGATTTTCTTTGTCGGTCCAGATAAAAAGGAATTTCAGAAAATTGTGTTGGAGTTAGCAAAGCGTAATCAGATCCAGATGGAGAAAAGTGAGCTTCTTCTACAAGCGAATCAGTGGGAGATGACCCATGGCGGCAGATCCGGTAGGACAGCACAGCAGTTTATCGATTACTTATTGGGGAAGGCTTGAAATTACATAAAATCCAAAAGAAAAGAGAGGATGAATGGAATGAAAAAAGAAGATGTAAAGTATGGGGCGTATGTACAGATTTTAAAGGAGGAACTGGTTCCGGCTATGGGATGTACCGAGCCGATCGCACTGGCCTATGCGGCGGCGAAGGCGAGGGAAGTTCTTGGGGAAAAGCCGGATAAAGTGCGGATCGGCGCAAGTGGAAGTATTATTAAGAACGTTAAATCTGTGATTGTGCCAAACACGGATCATCTGAAAGGGATTCCGGCGGCAGCCGCCGCGGGCATCATTGCCGGACGTCCGGAGAAAGAACTCGAAGTCATTGCGGATGTCTCCATGACAGAGATTGAGGAGATGAAAGACTTCCTCCAGAATACAGAGATCACAGTGGAATATGTAGATAACGGAATTACATTTGACATTATTGTAACAGAAAGTAAAGGGGAATCCAGTGCGACTGTACGGATCGCAAACTACCACACGAATATAGTCCTGATTGAGAAAAACGGTAAGATTCTCATGGAAGAAAAGGTAGAGGGCGAGAAAGAAGAAGGGCTTACGGACCGCTCCCTTTTAAATATGAAAGACATTTTGGATTTTGCCCGGACAGTGGATGTAGAAGATGTCAAAGAAGTGATTGGACGTCAGATCGCCTACAATACGGCAATCGCCAAAGAAGGTCTGGAAGGAGACTACGGTGCCAATATCGGAAGCGTTCTCTTAAAGATGGAGGGAGACAATATTCGTGTCCGTGCAAAAGCGATGGCGGCTGCAGGATCAGATGCGAGAATGAATGGCTGTGAACTTCCGGTTATCATCAATTCTGGAAGCGGAAATCAGGGGATGACCTGTTCGCTTCCGGTTATTGAATATGCAAAAGAACTAAACGCAAGCGAGGAACAGCTCTACCGGGCGCTGACCCTTTCGAACCTGGTAGCGATCCATCAGAAGACCGGGATCGGGAGGCTCTCCGCGTACTGCGGCGCTGTCTGTGCGGGGGCGGCTGCAGGAGCTGGAATTGCCTACCTGTACGGTGGAGGATATGAAGAGATTGCCCACACCGTTGTCAATGCGTTGGCGATTGTATCCGGCATTGTTTGTGATGGAGCGAAAGCATCCTGTGCGGCCAAGATCGCGTCCTCTGTAGAGGCCGGAATCCTTGGATATAATATGTACAAGTGCGGACAGCAGTTCTACGCCGGAGACGGTATCGTGACCAAGGGAGTAGATGAGACGATCAAAAATATCGGACGTCTGGGGAAAGAAGGGATGAGAGAGACCAACGTGGAGATCATCGATATCATGGTTGGTGAAGGATGCCGCTAGAAAAGAATAGCAGAATGATAAAAAGCCAGGAGACAGAGAAAGCAGGTGAGAAGATGCCGGCCTTTTTTCAGGACATCGAAGTGTTCCGGGGAGACGGAAGCAGAAACGAAAAAGGAGAGACACTGGAGGAATTTTTGGAGAACTACGATCCATACCGATATAAAAATCCATGCTGCACAGTTGATATAGCGGTGTTTGGTTATTCCGGGAAAGATCCTGAGAATCTGGAGGATCTCAGGATCCTTCTGATTCGTCGGAAGAATCATCCTAGCATCGGGGACTGGGCCCTGCCGGGAGGGTTTATTGAGTTAAAAGAAGATCTGGAAGTATCCGCTAAACGGGAGCTTTTTGAGGAAACGAATATTCGGAACGTCTGTGCAGAGCAGATCGGTGTCTTTGGAGAAGTGAGACGGGATCCAAGAGCAAGGGTGATCACAACTGCCTTTATGTCGCTTGTCTGCCTCGATGAGGTGGAGGCGAAGGCCGGAGATGATGCCAGTGACGCGGCGTGGTTTACAATCACGATGAACAGGCAAAAAGAAGGGGAAAAGCTTCGGTATCAGATAGAGCTTCAAAACGAGCAAAATGGTGTGATATTGCGTCCTGAGCTTACAGTTTTGACGAACGGGACGCTGATCCGGGAACAACGGATTGAGATTAAGAACCGAGGCGGGTTGGCGTCCGATCATGCCTCCATCCTACTTTTGGCCTGCCGGAAACTGTGTGACAGGATGAAGTGTGCAGCACGAGAATAAGGAGACAAAAACAAGATGAAATGGAATAAATTCAGATTAAAGACGACTACTGCGGCAGAGGATATTGTTAGCAGTATTCTTTCGGACCTTGGAATCGAGGGAGTGGAGATTGAGGACAAGGTTCCGCTTACACAGAAGGAAAAGGAGCAGATGTTTGTCGATATTCTTCCGGAGATAATGCCGGATGATGGGACGGCATTTATCAATTTCTATCTGGAAGAAGGGGAGGATAAGGACGCTGTTCTTGCCAAGGTTTTGGAGGAACTTGCCGGGATGCGGGAATTTGTGGATTTGGGTCCATGTACTATTGAGGAATCCCAGACTGAGGACGTAGATTGGGTCAACAACTGGAAGCAGTATTTCCATCAGTTCTATGTGGATGATATCCTGATTATTCCATCCTGGGAGCAGGTGAAACCGGAGGATGAGGGGAAGATGATTATCCACATCGATCCGGGCACTGCTTTCGGGACCGGAATGCATGAAACGACACAGCTTTGCATCCGTCAGATCAAAAAGTATGTGACAGATACGACGCGGATTCTGGATGTGGGATGCGGAAGCGGAATCCTTGGAATGTTAGCATTAAAATTTGGTGCCGCCTATGCGGTTGGGACGGACCTGGATCCATGCGCGATCGACGCAACCCACGAAAATATGAAAGAAAACGGCGTACCAAAAGAACAGTATGAGGTGATGATCGGCAATATCATAGATGATAAGGCCATTCAGGATCAGGTTGGATACGCATGTTATGATATCGTGGCAGCCAATATTCTGGCGGATGTTCTGGTTATGCTGACTCCGGTCATTGTCAGCCAGTTAAAGCCAGGTGGCATTTACATTACGAGTGGAATCATCGACGACAAGGAAGAAGTTGTAAAACAGGCGGTAGCAGATGCTGGCCTGGAGCTTTTAGATGTGACTTACCAGGGAGAGTGGGTCTGTGTTACGGCCAGAAAGTCTGAGTAACAGATAGGAGAGAATCTACGATGCAGCATTTTTTTGTGACTCCGGACCAGGTGGGTGACAAGGAGATTTGGATCACCGGAGCGGATGTGAATCATATTTGCAATGTCCTTCGCATGAAAATCGGAGAAGAGTTGAAAATCAGCGACGGGAACAATCAAAATTATCTCTGCGCGGTGGAAGAGATGACGAAGGAGAGCGTCAGGGTCAAGATTTTGGAAACTTTCTGTACGGATACGGAATCATCTTGTCGGATCGTACTTTTCCAGGGGTTACCAAAGAGCGATAAGATGGACTGGATTGTTCAGAAATCGGTGGAGCTCGGTGTTTCGGAGATCGTACCGATGGCAACAGCAAGGGCAGTAGTGAAGCTGGACGAAAAAAAGGCAAAGAAGAAGACGGAGCGTTGGCAGGCAGTCTCTGAGAGCGCGGCCAAGCAAGCTGGCAGGGGTAAGATTCCGGAAGTAAAGCAGGTCATGGGCTTTTCAGAGGCTCTCACCTACGCCGGCACACTGGATCACGTCCTGATTCCTTACGAGCTTGCTGAGGGAATGGAAGAGACGAGACGGCAGTTTTCCTCTCTGAGAGCCGGGGGGTCCATCGGGATTTTGATCGGCCCGGAGGGGGGATTTGAGGTGGAGGAAGTGGAAAAGGCTATGGAGATGGCAAGAGCTGTTCCAGTCACTCTTGGAAAACGGATTCTCAGAACGGAGACAGCCGGATTATTTGTACTTTCAGTCCTCTCATATCTAATGGAACCGTAAAACCAGGTGTCAAGAACCCGGTGGAAAACATATGGTAATAAAAAAGGTGGAAAGGTAAGAACTGATGGAAGTATATTTGGACAATTCAGCAACGACAAAAGCATTTGACGAGGTGGGCGATCTGGTTCGCAAAGTCATGTGTGAAGATTATGGGAATCCATCCTCCCTGCACAGAAAAGGAATGGAGGCGGAGTGGTATGTACGCGGCGCCAGGGAGACTTTCGCAAGGATTCTGAAAGTGAAGGAGAAAGAGATTTTCTTTACTTCCGGTGGGACAGAAAGCGATAACCTTGCACTGATCGGGACGGCAAGAGCGTACAAAAGACGAGGCAATCATCTGATTACGACAGTGATCGAGCATCCGGCTATCCTGAATACCATGCGGTATTTGGAGGAGGAAGAGGGATTTCGTGTCACCTACCTTCCGGTTGACCGCTATGGAAGAGTGAAGCTATCGGCTCTGCGTGAGGCACTTTGTAAGGAGACGATTCTTGTTTCTATTATGTACGTCAATAACGAGGTGGGAAGTGTCCAGCCAATCAAGGAAGCTTCCAGCATTGTCAAGGCATACAACCGGGAGATCATTTTCCATTCCGATGCGGTACAAGGCTTTGGAAAATACCGGATCTTCCCAAAGAGAGAGGGAATTGATCTTCTGACTATCAGCAGTCATAAGATCCACGGCCCGAAAGGGATGGGGGCACTGTATATCAGTGACCGGGTGAAGATCCGTCCCATTGTCTTCGGTGGGGAACAACAGAAGAATATCCGCTCCGGGACGGAAAATGTGCCGGGAATCGCAGGGTTTGCCCTGGCGGCCAAAATGGCCTACACTAATCTGGAAGAAAAGACGATGCGGATGCGAAACTTAAAAGAGCGGTTCATTCAGGGCGTGACTAAGATGGAACACGTGTCCGTACACGGTCTGGCAGACGAGACCAGCGCACCGCATATTGTAAGCGTCGGGATTGCGGGCGTCCGAAGTGAAGTGCTTCTTCATACGCTGGAAGAACAAGGAATTTATGTATCTTCAGGATCCGCATGTTCCTCGAATCATCCTGGAATCAGCGGCGTATTAAAAGGAATCGGAGTGGAACGGGAATATCTGGATGCGACACTTCGGTTCAGTCTTTCGGAATTTACAACAGAAGAAGAAATTGACTATACGCTTAAAACATTATATAATTGTATACCGATGCTTAGAAGATACAGACGGAGATAAAGGAGATTAGAATGACATATCAGACTTTTTTGATAAAGTACGGGGAGATTGCGATCAAAGGAAAAAACCGATACATGTTTGAAGACGCACTGGTGCGTCAGATCCGTTTTGCTCTCCGGAGTGCGGAAGGTACGTTTCGTGTCCACAAATGTCAGGGACGCATCTACGTGGACTGTGATGGATATTATGACTATGAGGAGACGGTGGAGGCACTGAAAAAAGTGTTTGGCATTGTCGGCATCTGCCCGGTCGTACGGACAGAGGTGAAGGAATTTGAGGAGCTGAAAAAGGACATTGTCGCTTATGTAGAGAAAGCGTATCCGGATAAGAACCTGACCTTTAAGGTAGAATCGCGGCGTGCAAAGAAGACCTACCCTGTCAACTCCATGGAGATGAACTGTGATCTGGGAGAAGCAATCCTTGACGCATTTCCGGAGATGCGGGTAGACGTACATCATCCGGATGTCCTTTTGAATGTCGAAGTACGGGAAGAGGTATACATCTATTCCCACATTATTCCGGGACCGGGAGGAATGCCGATTGGTACGAACGGAACAGCTATGCTGCTTCTTTCCGGCGGAATTGACAGTCCGGTCGCAGGGTATATGGTAGCAAAACGTGGCGTCGGGCTGGATGCGGTTTATTTTCATGCGCCGCCGTATACGAGTGAGCGTGCTAAGCAAAAGGTCGTGGATCTGGCAAAAAAGGTGGCTGCGTATACCGGGCCGATCCGGCTTCATGTGGTGAACTTTACAGATATCCAGCTTTCTATTTATGACAAATGTCCGCACGATGAATTGACGATCATCATGCGGAGATATATGATGCGGATTGCGGAGACGCTTGCGAAAAAGTGCGGGTGCCTCGGACTGATTACAGGAGAGAGTATCGGACAGGTTGCAAGCCAGACGATGCAGAGTCTCCTTGTGACAAACGAGGTCTGCACCCTTCCGGTGTATCGTCCGCTGATCGGATTTGATAAACAGGAGATTGTGGAGATTTCGGAAAAGATTGATACGTTTGAGACATCGATTCTTCCGT
>OAVK01001012.1_pt1 | contig 10598 bp, 9 predicted proteins | sample 1495301 | NCBI WGS metagenome assembly OAVK01 (sample SAMEA2580094, study PRJEB22360) | human gut metagenome | biome: human gut; feature: human-associated habitat; material: faeces | place: Denmark | collected 2008/2010
GAGAGCGAACGCATCAGGCGTTCGGTCGAATTGCCCGGGACCCCTGCGGAGGGGGTTATTCTCCCTTAGTCCCACCCCCTCGGAATCCCTGAACCTTTCTCTCCCTGCCTCCCGTGCTCTCTTTTCCTCAATACCCCATGTAAAAGTCCACGTTACTTCAATCCACACCCCCCATCAAAAATTGACATGGTATTTTCAAACTGATATACTGTCCCTGTGTGCCGTGCATGAGCCGGAAGGCGGAGGCACGCGTTTTCTGGAAAAATGCGTGCTTATTTTCGGCGGCTGAAATGGAGAAAGGAAGGAAAAAATGGGACAAATTACGGTAGAAATCTGCTGCGGGAGTTATTATGATGCGCTGGAGGCGGCAGCCGGCGGCGCGGAGAGAATCGAATTAAACAGTGCGCTGGCACTGGGAGGGCTGACCCCTTCCATGGCTGAACTTCTGCTGGTAAAACGGGAAACACCCCTAAAAGTCATCGCCATGGCGAGACCGAGAGGCGCCGGTTTCTGTTATGGGGTATCGGACTTCAAACAGATGTTTTTTGACTGCCAGATGATGATGGGACACGGAGCGGATGGAATCGCATTCGGCTGCCTGAAGGCGGACGGAACCATCGATTTATCTCAGACGGAGCTGATGGTGAAGGCCATCCGGGAAAAGGGCGGAGAAGCAGTGTTTCACCGTGCATTTGACTGTGTAAAGAATCCGTTTGAGGCCGCGGAGCAGCTGATTTCACTGGGCGTGGACCGGATTCTGACCAGCGGACTGAAAAGCAAGGCTCCCGATGGCTGGCAGCTGTTAAAAGAACTCCAGGATCGTTTTGGAGACAGGATTGAGATACTCGCAGGCAGCGGCATCAACGCGGGCAACGCGAAAGAGCTGACGGAGAAAACCGGCATTACGCAGGTCCACAGTTCCTGCAAGGACTGGATCGCCGACCCAACCACGGTGGGAGAGGAAGTGTCCTACTCCTACGCGGATTCCCAGCACGCAGCCTGCTTTGAGGCGGTGGCGAGAGATAAGGTGGCTGAGCTGTTTTCCTCTGTCAGATAGTGGTGTATTTATTAAATTTTCTAATATATAACCACCTTAAAGACCTAAAAATTTATTAGATTATCCTCCCTGAAGCGGGGATCAGACAGGGGAATTGAATAAAAATTTCACAATGGAAACTTCGGCAGCAGAATCGATTTATCAAATAAAAAGGGGATCGGCGGCACTGCAGCAGAAATATTTTAAGATAATTGTATTTATATAAATACAAGACATAACCTGGGTTAATAAGTTTCGTCACATTTTTAACAAGGAATTCTTGTGTTCCATCCCTATATTTATCTGATAAATGGAAGAATTTCCATAAAGAACACAGTATACAATGTGTAAGTTTCAATTGTTTCGATTCCTGAATTATGTTATACTGTACGAGATGGCAAAAATGCGATTGTCATATTTTGCCGGGAGAGATTAAGAATGTATAGAAAGAGGGTTAGTTAGATGGGTTTGGCTACATTTAAAGGCGGCATCCACCCGTACGAGGGTAAGGAACTGTCGATGAGTAAACCAGTATCGGTACTGCAGCCAAAAGGCGAGATGGTTTTCCCGCTGTCCCAGCATATTGGCGCGCCGGCTAAGCCACTTGTGGCAAAGGGCGACCATGTATTGGTTGGACAGAAGATCGGTGAGCCGGGCGGATTTATATCGGCCTGCATCATCAGCTCCGTTTCCGGAACAGTGAAGTCACTGGAACCGAGAATGGTTGCAAACGGCGCCATGGTGCCGTCCATCATTGTGGAAAATGATGGTATGTATGAGACGGTGGAAGGCTTTGGCGAAGATCGTGATCCAAAGACCTTATCCAAAGAAGAGATCCGTAATATCGTAAAAGAGGCCGGCATCGTAGGCTTGGGAGGCGCAGGTTTCCCGACTCATGTAAAACTGACGCCGAAGGACGAATCCGCCATCGATACGATCATCGTAAACGGCGCGGAGTGTGAGCCGTATCTGACGTCCGATTACCGCATGATGCTGGAAGAACCCTTAAGCATCATCAAGGGACTGAATGTCATCCTCCAGCTGTTCGATAACGCCAAGGGGGTAATCGGTATCGAGAACAACAAGCCTGACGCCATCCAGAAGATGACGGAGCTCGTTAAGGACGAACCGAGAATCACCGTGTGCCCGCTTCTTACGAAGTACCCGCAGGGCGGTGAGCGTTCCTTGATTTACGCGGTTACGGGCAGAAAGATCAACTCCTCCATGCTTCCGGCAGACGCCGGCTGTATCGTGGACAACGTGGATACGGTTATTTCCATTTATAATGCAGTCTGCAAGACAACTCCGCTGATCCGCAGAATTATCACGGTAACGGGAGACGCGATTGCAAATCCGCAGAACTACAGTGTGCGGACAGGTACCAGCTATAAGGAACTTTTAGAGGCTTCCGGCGGCTTTAAGACAGAACCGGAGAAAATCATTTCCGGCGGACCGATGATGGGACAGGCACTGTTCAATTTAGAGATTCCGGTGACGAAGACCTCTTCTGCGCTTACAGCTATGACGAAGGACGAGGTGGCGATTCATGCTCCTTCCGCCTGTATCCGCTGTGGAAGATGCGTAAGCGTCTGTCCGAGCCATGTGGTTCCCCAGATGATGATGGACGCGGCGGAACGCTCCGATATCGAACGTTTTACCGCATTAAATGGTATGGAATGCTGCGAATGCGGCTGCTGTACGTATGTGTGCCCTGCGAAGAGACCTTTAACCCAGGCCTTCAAGGAAATGCGTAAAGTAGTTGCGGCAAGCAGAAAGAAAGCGTAGGAGGGTGAAGAATGAGTAAATTATTAAACGTATCATCATCACCTCATGTCAGGGACCAGGTAACAACGAGTAATATCATGCTGGATGTTGCGATTGCCATGATTCCTGCGACTGCGTATGGTGTATATCAATTCGGAATAAAAGCAGCACTTGTCATTCTTGTGACAGTCCTTTCCTGTGTGCTCAGCGAATATGTGTACGAGACACTTATGGGAAAACCAGTCACGATCAGCGACGGAAGCGCCCTGGTAACGGGTATGATCCTGGCGCTCAACATGCCGCCAAGCATCCCGTTATGGATTCCGGTACTGGGCGGTATCTTTGCTGTTATTGTTGTAAAGCAGTTATACGGCGGCCTTGGCCAGAACTTCATGAACCCGGCTCTGGCGGCCAGATGTTTCTTACTCATCGCATTTGCGGGCAAGATGACTACCTTCACATATAACGACGCGGTAGTAAGTCCGACACCGCTTGCAGCCTTAAAGGCAGGCCAGGCAGTGGATATTCCGGCCATGTTCATCGGCAAGATTCCGGGAACCATCGGCGAGGTATCCGTGATCGCCCTGCTGATCGGCGCAGCTTACTTACTGATCAAGAAGGTCATCACCATCCGGATTCCGGCGGCCTACTTAATCACCTTTGCAGTGTTTGTGTTTATTTTCGGCCAGCATGATCTCATGTATGTGCTTGCACACTTATGCGGCGGCGGCCTCATCTTCGGTGCGTTCTTCATGGCAACCGACTATGTAACCAGCCCGATTACACCGAAGGGCCAGATCCTGTTCGGTATTCTCTTAGGTGTGCTGACCGGCCTTTTCCGGTTGTTCGGCGGATCCGCAGAGGGCGTTTCCTATGCGATCATCATCAGCAACATTCTGGTGCCGCTGATTGAGAAGATTACCCTTCCAAAGGCGTTTGGAAAGGAGGGCAAGTAAGATGAAAAAAGGCGGATTCATGAAAGACGCATGGATTTTATTTGCAATTACCTTGATTTCCGGTCTGCTTCTGGGCGCTGTCTATCAGATTACCAAGGTCCCGATCCAGATGGCCGAGGCGAAAGAGAGTCTCCATAAGTATCAGATTGCCTATCCGGATGCGGTGGATTTTGTATTTGATCAGGCGATCCAGGATCAGGTGGCTGTATCCAAAGAAACCTTAAAGGAGCAGAAGCCTGAGTACGGCAATGTCGCGGTGAGCGTGGCCTTAAAGGCAGTGGATGCTTCCGGCAGCGTGATCGGACACATCATAACGGCCTCCTCCGACGACAGCTACGGCGGAACCGTCAAGGTTTCCGTCGGTATCACCAATGAAGGACAGATCACCGGTGTGGAGCTCCTGGAAATCAGTGATACTCCGGGACTTGGAATGAAGGCGACAGAGCCTGCGTTCAAGGATCAGTATAAAGATAAGTCAGTAGAAGAATTTACTGTGACGAAGACAGGCAGCACTTCCGATTCCGAGATCAACGCGATCAGCGGTGCGACCATTACTTCAAACGCAGTGACTCATGCAGTAGATGCGGCTCTTTACTTCGCAGCTAACTGCATACCGCAATAGGAGGTGGGATCATGAATAAATGTACAGAACGTTTATATAACGGCATCGTAAAAGAGAACCCTACCTTCGTCCTGATGCTGGGCATGTGTCCGACGCTGGCTGTTACGACTTCGGCCATCAACGGATTAGGTATGGGACTTTCCACAACCGTGGTTTTGATGTTTTCCAATATGCTCATCGCGGCGCTCCGCAAGATTATTCCCGACCGTGTCAGGATTCCTGCGTACATCGTCATCGTGGCAACCCTTGTTACCATCGTGCAGCTGCTTTTACAGGCCTATGTGCCCAGTTTAAATGCGGCTCTCGGTATCTATATCCCGTTAATCGTGGTAAACTGTATCATCCTTGGCCGTGCAGAGTCCTATGCATCTAAGAACCCGGTGATGGCTTCTACCTTCGACGGAATCGGTATGGGTCTTGGTTTTACCATTGCCCTTACAGCAATCGGCCTTGTGCGTGAGATTCTGGGCGCAGGCGCGGTCTTCGGAAAGGTGTTTATTCCGGAGGATTTCCATATTTCCATCTTTATTCTGGCTCCGGGCGCGTTCTTCGTGCTGGCTGTCTTAACAGCGCTCCAGAATAAGTTCAAGGCTCCATCGGCGACCAACGGCTCCGTTCCCCAGTCCAGACTGGCATGCGGCGGCGACTGTATGAACTGTTCCGGCTCTTCCTGTATGTCCAACCATGAGATTCTGGAGACAAGAAAGAGACAGGCAGAGGAGGATGCCCTGGCATCGAAGAAGGCCGACCTGGCTAAGAAGGAAGCGGAATTAAAGGCCGCTACCTCGAAAAAAGAAGAATAGGAGGATGGATAGATGAAAGAATTGTTTTTAATCGCGGTCGGCTCAGCACTCGTGAATAACGTAGTCTTAAGCCAGTTCCTCGGTTTATGTCCATTCCTTGGCGTTTCCAAGAACGTAAAAACTTCTGCCGGTATGGGCGCAGCCGTTATTTTCGTAATAACCATTGCATCGTTTGTAACCAGCGTGATCTATAAGGGAATTCTGGTGAATTTAAACCTGGAATTCTTACAGACCATCGTGTTTATCCTGGTCATCGCCGCACTCGTTCAGTTTGTGGAGATGTTCTTAAAGAAGTCCATGCCGCCGCTTTATGAGGCGCTGGGCGTGTACCTGCCTCTGATTACGACCAACTGTGCCGTACTCGGTGTGGCATTAACCAACGTACAGAAGTCTTACAGCATTTTAGAGAGCGTTATCAACGGCGTGGGTACTTCCGTTGGATTTACCATCGCCATCGTAATGCTGGCTGGTGTGCGCGAGAAGATCGAGCATAACGATGTTCCGTATTCCTTCCAGGGATCGCCGATCGTGCTCATCACCGCGGGACTGATGGCAATCGCGTTTTTCGGATTTTCCGGATTAATTTAGGGGGAGGAGACGAAAATGATAACAGGTATTATCATAGCGGCAGCCGTAGTAGGTATCCTCGGTATTTTAATTGGTGTCTTCTTAGGTGTAGCCAGCGAAAAATTTAAAGTAGAAACAGATGAAAAAGAGATCCTCGTGCGCAACGAGCTGCCAGGCAATAACTGCGGCGGCTGCGGATACGCAGGCTGTGACGCTCTGGCAAAGGCAATCGCTGCGGGTGACGCATCCGTGGATGCCTGTCCGGTAGGCGGAGCGGCTGTTGCGGGCAGAATCGGCGCCATCATGGGCGTGGACGGCGGAAACGCTGTGAAGAAAGTGGCTTTTGTTAAATGTAAGGGTACCTGCGATAAGACGAAGGTCCAGTACAACTACTACGGCATGGATGACTGCAAGAAGATCACAGTCGTTCCGGGCGCCGGAGAGAAAGCCTGCATCTATGGCTGTATGGGATACGGTTCCTGTGTCAAGGCCTGCGCCTTCGACGCGATTCACGTGGTTGACGGTGTGGCTGTTGTCGATAAGGAGAAATGTGTGGCCTGCGGCAAATGTGTGGCCTCCTGTCCGAACCATCTGATTGAGCTCGTGCCGTATACGGCGGAGCACCTCGTTCAGTGTAACTCCCATGACAAGGGCAAAGATGTAAAGGCAAAATGTGAATCAGGCTGTATCGCCTGTACCTTATGTACGAAGCAGTGTGAGTTCGATGCGATCCATATGGATAATAATGTGGCGGTCATCGACTACGAGAAGTGTACCAACTGTGGAAAGTGCGCGGCGAAATGTCCGGTGAAGGTTATTATTTAATGCATAAAAGAGAATGCGCAGTTTTGTGTGCATGATGGGAAACGGAGTACCGGAGACGGTGCTCCGTTTCTGCATCCGCTGGGGAGCGCAGTTTCAAAAGGAGCTTTCTTTATAAGCGCTTTTGCGGACACCGCTTTTCTGATATACTGAGAGAAGAGCGCTGCAAAGAATAAAGAAAATGGTATACTAAGGTGAGGTGCGAAAAGATGAACAAATGGCTGACAAATCTTCTGGTGGCTCTGCTGTCTCCACCATGAATACGCTCATCCTACAAAAGTCACAATCCAAAATGCCTTGCTAAAGCATCGACAGTTTCTAAACGAGTATCCGTTTCTGCGTCATTTCTGACAATTGTAAAAAAGCCGCTGTTGAGCCATTCATCGTAAATTTCCTGGCTATTGAATTTTGCTAAACAGTCACGGAAATTCTGCAAGGTTTTTTCCGGATCTGCAGCTTGTTTAATTTGAGATAGAAGAAACAGCTTTTCCTCATCATCTCTTTCAAAAAACATATCTACAGATAATGATTGAGGTGACAGCATAATTGCAACTTGATTGTAATCGGCTAATTGTTTCAAAATTTCCAAAGGTATATTAGTGTCAACAATTGTTCTCTTGTAGCCGGACAGCCGTATCAACTCCGCAATTTCAAAGTCTGCGGCTTCACGCGAATTACCCATAATCCAAGCTAAATATTCCTCAGGAGTTCTGTTTATAAATTCCTGCCAGTCCTTCATAGTCTTGAAGTAACTTAAATTTGGTTGTTCCTCAGGAGTAATAATTTGCAGTAGTCTATCAAGTCCGTAGTTTTCCCCGCACAAAATCAAGTCATACTTTTTGGCAAGCATTTTACACATTGTTGACTTGCCTGCATACGCTGTTCCGTTAATGAAGATACAATTCTTCAAATAATACTTTAGGATATTATTTCTAATTTTCATGTTTTTCTCCTTTTTATACGACAAAAAAGCCTATCAAATATTGGCGTATTAATAACATCAAAGATTCTTAATTATCTGATTCTATTGTTGTTGTATAAAAAGTGACACCACATTATATTTACCTCACATCATATAAATTTTCTTTGTATACTGTGTGGATCTGCGTATGAAATAATTGTAGCATTTCTTCTGTCCAAACTCAATATCATTCGGGATTACTCATGGATAGCTATTTGTAAAAACAGAGAGGGGTTGGGAATTTTCCAATAAGTTATTTTGTGGAAATGTGGCTGCGCTTTCTATACTTGCTCTTTATAAATTATGGTGGCGAAACGAAAATGAAAATGAAAAGGGCAGAATGCAGTAACCGTACAAGCTGTTTTGTAATGCCTGTGGTATCCAAAATGGTGCCAGACTTTCCAAAAACGTGCGGTAAGGAGTTGTGACGTAATACGTCTTCTAGTCTTTTAATCAATAAATTATAAAAAACTGTTGACAGTTCATACTGTAACATGTATTATTACAGTATGAACTGTAACTTAAATTATAACAGTAGTGACAGCAGTAACAACAGCAGTAATCGCAGCAGTAATCGCAGCAGTAACAACAGCAGTAATCGTAGCAGTAATCGCAGCAGTAACAACAGCAGTAATCGCAGCAATAATCGCAGCAGCAACACACCAGCAACAGCAAAACAAGTCTAAGTATACGGCCACAGAGCTCACCATAGAAAGCTGGCGGGATTGTCAGCGCGTGAAACGAGAGGCGACCGGTCCAAAACGAAAGGAGTATTCAGTATGAACACAAGAGAACACACAGAGATGAAGATGAGGGGCAGCGCGGATGTATCGTATCTTGGAAGAACCGTGGATGAGATGGTATGGGAGTTTATGGAGGAACAGGAAATCCCGGGACTGACCCTGGCGATTGTTCAGGCGCCCTATATTCCACGGGTTGTGGGATACGGATTTTCAGATGCCGGACAGAAGCGTCTCGCATCGGTGAATACACTTTGGCCGGCAGGCCCTATTTCCCAGGGATATGCGGCGGTGGCGGTCATGCAACTGTACGAGGACGGAAGCGTGGAATTGGACGCGCCTGCCGCAGCGTATATTGATTCACTCCCGGAACAGTGGAAGAGCATTACGGTTCGTCAATTGCTTCATCACGCTTCGGGGCTTGCGGATTACAGGAAGCAGGAGGGATTCAGCCTTACGAGAGAGTGGTCGTTTGAAGAACTGATCGGTCTGACGGCAGATCTGCCTTTACTGTTTGAACCCGGAACAGAGGTGGCTCAGAGTGCAACGAATTTCCTCCTTCTGACCGAAGTGGTCGAGAGAGTGAGCAATATGGCGTACCAGGAATTCGTCAGGAAGAATCAGTTTGAACTCCTTGGGCTTAAGCATACATCGTTTTCAGATGGTCTCTCAGCATTTCATCAGGAGGATTTATCCTTGAGTGAATACGTTCACCAGATATTCAAGACCGACGGCCGGTATATTGATCCGGCGGAGACGGCTGTCAGCTACCAGAGCGACGGAAGTGCGTTTCCGCAGATGCATTCCTCCGCCCTTCGCGGTTTTGGGGACGTGTGGGCGTCGGCGCAGGACATCTCCTTCTGGGATATCGGTCTTGCTGGCGGTGTCCTGATCAAAAAGCCGGAAGACAGGGCGGTTGTCTACGCGTCATGGACGCTTCCCGATGGACGGACCGTTCCGGGCAGTGCCGGATGGCAGTTCTACCATCACAGAGGCCTGATGGACATCAAAGGCTCCGTACCCGGATTTTCTTCTTTCTTAAGCCGCTTTACCCATCCGGAGGAGCTGGTGTGCGTCACCCTGATGGCAAACAAGGAGGGCGTGGATTTCACGAATCTGGGAAGAAAGATCGCCGGCGCCTTCGGAGATCTTTTGTCCACCAATTACGATGATACGCGGCTGTTCCTGATGGAAGGCCAGTTCTCGGCAGATGAGACGGTAAACAGGCTGGAGAAGCAGTTAAACGCACTGGATATCCCGGTGTTTGCCAAATTCGATCATGCAGGGAACGCGGCGGAGGCCGGATTGGAACTGAGACCGACAACGGTTCTTGTGTTCGGAGCGCCGAAGGTTGGAACCGGACTTATGCAGGCGGACCAGAGCATCGCGCTGGAGCTTCCTCTGAAGATCGCGGTATGGGAAGATGAAGCGGGAAGTACCTGGCTGGCATTTCCTAAGATGAAACCAGTGGCGGAGGAATACAGCCTGGGAGATCACCCGGTGATCAAAAATATGCAGAAGCTTCTGGAAAGGCTGGTAAAGAAGGCTGCGAATCTGTATGAAGGCTGATAGAAGAAAAACGCTGTGCTGTCCGAGGAAAGGGACAGCACAGCGTTCTTTTTTTTGTTTATCAGGCTTCTGCTTTAATTCTTGCGATCTCGCTCTGGATTTCCACCATCTTTTTATCATCCAGAGGATAGAATTTCATGGAAATCAACGTGGCGATCCAACCCAGCATGGGGATTCCGAAGTACAGCAGGATGCCGACCCAGAACAGCCCGGTGGACAGGGAATCGGTAACCGTCAGAGGCGTGTCTGCCTTTATCGTAGGGAGCATTTCCTATAAATATGGCCTGCTGATCGAAGGCTCTTCCTCCGTGGAATTTCTCCAGAAGAAGGTGACGCCCATGATGTTCAGCGATTACTGTCTGGCGGTCCGGGACTGCTCCACGGCCCAATACAGCGCCAAGGTGCAGGAGATTACCACCTATATTCTGGAGCATCTGCCCTCTGAACTCACAGTGAACCAGCTGGCGGAGCTGTTCTTTCTGAACGTCTCCTCCCTGTCTCGGAAATTTAAGAGCGAAACGGGATTTTCGGTTACGGAGTTTATTAATTTCCACCGGATCAAGCTGGCTCAGTATTATTTAAGCCAGGGAAACCGGAGCATCACCGAGGTCGCCTATCTGGTAGGTTATAACGACAGCAATTACTTTTGCAGAATGTTCAAGAAGGTCACTTCCATCACTCCGAGTCAGTATTTAAAGAATGTGAGGACGGAAGGGATGCTGATTTAGATTGGAAAAGAGACAGGAGAGCCCGCAGCC
>OAVK01001020.1_pt1 | contig 10536 bp, 12 predicted proteins | sample 1495301 | NCBI WGS metagenome assembly OAVK01 (sample SAMEA2580094, study PRJEB22360) | human gut metagenome | biome: human gut; feature: human-associated habitat; material: faeces | place: Denmark | collected 2008/2010
ACCTGCGCAGAGCCCTGCGTCAGCTGCGCGGCCGAGACCCCGCCCGAGCCGTCGGCGGGGTAGGGGCGTGTGGCCGTCCGCTGTGTTGCGCGACCTTCCTGCCCGAGCCGTTGTCGGTGCCGAATCGTCTCGTCACCGAGCAGGGGATGGCGTCCAATCCCTTGGCAGTGACCGGGGCATGCGGCAAACTCATGTGCTGCCTGCGCTACGAGTCTCCCTATTACGCCGATTTCGAGGCTGCCCTGGGAGAAGCCAGCGGCCCGGACGGTCCGGGTTGTCCGCTGGTGTCGGCCTGCTCGACAGCTGGACGACGCCGGCTGCAAGAGGAGCGCAAAGATGCCAGACCCAGGAGGTCCCCATGACTCGACGCGATCCGCGACGACGCACGATTGCCGCGGCCTTGGTCGCCTGCTCCCTGTTCTCGGTGACAGCCTGCACCACTGAGGAGCCCACCTCGGGGCCGACGATCACTCAATCCGCCTCGCCGACCCAGCAGTCCGCCACCCCGAGCCCCATGCCCTCGCCGTCCGTGACGGCGTCAGTCAAGCCGACCCAGGGGAAAGCTGACCCGAACCCTCCGGTCGCTTCGTTCGATCCCAAGGCCCATGCCCACTTGGAGGGTCCGGAGAGCCCGGACCGCCAGACCATGCACCCCGCATCGCAGGACGACAAGCAGTTCAGCAAGCCGCCAGCCGGTAAGGGGATGAACCGATACCTGTCGCGCAAGATTTCGTGGCATGCGTGCGGGAACTTCCAGTGTTCCAAGGTTCTCGTGCCGTTGGACTGGGATGATCCGAATGGTCCGGCGATTACCTTGGCCCTCAAGCGCAAGCCAGCGGAGTCGTCGTCGAAGGCGACCCTCTTCGTCAATCCCGGTGGCCCTGGCGGTTCCGGCCAGGAGATGGTGGACAGCTTCAAGTCCTCCGCCTTCCCGAACCACGACGTCATCGGGTGGGATCCGCGCGGAACCGGCCAGTCCACCCACGTTGACTGCGGCCCGGCGAAGACGATGGACGCCTTCTTCAACCTTGACGCGTCCCCCGACGATGAGGCCGAGTGGAAGGCGCTCGGCCGCGGCACGAGGGATTTCGCACGCAGTTGCAGGGCGCACTCCGGCGAGCTGCTGGATCATGTCTCGACGATCGACACCGCTCGGGACCTGGACTACCTGCGGTATCTCGTGGGCGACAAGAAGCTCGATTACCTCGGCATTTCGTACGGCACCTTCCTCGGTGCGACCTATGCCGAGCTGTACCCGGGGCGAGTCGGGCAGATGGTGCTGGACTCTACGGTCAACATCACCAACCACGACACCGTCAGCCAGAGCGTCGGGTTCGACCGAGCCTTCGGCGACTTCGCCAAGTGGTGCGCCAAACAGGGGCAGCGCTGCACGCTGGGGAAGAACGAGGCCGAGGTCCGCAAGACCACCCTGAACTTCCTCAACCATCTCGACTCCCACCCGTTGAAGGTCGAGAACCGAACCCTGACGCAAAGTCTGGCAGCGACTGGCATCGCCTTGTTCCTGTACTCGGGCAAGGAGGCATATCCCTACCTGGCGGGTTCCTTGCGTGGTGCCATGAAGGACGGGAACGGCAGCTACCTGCTGACAGCCTCCGATTTCTTGAACGGGCGTGGCAAGGATGGTCAGTGGGAGACGATCGTCTCTGCCTTCCCAGCGATCTCCTGCCTGGATCAGGCTGACTTCGGTCTGAACCACGTCCGGAAGGAGTGGCCCAAGGAGGCAGCCAAGGCGCCGACCCTCGGCAAGGCTCTGGGGATGACGCCGACCTGTGAGGTCTGGACGGCCCACCCGGCTCACCAGCTGTACCTGACGGCTCAGGGGGCGGCACCCATCTTGGTTCTGGGTGCCACGGGTGATCCTGCCACCCCCTACGAGCAGGCCGAGTGGATGGCTGACCAGCTCAAGTCCGGTGTGTTGCTGACCTGGCGGGGTGCCGGGCACTCGGCGTGGGAGCTTGGTAACCAATGCGTCAAGAAGGCCGTCGAGAGTTACGTCAATGACGCGAAGGTCCCCAGAGACAAGACAGTCTGCTGACGTAGGGGTGTGGCGGCAGGCCGTCCTGGTGCGACGGTATCCGCTGTTCGTGACGGCTGTCAGCACAGACGTGCGAGCCCGGCGGGAGGTTTGGGAGACGTCGTTACCCTTGTCGTCATGAGGAGGGATCGCTCATGACGTTGGGTCAGCGCCATGTCATTGGCATCGTGTTGCGTGTCACGGGCTTGGCCCTGCTCGCAGGCGCACTCCTTGCCCTGGAGTGGGCGTGGCGGTCCCACGCATGGAACGATCTGGAAGCCGTTGACGGGCACTGCGTCATGGTCGGGGCACGGGTCGACGACGGACGTGTCCCGAGGGTGGCATGCGAGGAGGACGGTGCCCGTTACGTCAAGGACGTCGTCAAGCCCGGTACGAATTGTCCGCAAGGATTGACGCGGGTGTCAGTGCGACATGAGCTCAGCCACGACACCGGGTACGTCGGCGCCCTGTGCCTGCGACATCCTTGATGTGAGGCCCCGGTCCCGCCAGCCACCTCGTGGCCAGCTGGCGGGATCTCAGGCATGAGTCCTCAGGAGAGCACCGCTCGACGCAGTACGTCCAGCGGCAGAGCACCCATGCGCAGGACGTTGGTGTGGTACTCCTTCAGGTCGAAGTTCGGGTTCTTGGCCTTCGCAGCCTCCCGCAGCTCCAGCCAGGTGCGCTCACCGAGTTTGTACGACGGGGCCTGGCCGGGCCAGCCGAAGTAACGGTTGACCTCGTAGCGAGCCGATCCCTCGTCCATGGAGACGTGGTTGTTGAAGAAGGTCCAGGCCTTGTCCCAGTCCCACTCGCCGCCGCCGACTTCCTCGGGGGCCTCGAACTGGCAGTGCAGGCCGATGTCGAGGACGACGCGGGCAGCGCGCATGGACTGCCCGTCGAGCAGGCCCATGAAGTGACCGGGATCGTCCATGTAGCCCAGATCAGCCATGAGCCACTCAGCATAGAGGGCCCAGCCCTCCCCGTAACCAGACGTCCAGTAATTGCGTCGCCACGAGTTGAGCTCGTCACGAGCAGCGATGGCCGATGAGGTCTGCAGGTGGTGACCCGGGGCGCCCTCGTGGTAGACGGTCGTCAATTCTCGCCAGGTCGTGAAGGTGTCGACGCCTTCTGGCACCGACCACCACATCCGGCCGGGACGGGAGAAGTCTTCAGACGGAGGCGTGTAGTAGACGCCTCCGTCGTGGGTCGGGGCGATCATGCCCTCGATGTGACGGGCCTGCTCGGGAACCTCGAAGTGGGTGCCGTCCAGCGAAGAGATGGCTTCGTCGGCGCGCTCCTGCATCCATGTCCTGAGGGACTCGACGCCGGAGATCTGGTAAGTCGGATCGGCGTCGAGGACCGCCATGGCCTCCTTGACGCTGGCTCCTGGACGGATGCGTTCGGCGGTCTCGCGCTGCAACTGCTCGATGCGGGCGAGTTCCTGCTTGCCCCACTCGTAGGTCTCGGCGAGGTCGACAGTGGTGCCGACGAACTGACGAGAAGCGAGACGGTAACGGTCGATGCCGACGGCGTCGGGCTCGGGGGCGAGCGGAGCGATCTCGGCGGCGAGGGTCTCTGCGGTGCGACGGAAGTTGGCCTTGGCGGCGTCGATGCCCTCAGCAAGTTCCGACTTCACGGAGTCGGGCAGGTCGTCGGAGGCGGTCCGCTTGAGGTAGTCGTCAAAGAATCCACCGTCGCCGGTCCAGGAGGTGATCTGCTCGACGAGAAGGTTCACCTGACGGATGGCGGGCGCGACACCGGCATCGATCGAGGCGCGCTGGGTCTGCAGCCAGCCGTCGAGAGCCGCGCCGATGGCCTGCAGACGACGTGCGACCGTCGACACCTGATCGGGGGTCTCGGTGGGCATCGCGTCGTAAACCTCGCGGATCTCGTGGACGCCCGAGGCAATGCCGTTGAGGGTGAGGAGGTCGTATCCCTTGTCGTGGCTCTCGGCCTCCAGACCCAGGCTGGAGCGCATGGCGGAGACGGTGACCCTGTCGGTGTCGTCGGCAGGCATGGCCTGGTCGAGACGGTCCAAGGTGTCCATGACGAGCTGGTACCGGGCCTCCATGCCTGCGGGGGACAGGTCGTCGTACTCGTCCTGGTTGAGATCCAGGCCGAGGGCAGTGGCAAGAATCGGGCTGGCCTGCACCATGGCGTCCCAGTGGTGGTCGGCAACCTCGTCGACCTCTGACCCCATCTGGTGGGTGGTGTGTGCGTTGTCGTTGGTCACGAGGATGACGCTATCGCGAGTCGTGGACAGGCGGGAGGCGCGTGGTGTTCCAGAAAGAAGCGTACCGGTTTCGCGACGAGGTCATCATGCCGGTATAGTCTTGCGAGCCTGCCATGGCAGGCGTGCCAACTTAGCTCAGTCGGTAGAGCGACGCTCTCGTAAAGCGTAGGTCACGGGTTCGATTCCCGTAGTTGGCTCCATGAGCGCCCGGCCAGGAATGCTCGCATGGGTCGTCAGGAAATGACGACGGCTCCCTGTCTTGCCGATGGATCCCCGTGGTGATCTACGGTCGCGGTGGTGACCGCTGCGAACACGCGAGGGCCACTGACGACCTTGGTCAGGTGAGTGATCGCTGCGGGCTTCTTGGCGTGGTCAGTGGGGATCATCCGACAGGCCAGGATTGTGGGGGTACTGGCCTCAAGGTCACTAGGGGTGGTCGTCCGGTGCTCGGTATCGGGTAGAGCGATGGTCCTCTTTCCGCATGAGTGGATGAAGTTGGCGGCGAAGGTCGTCGGCATTGCTGCTTTGGTCGCAGTTATCGGCGTTGTGCTGTCGACCTTCACTGGCGCTTACATTGCCGGTATGTTCGGTCTTTCCACCTCTGTGGCTAGCCAGATCGTGAACGCGGTTTCGGTTGGTGGTGCCGCGCTGTCGATCGCCATGGCCGTCGCCTCCGGTGGCATTGCTGGCGCCGCCGTGGCCACTGCCAAGTGGGCTATCAAGAAGTGGGGCAAGAAGGTCGCAATCGCCTGATGTCCGTCTCTTGTCGAAGGTGGGTGCACATGAGGAACTGCGGTTTCATCGCATCCTTCCTCTGTGCGCTCGCCATCTTCGCGGTGTCGGCAGTAATCGCGTTCGGCACGCTCGACGGAGCGATACCAGGAGGTGGGGGTATGCTTGGCAAGCCCCTCGGGGGCTCCGGAGATTCGCTCTTCATTTCGATCCTTGTGCGAAATGCCTCGGTTGTCCTGAGCTTATATGCAGGCGTCATCTCAATCGGAATAATTGCGATGGTCGGCATCGCCTCTCTCGGCTTTTTGATCGGAGCAAGCACGGCGGCAGCTGCCAATGAAGTTGGGCTGACGATGGCGCTGTGGTCCGTGAGTGGTTATGCCATCGTCGAGATCCTGGCATATCTGTTGGCTGCGACGGCTGGATTACTGCCAGTCGGCACCGCGGTGCTGACTTCGGGATCTCTCGCGGAAGAGAAGGTTGTCACCCGTTACTTCGCCCCATTGCGCCAGTCATTGGTCCTTCTGGCCGTCTCGTTGGTCCTCATCGTCGTGGGGGCTGGGCTCGAGGCGGCGATCATCCAGTCAAGAAATGGTTGACGTCATGAGTTCCGCATCAGCGAACCATGGTTCCGATGCTGTCGGGCGTCTCAAAACGGATAGAGCGGTCGTGTGGATCGCGGTGGTGATGACAGGTCTTCTCATTGCCATTCGCCTCTGGACCCAGTTGGCTGATCGCATCAGCCAGGTCGGCTGGACACGAGGCCACACGTCGGGTCTCGAGGACCCGGCGCTTGCTCAGCTTGCCGTCCGTCTCGGAATAGTCTTTGCAATGATTCTCTCGACCGTATTCCAAGGGCTGTATCTCTTTCTGTGTGCAGTGGTGGACGAGAAGATTCTTCAGGGCACCATGGTGCCCGTCAGAGAGGACAAGGGCGCCGACGGAAAGACCGGGTTGGGTCCTGCGGTTTTCGTCGGGCTGTGCGCCACGGTCCCGGTGCAGTTGGTTGCCTTGATTGCCAATGTGTCCGCGCCGAAAGAGTATCCGGCAACGTTCGTCTGGCTTTTCGCGGTCGCGGTTGCCACCATAGTGTGGACGTGGAGGCGGCCCGCAATGGGCCGGGCTGGAACACGTGGAAAAGTAACCTCAGCTGCGTTGTTGCTTGCGGTTGGTGCGATTTCTCTCGTGCTGTGAGGAAATGAGGAGCATTTATGCAGGTTTTGTACATGCGTTCCCGGCGGATTCTTGCGGGAATTCTGGCCGTCACCCTCGGCGTGTTTGCGGTGATGACGCTGGTCAGGGATCCGCAAGTCGTGGGCGTCATAGTGGGCATCGTCGGCATTGTCGTTGCGGCGTTGCTGGTATTGGTGGTCATCCGCCCGGGGACACACCTTCGACTTGATGTTTCCGCGTTCCTCAGCGGAGCGATCTGTCTTGGTGCCTGCCAAGGGACATTGGGGAGAAAACTCAGCGCTGCTGGGTACATGGTGGTTCCCGCTGTCGTCATCGCTGTTTGCTGTGCAACGGTCGCGGTCATGGTTCAGGCGGAAATTGATTCTCAGAGGACCAGGGATCGCCTGTGAACGCACCGACCTTCCGGGCGGCGCATGATATCTGTGATGCCTCCTCCCTCGATGCCCTTGGGTGGGGGTTCTCTCTCAAGGGTTATCGAGTGATGCGCATTCTCATCGCCTTCCTCGCATTCGCGCTGGCAGTGGCGGTCGCGGTCGTGGGATTCGACTGGCTTGTCGGTCGGCTTGCCCAAGGCGGTGTTGTTGTCGGAGTCACACTGCCGCTGGTCATTGGCTTGTACGTCCTCATCCTTCATGCCTTCAGGGAGACGCTGACCTCCCGCCGAATACGGCTGACGAACCATCCATGTGCTGAGTTCTTCCGTGCCATGGACATCTCGAGGTTCAGTGTCGTTGTGGCGGAAATGTTGGAAAGGCTCGTGATCACGACCGCGGTCGTCGCGGGGCTCTCCTGGGGTGCCGGATTGCGAGCTTCGCTGTCGGGGGTGCCGCCTACCACAGTAGGGGCTCTGGTGGTGATTCCGGTCGCCACCACCTTGGGCATGGTGGCCATCACGGCATGGGTTGCCGCGAAACTCAACGACTCTCATCGTTCCAGCCAGGTGATGGCTGCCTGCAGCGGCGCTGCTACTGGAGTCATCCTTGCTCTGGTCGTCAGATGGGTTGCTGAGGCCAGTCTTCAGCATCCTCGCGCCATGCGGGGGCCCACCTGGACATGGGTCGCTGTCGGTGTCGCTGTGGTGACGGTCGCAACTGGCGCCGCGGCGGTCACCGGATGCGTCACCCTGCGATCTGCCCCTTTCCTGGTGCGAAACAGTGTGTCTCATGAAAAGGCCAGGGTCCACCTGCGCCGGTCGAGAGGAATCAGCCCGTGGGTGCGCGTGGTCATGAGCGACCTGTCACCAGTTCCGGTTGCGGCCGCACTTGCTCGCCTTGTCTTCCTTGTGTGGAGCGTTGGTGTATTGGTCATGGCCATCGCTGTTATGGCGCTGGGCGGCGTGGGTGTGAATCTGCCGGCGCGGATCGTCAATCAGCTCTCGGCCATCTTGCTGTTGATCCTTGGTCTGGTGGTTTCGGACCTGCTGTCCATACGCATCGGGCCCGCGGCACTGGCGCCACGCTGGAGGATGGCGTGGGAGCTGGGAGCCAACCCGATGCACCTGGCAATCGCACCCCTGGGCGTTGCCGTCCTCTTTGGTCTCTTCCTCGTCGCACCTGTCGCAGCGGCAGCTGGCATGCTGGGCGGTGACGCCCTCATCCCGCTGCTCGTCGTCTGGGCATCGATCGCGTGCGCCTGGGTTGCTGCTGCTGTCGTGGCCAGTGACGCGGCTCTTCCAGACGGTACGGTTCCGGCCTCGACGTCCGTCGGCTTGCTCAGTGTCCTGGCGTCCACAGCGATGATGGTCGTCATCCTCATGACGGCCATGCATGGGGTGGGTTGGATCGGCTTCATTCTGACCTTCGTCCTTCTGGGAGGTGCAACATGGTTGACGAGACAACGCGTTCTCGCCCTGCCATCGAGGCCATTGGCCTGACCCTCGGGTATTCCCCGGATCGGTCGGTTGTCCACGATCTGTCGTTCCATGTCCAAGGTCCCGCGACAGTGCGGCTCGATGCACCAAACGGGACCGGCAAGTCGACCCTCATCGAGGGGATCTCCGGCTACCTCCGTCCCACTCAGGGCGACCTGATCGTCTGTGGCAAGAAGGCGTCGGACCCTGCACTGCGGACGCGACGACGAGTGTGTCGCGCCAAACCGTCACTACATCCCAGTCTGAGCATGGTTGATCACCTGACTCTCGCCGCTCGATTGGCAGGTTGCGACAGGGCTGAACCGGTGGCGCGCGCCAAGGACCTCGGCCTCGACGAGGGGGTCGACTACCGCACATCCACCTTGTCGACGGGAACCGCGAAACGGCTGTGGTACGTCATGTGCACGACGGGGGAGTTCGACGTCGTCGTCCTCGACGAGCCGTTCAATGGGGTCGATGAGGAGTCAAGTCGTGTGATGGTCTCTGACATCAACGAGTGGCGCAAGGACAGTCTCGTCCTGCTAGTGGCCCACGCGTTGCCGGACGGTCTCACTGTCGATGAGACCTTGGGCCTGCCTCGGACGACGGACAATTCGCACCCCATGCCGACCCGTTGACGACGCCGTGACTGATGTGGCCGTAATTGAAGACAAGGAAAGCGCCACATGGGGAGGCTGTCATGGAAGTGGGTATTAGAGAACCACGTGACAGTTTGAACAAACACGTTGCGCAGGTCAGGAACGGTCAGACGATCGCAGCGACTGACCACGGCAAGCCAGTCGCCCGACTGGTCCCCGTCGAGTAGTATCCCAAGTTGGAAATCATGATTGCCGACGGTTTTGGTCACGCCCTGTCGGGTCGGGAAGCCTCGTCTCCCACATCCGGTGGACGCCGGAGCGATGATGAGCGATCTCGTCGAACTGCAGCGACGATGATTGCCTATGTCGACACGTCGTCAAGATCAGTGATCCTCTACTCGAAGTGGTGTGCACTATCGCGAGAGAGCAGCGGCTGCGCGGATATGACTCCGTCCACTGTGCTGCCGCACTGAGTGTCTGTGAGGACGACTCGGTCGCCGTATCTGGCGACCGAGCTTTCTTGACCGCCTGGCACGACTTGGGTCTCAACACGGTCGACACGGCCTTGTGAAAAGTCCCCTCACCTCGCCCAGAAGGTCGTGCAGTCCTTCTTGACCTCGATGGCGTGCCCGAGCATGTCGTCGATGAGTGGCCATGGAACCGGCTGATCCCACCTCACCTGCCACATCTTCTTGGACCTGGTGTAGCCCTCGTCGATGATTCGTTCCGTGAAGGCATCAAGGGTCGCTGCCTCGAAGGCCAGGGCCAGGTGCTTGGCCGAGGCACTCCAGCTCGCGATGAACGAGCCATGATCAGTGAGCATCGGCATGTTCCATTTCCACACCAGGACGAGATTCGGGTGGGTGCGCAAGGTCTCGTTGAGCAGGTCGGAGATGCGCTGACGGTTGGCGTCGACGGGGATGGCCGCGAGTCAGGCGTCGATGAGATCGGCGTTGTCGAGCGGTGTGGCGTGGGCGATGGTGCGATCAAGGGTCATGGCTCTCCTGTAGGTGTCAGTGGAACTGATGCCGGCTTACCCAGTGGATCGCCGGCAGTGCCGTCCTGGGCCTCCTGACGTGCCCGCACTATGTTCTGCACCTTGTGAGGACGACACAATTGCAGGGTCCACTCCGAAGTCTTGGACAATACTCAACGACCATGACGATCACCGAAGCCAGCGAGGATGCTGCATACAGGTGGTTGCCACCTAAGAACTGCGGCGCATTTCCTGCGCAGACGTCACGGATCATCCCCGCCGCTCAACTCCGATTCGCGTTCGCCAGCTCAGGAAGGGCGAACCGGGGTGTCGAACAGGGTCTACGCGCAATGCGTCAGGGTGGCCCGGTACGATCGAGGCACCACGATTCATAGGTCGCGGCCTGGCTTCTCGGTTCGGCCGTCCAGCGGAATTGCAAGGGGACGCATGTACGACAGCATCATTATCGGCGCAGGCCTCGCCGGACTGACGGCCGCCGAAGAACTCGCATCCGCAGGGCACTCGGTGGTGGTTCTGGAGGCTCGCTCCCGAGTGGGTGGGCGCCTCGAGAACGCCGAGTTGTCCAATGGGCAGGTCATCGAGTTGGGCGGCCAATGGGTCAGTGAGGGCCATGAAGAACTTCGCTCCCTCATCGCCTCCCAAGGCCTTGAACTGGTCGATTCCACCGAGGGTGACGTCGTCGTCAAGGCTCGCGGACGGGTCTCCCACGTCACTAATTCCTCTAGCTCTGCTCACACCCTCAGCCCCTTCGAACTGTCTGACCTCGGTCAGGGCCTGCTGAGGTTCCGCCGTCTGGCCGATCGCGTTGCCAACAACAAGGGTTGGACGACGGCGAACGGTACGTGGCTGAATCAGTCCCTGAGTCAGTGGGTGGTCTCGAATGTGCGTACGGACGCC
>OAVK01001024.1_pt1 | contig 10490 bp, 8 predicted proteins | sample 1495301 | NCBI WGS metagenome assembly OAVK01 (sample SAMEA2580094, study PRJEB22360) | human gut metagenome | biome: human gut; feature: human-associated habitat; material: faeces | place: Denmark | collected 2008/2010
AGAGATGGATTTTGAATGGTGACGACGCACTTGCCTGAGAAGGTTGACGGCGTTCTCTTCGACATGGACGGCACCCTGCTCGACACCCTGTCTGCATGGCGTGCAGCCTCCGAACGGTTGTGGGGCGGCTGTCTGGCTGACGCTGTCAGCGCCGACGTTGACGGGGGCACTGTTGACGATGTCGTCGAGCTGTATCTGCGGGACCACCCGCAGGCAGATCCGCAGGCCACCCGTGAGCGTCTCGTCGACCTTCTGGACGTCTGCCTGGCTGACAACACGGAGCCGATGCCCGGGGCGGACCGTCTGGTGAGGAGGTTGGCCGGTAACGTGCCCATCGCGGTGGCCTCCAACTCCCCCACCCGCCTCGTGCGTGACGGACTGGCCTCGCAAGGCTGGCTGGACCTCTTCGACACCGTCCTTGGGTTCGACGACGTCGCTGCCGGCAAACCAGCCCCCGACCCCTACCTCGCAGCAGCGAGGCGGATGGGAGTCGACCCGGCCAGATGTGTCGTCATCGAAGACTCTGTCTTCGGGTTGCGTGCTGGACGGGCCGCCGGGGCGTGGGTTCTCGCGCTCGGCGATCGACTCAAGGGCCAGGGGGACATGTGGGTCCCGGGGCTGGATGATGAGCGCGTGACCTCATGGGAGCCCTACCGATGACGGCGTGCGAGTTGACGCCCGCCCTGCAGCGGCGCCTGGACGAGGTCGGTGCTCAGATCGGTTCGAGTGTCAGTGAACACATTGATGAGGCATCGGGCCGGCAGGCTGCAGGCCGATTCGTGGCCTGGATGACGGACACGTGGACTCGCACCATGACCCGCGACGACCACGGCGTCTTCGTCGTCACTGGCGACATTCCGGCCATGTGGTTGCGCGACTCCTCAGCTCAGCTGTGGCCCTTCCTGGCACTGTGCGACCTGCCTGCGGTGTCCCGTCAGATCGGGGACGTCGTCGCTCGGCAGTGGCACTGCATCGGAGTCGACCCCTACGCCAACGCCTTTAACTCTGGTCCGACCGGAGCACATTTCGACCCCGACGATGTTGATCTGCTCGATGAGTTGTGGGAGCGCAAGTACGAGGTTGATTCGCTGGCCTTCCCCGTCGATCTCGCATGGCGGTTGTGGCAGGCCACGGGACGTCCAGACCACCTCAACCGTGCGGTGCACGAGGGGTGTCAACGCATCGTCGACGTCTGGAGCCTGGAACAGGACCATGCCACCCGCTCCACCTATCGTCATGTGCGCCCCAGCGAACCCGTCGACACCCTTGGCGCTGACGGCTCGGGAGGGCCGGTAGCGCCCACCGGGATGACGTGGAGCGGGTTCCGACCTTCCGACGACGCCTGCCGCTACGGATAAAACATCCCGGCACAGTTCATGGCAATACGTGCGTTGCGGCAGATTGGCGAATTCTGCCGTGTCTGGGGCGACGAGAGCCTTGCTGAACGCGCCGCGAGGTTGGCCGCTGACATCGACGCCGGGGTGAGGCAATTCGGCGTCGTGACAGATCACCTTGCGTACGAGGTTGACGGGCTCGGATCAGTAGTGGAGATGGACGACGCGAACATACCGTCGCTGCTGTCGCTGCCCCTAACCAGCGACCTTGCCCGTGACGATCCGCTCTACCAGACCACCCGGAACTGGGTGCTCAGCGAGGCCAACCCCTACCTGTTCAGCGGCCCGGCAGCACGGGGCATTGGCAGCCCGCACAGCCCCGAGGGCTACATCTGGCACATCGGTTTGGCGGTGCAGGGGCTCACGGGGGACGACGTCGAGGCGCGTGATTGCCTCAGGACGATCCTCGCCACCGATGGTGGCACTGGCTGGACACACGAGAGTTTCGATCCACATGACCCCACCCGGTACACGCGCGGGTGGTTCAGTTGGTCGAACTCGATGGCTTGCCTGCTCATGATGAAGGTGGCCGGTATCGACGCCATCACCGGTGCCAATTGATCCCCATTGCGGTGAGCCGGCGGGACTGGGCCTCCAACTCTGATCGCGGCCGAGCCGGATCGCCGGTCCACAACTGTTCAGCGATCGATGTGCCGCGCGGGAAGGCGGCGTCTTCGACCTGGCCAGGGGTGCGCAGGTATTCAGTCCACAGTTGGAATTGCCCACCCAGCAGGTGTGGCGAGTCCACTGCGGCAAGTACATCATGCAGCCCGGCGACGTCGTCCATGGTCATCGGGGCAGCTATCGTCACCGGTGCCTCCGGACCCGCTTCAATGCCGTGATCCAGGTACGTGTGCCGGGCGGGTGCGCCGATGACGTCGTGGCCTGCGGCGACGGCGCGGGAGATGTCGTCGGCGTCTCGCCACACCATCACCGTAACCTCCTCGGGGGCGCCGGCCTCTAACACCTCGTCCCAGGCAATGATCTGACGGCCTGCGGCGACCACGTGATCACAGATCTGCCGCTCGAACCAAGCCTGGGCCTGGTGTGGTGTCGTGATCCCCAGTTCGGCAAGCCGGGCTCGGGTTTGCTGGTGGTCGAACCACTCCTTTCCGGGACATTCGTCACCACCGATATGGATTGGTGAGTCCGGGAAGATCTCCATCACGGCGTCTAAGGCATCGCGGCAGAAACCCAAGGAATCGTCGGTCAGGTTGATGTGATGCTCCGACACCCCGAAAGCAGTACGTGGGTGATCCAGTGGTATTCCGCAGCCCAGCGCGGGGTAGGCGGCCACTACCGATTCGGTGTGGCCCGGCAGGTCAATTTCTGGCACGACCGTGATACCCAGCAGTCCGGCCCGTTTGTTGATGGCGCTCAGCTGCTCGACGGTGTAGGCGCCTCCGTGAGGTACGTGATCGTGCTCGGCGACGTCGTCACAATCGTTGTCGTCGGGTGGTGGTTGGTGCCCTCGTACCGTTCCCGGACGCCAGGCCCCTACCGTGGTCAGACGTGGCCACCCCGGTACCGGCAGGCGCCATCCCTGGTCGTCGGTGAGGTGCAGGTGCAGCCGGTTGAGCTTGTGCATGGCCAGCACGTCCAGGAAGCGCGTGATGAACGAGGCAGGCATGAAGTGCCTCGAGACATCCAGATGCGCACCTCGCCAACTGTAATGTGGCGCGTCAGCGATGACACCCTTCGGAAGGCGCAGGTGCTCTCGGGCCAGCGGGCCAGGCCCGTGGACCCACGGGGGGAGTAGCTGCAGCAAGGTCTGCACCGCCCATCGTGCGCCATTTGGGTCGCCGGCGGTGATGCGGATCTGCGTGTCGATCTCGATGCGGTATCCCTCTGCCTCCAAGGCGGGATTCACTGTGACGATGAGAGAAACGGTGTCGGTGTGTGACGTGACGCGCACGACGTCCAGCGCCGGGGCCAGTCGCTCGGCGAGGGTGGTGACAGCATCGGTGACCTCGTCGGGGCCAACCCAGGAGAGGACGGTTGGCAGGGGGAATCGTCCCTCGGTGAACTGCACGTGGCGGGGCTGGGGACACAAGCCCCGAATCAGGGTGTCGTTGGAGGGGACGGGCATCTCTACTCCTCGTGGCATCGCCTGCCAATGGGGTGCTCCACAGCTTACCTGGGATTGGAGTTGCTTATGCTGGGGGACGACCAATCGCGCACAGGAGCTACGCCCATGCCCGTCAACCGCCATCCTCGGCTGCTCGCCGCAGGTATTACGTACCGCGACCTCGTCATCTCTGGAATCGGGCAGCTGCCTGCGTTGGGGGAGGAACGCTACGGCACGGACTTCGTCGCCACGTGGGGTGGGATTACCAACACGGCTCGGATTGCAGCAAGCCTGGGAGCACGGGTGCAATTGCTCACGGGTCTAGGTGACGACCTCAACTCGCAGGTGTGTCGTCGTGAATTGATCGACTGGGGCATCGATCTGGCCCCGAGCCCGATCAACCCGGGCTGGGCGCTCCCGGTGACGATGAGCCAGGCGTGTGGCACCGAGCGGGCTATGACGACCGTGGAAACGGCGCTACCAGTCCCTTTCCCCGCTCCTAGTCTTGACGGAGTCGACGCAGTAGTCACCCATGTCTCAATTCCCGCTGACGCCTGGCTGTACGAAGCCGCCGATGCCGGAATCCCGGTGATTGCAGACCATGGATTTGAGGAGGGCCAGGAATCCGGGGTGCTCGAGGCGGTGTCAGGATGTACCTGCTACACGCCTAACGCAGCTGAGGCGATGCGACTGACCGGTACCGACGACCCGGTGTGGGCGGCGCGAGCCCTCGCCGAGCACGTGCCGGTCGTCATTGTCACATGTGGCGGCGACGGGATCGTCGGTGTGGATTCCCGCACTGGTGAGGAGGTCCATGTTCCGGCAGTGGCCATTGATCCGGTCAACACCACAGGCGCCGGAGACGCCACCGTGGCTGGCCTGGCCTGGAGCTGGGAATGGCAGGTCTCGTTGGCCCGAAAGCTCGATGTTGCAGCCCTGGTGGGAGCCATCGTCACGGCGCGAGCGCACGGGACCACGGATCCGCTCACACCCGAAGACCTGCTCGCCTGGGTACCGCGAGACCCAGAGCGGTTCGAGTTCCTTGCTGAACTGTTGAGGTGAGTGGTTACGGAACCGAGCTCATCTCTGGCGGGAATCAGCCTGGACCGGCAGCTTCGCTATGACGCAAAACCCGCCCTCCTTGCGAGGCCCCGCGGACAGTCGTCCGCCCATCGACGTCACCCTCTCACGCATGCCCTGCAGCCCGTGGCCGCGTCCGTCTCCCTGGGCGGCGTCCCCATACCCGTCGTCGACAATCTCCACATGGATTGCGGTAGGCGAATAGGCCAAGGTCACTGAGGCGTGAGCGCCTGGGCCAGCATGTTTGAGGACGTTGGTGAGGGCCTCCTGGACGACTCGGTAGGCAACCAGACCGAGGGCCTGGGAGACGACCGGCTCCTGTCCCGTGACGGTGAAGGTGACCTTCACCCCGGACTTCTCGACGAGTTCGGGAATCTCCGCCAGCCCGGGGGAGGGGGAGTAGTCGGCGTCGGTGTCCTGTCGCAGCACCCCGACGATGCGACGCATCTCGACGAGGGCCTCGCGACCGGTCTCGGCGATGGTGTCGAGGACCTCGGGGGCCTTCTCCGGCTTCTTCGTCGCCAAGGCCTTGCCGCCCTCCGCCTGCACGATCATGACCGACAGTGAGTGGGCGACGATGTCGTGGAGCTCGCGGGCAATCTCGCTGCGGGTGCGTTCCTCGGCGACCCTGGCCTGCTGCTCACGTTCAGCGAGGATGGCTCGGTAGCGTTGAGCTTTGGCGATACGCTGTTGGGAGTCGATGAGGGCGGACTCGCGCAGTCGTCGTCCCACCGCGTAGGGGGTCAGGACCAAGCCGGCACAGACCGCCATCGCAAGGATCAGCAGTACCCACGGCGTCCCCGAGGTGGGGTCATATCCAGCGGCGATGGTGAGCTGCCATCTCATCGGGCCGATGACTGAACCCAGCGCTCCGACCCACAACACCCAGCGAGACTCGTGGCCGTCCACCCATCTGGCCACCGAGTAGGAGGCGATGGGGACGATGAAGATGCTCAGCACCGGGAAGGGCACGAAGATGAATTGGATGGCCCCGCCGAGGGCCACCAGGGTCATCATGAGCAGGGGATGTTCACGGCGCATCGGCAGCGAGGCCACCATGATCATGGAGGAGACGAGGGCCGCGGCGTACTCGGGATGGGGTCGTTCGACCAGGCTGACGAGATAGGGGACGATCGTCACCACGGCCATCACGAGGGTGAGGGTGACGTCTCCCCACCAGGCCCGTTCGGTGTCTGCCGGACGACCGTCGTCGAGCTTGGGGTCCAGCACCTCCTCCATGCCGGGGATGGAGATCTGCGGGACGTTGTTGCGGGTCGGGTTGAACCGGTTGAGGCGGGCACGCACACCGGATCCGCGGGATCCGTTGGAACGGTTGTCCGCGGTCGAGGTCTGCGATCCGGTCTCCTCCATGACCGCCAGTCTAGGAAGACCGTCCAACCCATGGTGGATTGGTTTCTGATGTCGGGTGACGGTGTGTGGGGTGGCAACGCGCACGGTCGGTGACCGCTTCGCCACACACAACTCGCCCGCCGACTGGGTCGGTAAGCTGCCCCCTAGACTTGAGACTGACGATCACGGCGACACGGAAGGTTCCCATGAAGATTCTCATCACCGGCGGGGCCGGTTACATCGGATCGACGGTCGGTTCGGCATGCGAGGAGGCAGGCCACGAGGTCGTCGTCCTGGACGACCTGTCCGCGGGACGCCGCGAGTTCGTCCGCGACCGCACCTTCTACCAGGGCGACATCGCCGACCAGGACCTGCTCGACCGCGTCTTCACCGAGAACCAGATCGACGCCGTCGTGCACTGCGCGGCCAAGATCATCGTCCCGGAGTCGGTTGATGAGCCGCTGACCTACTACGACAACAACGTCGGCAAGACCGTCGCCCTGCTCAAGGGCATGGAGCGCAACGGCGTGCACCGCATCCTGTTCTCCTCCTCGGCCTCGATCTATGCCACTGACGAAGAATTCAAGGTGACCGAGCAGTCCGCCCTGGACCCCGGTTCCCCCTATGCGACCACCAAGTTCATGGTGGAGTTCATCCTGCGTGACGCCGCCCACGCCTCCGACCTCAAGGCCCTCAGCCTGCGCTACTTCAACCCGATCGGTTCGGACCCGAAGTTGCGCACCGGCCAGCAGATTGAGCACCCGACTCACGTGCTCGGCAAGATGATTGACGCCTGGATGGAGGACTCCACCTTCACCGTCACCGGTGTTGAGTGGCCGACCCGTGACGGTTCGGGCATCCGGGACTTCATTCACGTCTGGGACCTGGCCCGCGCCCACGTCGCCGCCTTGGAGCACCTCGATGAGGTCACCACCGAAGACCCGTACCAGGTGTTCAATATCGGTACCGGGAACGGCGTCACCGTCAAGGAGCTCGTCAAGGCCTTCGAGGAGGGCACTGGCAAACCTCTCGACGTCGTCTACGGTCCGCCGCGCCCCGGCGATGTCGCCGGCGCCTACACGGTCTCCAGCCGAGCCAAGGACCTGCTCGGGTGGAGTGCGGAGCTGACCCCGACCGATGGTATCCGTGACGCCATCGCGTGGCTGCCCGAGCGCAAGAAGATCCTGGGTTACTGATCTCCCGAACCCTCGACCCGTCCCCGGCCTCGCACTTGTGCGGGGCCGGTGGTGTTTTCCCGGGCTGCGTGATTCCGGGGGCGATGTGACGGTGTCAGAGTGGACGGATGAAGGCCAGCACCATCGTCGTCAGCTGGTTGGTCATCCGGTCGATGTCGGCCTTTCGCCCTGACGCCATGGTCGCCAGCACCCGGGAGTCGAAGACCGCACGGGTGACCTCGATGAGGTCGTTGACGCTGATCGTCGTCGTGACGTCGTGGTCGCGCAGGGCTTGTTCCACCATCTCGCGCAGGGCGGGGGAAATGGCTGCCTCGACGTGTTGGTATGCCTCCCGCAGTCGTGGATTTCGTGTTGCCTCGAGGGTGATCTCCAGGATCGCCACAACCGTCGTCGGGTCCGAGCCGACCGCCGACGAGAAGAGGGCGATGATGTCGTGGATTCGATCCCGCAGGGCGTCCTGGCCGTCATTGGGGAAATCCAAGGAGGAGCTGAGGACAGCCAGATTCTTCTCGGCGTAACGGCTCAACACCGCCATGCACAGCTCGTCCTTGGAATCGAAGTTCGAGTAGAACGCTCCGCGGGTGAACCCGGCTTCCTCGCAGATCTCCTCGACGGTCGACCCCGGTACCCCCTTGCGGGCGAAGACGGCGACAGCGGCGTCGGCCAGTCGTGCCTGGGTGGCTGCGCGACGAGTAGAGACTGTGGTGGTGGACATGACGCTCCTGGAGACCTCGAGGGTTGAATACGACGATGTATCGGATACGATACTGCATCGAATACGATGTTGTATCGAGTGGTGCTCGGGCGAATTCATTGCGGGGTGATGATGTCCTCCTTCCTTCACGATGTCGGGGAGTGCTGCTTCCGCAGGGCCAAGACCGTCGTCGCCCTGTGGCTGGGCCTGTTGGTCCTGCTCGGGGTGGGGATGGTCGCCCTGCAGAGCGACTACGACAACTCCTTCACCATCCCGGGCGCCCCCTCCCAGGTGGCCTACGACAACCTTCAGGTGACCTTCCCGCAGGCCTCCGCGTTGAGCGCCAACGTCGTCATCACCGTGCCCGATGGCACCGACATCTCGTCGAAACCCATTCGTTCCCGGATCGAGAGAGGTGTCGAGGAGCTCAGGGACCTCAAGGACGTAACGGGGGCGACCTCGCCCTGGAACAAGCACGTCACCGGGATGATCAACAAGGATCACACCGCGGCCGTCATCCAGGTTGAACTGGGGCAGGTCAGCTCGGTGACCTTTCCCGACTCCGGACGTGATGATCTGCAACGGCTGGGGCACGAGATCCAGGCTGACCTGCCGTCGGGATCACACGTCTATGTCGGTGGCCAGGCCTTCGAGGCGATGCTGCCCTCCCTGTCGATCACCGAGGTCATCGGGGTCGGGGTGGCCCTCGTCGTCCTCGCCGTCACCCTGGGATCCTTGGTGGCAGCCGGGATGCCGATCATCACAGCCGTCCTCGGGGTGGGGATCACCTACGCGATCATGGCGATCCTCACCCGGTTCACGACGGTCAACTCCGTCACCCCGATGCTCGCCGTCATGCTGGGGTTGGCCGTCGGGATCGACTACGCCCTGTTCATCCTCTCCCGCCACCGCGATCAATTGCGTGACGGCTTCGAGGTACAGGAATCGGAGCCGTCGCGACGTCGGGGTCGACCGTTGTCTTCGCCGGGACGACGGTCGTCATCGCTCTCATCGGGTTGGCCATCGCCAAGATCCCCTTCCTCACCGTCATGGGCGTCTTCGCCGCCGTCGGCGTCGCTCTCGCCGTCGTCATCGCCCTGACGATGCTGCCGGCCTTCATGGGCTTGATGGGGGAGAGACTGCGTCCGCGGAAATCTCGTCGCGGACGGGGGTCGAAACCAGCCCAGGTGACAGCCAGAGCGAGCAGGAACGACGATGCCACAGCCGGCACGGAGACACCGTCAACCAGCACCAATGCGGTTGGTAAGGGGGAACGTTCCGGCGGCATCTTCGGGTGGTGGGTACACACCGTCACCCGCGTCCCGCTGGCGACCATCCTCGTCGTCGTGGTGGCTCTGGGGGCGCTGGCCGTTCCGATGAAGGACCTCCACCTCGGCCTGCCCACCGCCGCAGAACTGCCCGCAGACAACACGGCCCGGCAGACCTACGACGCCCTGGAGAAGAAGTTCGGGCCGGGATTCAATGGCCCGGTCATTGTCACCGCCGACATCGTCACCTCCACCGACCCGATGAAGATCGTCAACGGGCTCAAGGCCGACATCGAGAAGCTCCCCGGCGTCGACACCGTCGCTGTGGCAGTACCGAACCAGAACGCCGACACCGCCATGGTCCAGGTGCTGCCGACCACGGGTCCCACCGACGAGGCGACCAACGACCTGGTCCGCGAATTGCGAGACCACAAGGCCGAATGGCATGACGAGTACGGGGTCGACACCGCTGTCACCGGACTGACGGCCATCAAACTCGACGTCTCCGACCGTCTGGGGGCCGCCCTGCTGCCCTTCGGAGTCTTCGTCGTCGGGCTGTGTCTGGTGCTGTTGACGGTGGTGTTCCGGTCGATCGCGGTCCCCATCAAGGCGACTGTCGGCTATCTGCTCTCAGTGCTGGCTGCCTTCGGAGCTGCGCAGTTGGTCTTCAACCGAGGCATCGGCCTGTCGGTGGTCAACCTCGACCGTCCAGTCCCGATCATCTCCTTCATGCCGATCGTCGTCATGGGCATCCTCTTCGGTCTGGCCATGGATTACGAGGTTTTCCTGGTGTCGCGAATGCGTGAGGAGTATGTCCACACCGGCAACTCCAGTGGTTCCGTCATCAGGGGCTTCATCGGTTCGGGCAAGGTCGTCACGGCCGCAGCCGTCATCATGTTCTCGGTCTTCGCTTTCTTCGTCCCAGAAGGCATGAACGCCATCAAGGAGATCGCCCTGGCCCTGGCCATCGGCATTCTCGCCGACGCCTTCCTGGTGCGAATGACCCTCGTCCCGGCCGTCATGGCCCTGCTCGGTGACAAGGCCTGGTGGCTGCCCGGATGGCTGGATCGCCGCTTACCCCGCTTCGACATCGAGGGGGAGGGGATTGCCCACGAGGAGAGACTCGCCGAATGGCCTACCCCTGACCATACCGAGACTCTGCACGCCGAGGGGATCGGGGTCGATGGTCTCTTCGCTGACCTCGACCTGCACGTCGAGCCACATGAGGTGCAGGCCGTCGTGGGGTCACCGGGCTCAGTCACGGCCGTGCTGCTGGCTGCCGGGGGACGACTTGCCATCGACCACGGTCAGATGAGGTCGGGCGGCCGTCTCCTCCCCGAGCGGGCCTCCGTGGTGCGTCGGGTGGCATGGCTCATCGATGCCGCTGACAAGAACCTCACCGAGGAACTGCAGGCAGCCGCGACAGCCCTCACCCATCCG
>OAVK01001044.1_pt1 | contig 10232 bp, 9 predicted proteins | sample 1495301 | NCBI WGS metagenome assembly OAVK01 (sample SAMEA2580094, study PRJEB22360) | human gut metagenome | biome: human gut; feature: human-associated habitat; material: faeces | place: Denmark | collected 2008/2010
GTGGTATCTGGTGATCACCAGCATCCTGTCGCTTATTCAGCATCTGGTCGAACGTGCGCTGGCACGCAGCGAACGACGTTCAGCGATCAACACCGTCCGGGTGGGCCGTGCAGAAAAACGCAGTCGTCAACGTCCACAGCAGGAGGCCGTCCATGTCCCACTCGCCTGAAGGTCATATTTCTATTACCGGCGTCAGCAAATACTTTGGTCGCCACAAAGCATTGGATAATGTGTCGCTGGAGATCCCTCCCGGTACGGTAACGGTCATTCTCGGACCGTCCGGTTCAGGGAAATCCACACTCCTGCGTACCATCAACCATCTGGAACGCGTCGATGAGGGTTTTATTCAAATCGATGGCGATTACATTGGCTATCGTCGGCAGGGAGACAAGCTGTATGAGCTGAAAGAGGCGGAAATTTTGCGCCAGCGGGTTAACGTCGGCTATGTGTTCCAGAACTTTAATCTGTTCCCGCACTTAACGGTGCTGGAGAACCTGATTGAAGCGCCCATTGCGCACGGACTGGCATCGCGTAAAGCCGCCACCGAGCGGGCATTAACGCTGCTTGATGCGGTAGGGTTGCGGAATAAAGCCGATGCCTGGTCGCGTCACTTATCTGGCGGTCAGCAGCAGCGTATCGCTATTGCCCGTGCACTGGCGCTAAATCCGCGCGTCATGCTGTTTGATGAGCCTACATCTGCACTGGATCCTGAACTGGTGGGCGAAGTCCTGGATGTCATTAAAGCGCTGGCGAAGTCGGGAACCACGCTGGTGGTGGTGACGCACGAGATTGGCTTCGCTAGGGAGGTGGCGGATCAGGTGGTGTTTATGGTTGATGGCAAAATCGTCGAGCAGGGCAGCAGCGAGCAGGTACTGAATCATCCACGCCACACGCGCACCCAGCAGTTTTTGTCGAAAGTGCTTTGAGGGTAATTTGCGGCACAAGGCTGTGCCGCACGGGGGTTACAGGGTGACGACGATTTTGCCCACCTGACCGTTGGCTTCCATGTATTGATGTGCTTCGACGATATCATCAAAGGCAAAGGTTTTATCAATCAGCGGCTTGAGTTGGCCGGACTGTAATCCTTCAAAGATAAACCGTTTCGCACGTGACAGTTTTTCCGGGTTCGTGGTGATTTCGAAAATCTCATAGCCGCGGAAGGTCAGATGGCGACCGAGTATCTCAATTACCGGAATCGACAAATCACGCGCATCAAGAGAGCCATACTGGAAAAAGAGTCCACCGACTGGCATCACCTGGGCAATTTTTGCCACGCCAGGGCCACCGACCGGATCGAACACCACGCGGGTGCCTTTGCCGTCAGTGATACGGTTAATCTCCGCCACCAGATCCTGCTCCTGGCTGGCGATAACCTCTGCCGCACCAAGTTGCAGAAGCTGGGCACGTTTCTCACTGGTGCGCGTCATCGCAATCGGTTTTGCTCCCCGCATGTTAGCAATCTGAATTGCCGCCAGTCCGACGCTGCTGGAAGCAGCATTGATCAGCACGTTATCACCAGGCTTAATATCCGCATATTCAACCAGCGCACCGAAAGCGGTCACATACATCATCCAGCTCGCCGCGGCTTCCTCGAAGCTAAGATTCTCAGGATGTTTTACGACAGCATGGGCTGGAGCATTGACGACTTCACCGTACATACCATACTCATGGAAGCTGAAAGCCGGGATGACGCTGACGATATCGCCGGGCGCAAACTCACGCACGTTGTCTCCCACGGATTCAACAACGCCAGAAGCCTCATAGCCCAGACGTGCCGGGAATTTGGGTTGGTAAATATACTGGCCGGTACGATACATAATTTCCGCACGGTTAATGCCGATCGCGCGTACGCGTATCTGAACTTCATCCGCACGCGGAGCCGAAACTGGCATATCCTGGATTGTCAGGACGTCAGCGTCGCCTGGTTGATTAAAAACCACGACCTTAGACATAGCAAACCTCTGTAAATTGTTCTGTATTGGGTCTGCACAATTTAACGGCTCAGATGAGGGTGAAAAACCGCCGTTGCGGAACTTCACTATTACTCAGATTATAATAATCCCTGTAGGCGCGATTTTTGCTCGGTAAAAAGCGCATACAGCCAGTCAATAAACACCCGAACACGGGGGGCAAGATGACGCCTGTCCGGGTAGAGCACGGAAACGGGTTTTGATTCCCCGGCATAATCGGCCAGCACCTCTACGAGCTGGCCCGACTGGATCCAGGGGGCCAGTACCGCGTGCACACCGTGGATGATACCGAGTCCGGATAAACAGCCTGTCAAAAGAATGTCGGAGTTATCAACGCAGATGTGACCTGTAGGGATAAACGACACGGTTTCACCCTCACGGACGAAGGACCATTCCAGTGCTTCACGATGACGTTCACTGAAAAAGTTAATTGCCAGATGTCGGGATAAATCCTCTGGCGTCTGCGGTACGCCGTGTTTTTGCAAATAATCCGGGGACGCGCATGTCACCATTTTTACCTCACCAAGCCGCCGTGAAATCAGAGAAGAGTCTTGTAACTCGCCAATGCGAATCATGCAGTCGATACCTTCGGCAAGCAGATCGATTCTGCGGTCGGTGGAGGTGAGGACAATCTCAATATCCGGGTAGCGCGACTGGAAATCGTTCAGGGCCGGGACTAATACCGAGTGAGCCAGCGACAGGGGGACATTCACCCTGAGTTTTCCGCGCGGAGGGCGAGTGGGTGAGAAAGAAGCCATGATGTCATCAACGTCACTGAGCAGGATTTTTGTGCGTTGGTAAAAAGCGTCACCTTCTTCTGTCAGACTCACTTTACGAGTCGTGCGGTTAAGCAACTTTGCTCCCAGATCGTCTTCAAGATGTTGGATAGCTTTGGTCACTGCAGGGCGGTGCAGGTGTAACACGTCTGCTGCTCTGGCAAATCCACCTTGCTCAACAACCTGTACAAAAATGTTCATATATTCAAACATACTGGAACGCATTGCTTATTCTCCCCCGGTATTCGACCATTGTTATTATGAAAGTAATAATCACGTCTGCATAGGTTGCCGAATGCTGCTCTACACTTAGGGTTTTAACTTTGGGGATTGCAGCATGATTAAGGTCTATGGGGTACCGGGCTGGGGATCGGCCATCAGTGAAGTGATGCTCACACTGGCGGAGATCCCTTATCATTTTATTAATGTCGACGGTTTTGACAGTGACGGCCCTCAGCGGGAGCTACTTAAAAAATTGAATCCGCTGTGCCAGGTGCCCACACTGGTACTGGAAAATGGCAGTGTGATGACGGAAACGGCGGCGATCGCGCTGATGATCCTCGATCGTCGCCCTGAACTTTCACCACCCGTTGGATACGCCGAACGCCAGCAGTTTCAGCGTCTGTTGATATGGCTGGTAGCAAATGTCTATCCCACGTTTACCTATGCCGACTATCCAGAACGCTGGGTACCGGACGCCCCGGCGCAGTTGAAAAAGAACTGCATTGAGTACCGTAAATCCCTCTATATGTGGCTGAACGATCAGCTAAACGCCGAGCCGTACGCATGCGGGGATCAGCTAACACTACTGGACGTATATATTGCCGTTATGCGCACCTGGGGGCCAGGGCATGACTGGTTTCAGGACAACACGCCGAATATTAGCGCTATCGCTGATGCAGTTTGTCAGCATCCGAGGCTGCGTACTGTACTGAAAAACAATAAGATTATTTGAATAAAAAAACGCTGTTCCGCAGGAGTGCAAATCCCGGAACAGCGGGCGAACTATCGCCATAAGGTTAAATTACGCGACAGAAGGGGTCAGCGTAATACGATCCAATGGACCCACGATAAACAGATAAGAAATCAGGCCAATCAACCCCATCGAACCGACGTACAGAATGGCGTAATCAAAAGACTGGGTATTCGCCAGAATGACGCCGATCACCAGTGGCGTGATGATACTGGCCATATTGCCGCACATATTGAAAACGCCGCCTGCAATGCCGAGCACTTCTTTTGGCGAGGTATCGCTGAGAACGCACCATCCCAGATTGCCAAACCCTTTGGCGAAAAATGCCAGACTCATCGCGGCGATCACCACAAATTCTGACGAGGTGTAGTTGGCGATAACGATGACACAGGAAAGCAACATTCCGCAGATAACCGGCAGCTTACGAGCAATCGTCAGGCTGTAACCGCGTTTTAGTAGCCAGTCGGAGAACACGCCGCCTAATAATCCACCGATAAAACCGGCAATGGCAGGGATACTGGCGACAAACCCCACTTTGAGGATCGACATGCCTTTCGCTTGATACAGATAAGTAGGGAACCAGGTCAGGAAGAACCAGGTAATGGATGTCACGCAGAACTGCCCGATATAAACGCCAATCATCATGCGATTGACACAGACGCTCTTAATTTGCGTAAAGGTAATTTTCTGCGGCTCTTTTTTATTGCCCAGCGCCGGTTCGCCACCGCCTTCCCGGATATAGTCAATTTCCTGTTGGTTTACCTTCGGATGATGCATGGGATCCCTGACTTTGACCAGCCAGAAGATGCCAAGAATAACGCCAATAGCCCCGATATAATAAAACACAAAGTGCCAGCTCAGATTATGCAAAATAATCGTCATGAGCGGTGTAATAATCCCTAACGAGATATATTGTGCGGCCTGATAGACTGAGGTAACAAATCCCCGTTCGTTATTGGGAAACCATTGCACGCTTAATCGGCTATTGGCCGGAAAGGCAGGAGCTTCAATCGCACCCATCAGTAATCGTAAGATAATCAATACGACAAGCGGGCTGGCGTACAGATAAATGGTGCCCTGAAACATGGTTACCAGTGACCAGCCAATCAGGGCACAGCCGTATACCAACCGGGAACCGTACCGATCCAGCAACCAGCCGCCGGGCAGTTGCATAATGACATAAGAAATACCGAAGGCAGAAAAGGCCAGTCCCATAGCTTCAGGATCAAAACCTAATTCTTTGCTCATTATCGGCGCGACCACGGATAACGTCGCGCGATCGGCGTAATTAAATACGGTGGCAAGAAACAGAAATATCAGAATGCCGTAACGCACTTTTGTGCGCTTTATTATTGTGTTCATCACCCACTCCTTTCATAAGGTTGAGAGCGTTTTTGTAGGGGAGGAGGGCGGGTATTACTTACCCGCCAAATAAATTAAGGACGTTTACCAAACTCGCAGGTCAATTGCGTCCAGCGGCGCGCCTGCTCGCTGATGCTGAAGCCCAGACCGTGACGTTCGGAAACCCACATCCGGCCATCGCGCAACTCAAGTTGTTCATTAAATAACGGGTTCAGCCATTCGAAATGCTCCAGCCATGGCTCAAGTGGATAAGCGGCGGACAGATGCAGGTGAACTTCCATAGCGAAGTGCGGAGCCAGTTTGCGACCATGTTTAGCCGCCAGGTCCATAATTTTAAGGAACGGTGAAATCCCCCCCACACGCGGTGCATCGGGCTGTACAAAATCGCTGGCGTTGCCAAGGATCAGCTGTTCATGTTCGCGGAAGCTGGTCAGCATTTCACCGGTGGCAATCGGGGTATCCAGCGCGGCGGCCAGTTGGGCATGGCCTTCTACATCGTAGGCGTCGAGCGGCTCTTCAATCCAGATCAGATTGAACTGCTCCATTTTACGTCCCATACGGATGGCGGTTTCCCGATCCCACTGCTGATTGGCATCGACCATTAGCGGGAAGTCATCCCCCAACGCTTCACGTACCGCGGTTAAGCGGCGAATATCCTCGGCACAGTTTGGCTGACCGACCTTGAGTTTGATGCCGCCAATGCCGTTTTCACGGGAAATAACCACGTTTTTAAGCACCTGATCCAGCGGCGTATGCAGGAATCCGCCGGAGGTGTTGTAGCACTGTACGGAGTCACGATGCGCGCCAAGCAGTTTTGCCAGCGGCAATCCTGCACGCTTGGCCTTCATATCCCATAAAGCGATATCGATAGGGGAGATGGCCTGAACCGCCATGCCGCTGCGTCCTACGGAAGCCCCAGCCCACAACAGCTTGGTATAGATCTTGTCAATATCGTTTGGATCTTCACCTAACAGGTTATCGGCAATTTCTTTGGCATGCGCATAGATCCCCTGACCGCCAGCACGCTTGGAGTAACTAAATCCCACGCCTTCAAACCCGTCGCGACTGCGGATCTCGGCGATGATTATGGCGACTTCGGTTAGTGGTTTCTGGCGACCAGTCAGCACTTTGGCATCGCTCACTGGTGTTGCCAGCGGAAGGAAAGCCAGAGACAGTTTTACCCATTCAATACGGTCACCGGTTTCTGCTGCGGTTTTGGCGTTAGCCGATTTGGCATAGGTCACGGCATCGGAATTAGCGCTTAAAGACATATTATTCTCTCCTGGTGGTAATAAATGATTGCGCTATCATTTTTAGTGTTAGCGCAATCATTTCACCAGTGAGTTGATTGTGATTTGAACAATTGCTCACAAATACTGAGATAAAAGGGTAGTAACTTGTAAACGATGTCACATTCCAATATTTTATGGAGAAATGCACAAATCATTGTGATTGCGCTATCATTTTGATTGACGATAATTAACTAAGCTGCTGTTTTCTCAGCGTTATCGCCGAGAGTCGCTGGCAATAGCCGAAATCATGATGAATAATGCCAGGATAAATCAGCGATTTTTGACAAGGGCATCGACAGTGAAAAACGCCAGACCTCCGCGTGCACCCACGCTGGAAGATGTTGCCCGTACTGCTGGATTGTCACCCATGACGGTGAGCAGGGCGCTAAATAGCCCGCAGTTGGTGCGCCCGAAAACCGTGGAAAAAGTGATGCAGGCGGTACGTGCCACGGGATATATCCCCAACGCGCTGGCCGGGGGGCTGGCGTCGCGTCGCAGTAAGCTTATCGCCGTGGTTGTTCCGCAAATTAACAACAATATGTTTGTCGATACCATTCAGTCATTAAGCGATGAACTGGCTGAACGCGGATACCACATCTTGCTCTGCGTATCAGGTTACACGCCGCAAACTGAGGCAGAGCTGGTGGCGACGCTGCTTTCTCGCCGCCCGGATGGCGTCGTGCTCACCGGTATCCATCATACCGCCGAGCTGAAAAAGGTGATTCTTAATGCGGCCATTCCGGTTGTAGATCTGGGATTTAACCCCAACGCCCATCGATATGCTGGTCGGTTTTTCGCATGAAAAAGTTGGTCAGGCGGTGGCAGACTATTTGCTGAAAAAAGGTTATCGCCGTCCGGGGTTGTTATGGACCGCCGATCGCCGGGCAGGCCAGCGTAAACAAGGGCTGTGCGATGCGCTGAGTCGTCATGGTATTACGGCTGACGCACAGGTGGACGTCCCACTTCCGGCCTCTCTGGCATTGGGACGCACTGGATTGACGCAGCTATTGGCGGATCGCGAGTTTGACGTCATTGTCTGTAGCTCAGATACCTTAGCCCAGGGGGCGATTATGGAAGCCGAAAGCCGTGGTTTACGCGTGCCGCAGGAGCTAGCTGTAATCGGTTTTGGCGATCTTGATTTTGCCGCCAGTAACCGGCCTGCCATCACCACAGTTAGCGTCGACCGACGGGCCATTGGACAACGCGCCGCCTCTCTGCTTGCCGATCGTATCGAACAAATTCCACGTGAAGACGATATTATTGATGTCGGATTTCACCTGGTTGAACGAGAGTCCGCATAAGTTACCTGCATCCCAAAACAATAAGGAACCTGTCATGCCGCACGTTGATATCAAATGTTTTCCTCGCGATTTGAACGAAGAAGAGAAGGCCGCGTTGGCGGCGGATATTACCGAAGTCATTATTCGTCATTTACAAAGCAAAGAGAGTTCAGTGAGCATCGCGCTCAATGAAGTTGAGCCGGATGCCTGGCAGGCGGTATGGGATGTGGAAATTGCGCCACAGATGACGAGGCTGATTAAAAAACCCGGCTACAGCATGTAAGAAAAAATGGGCGGAAAACCCGCCCGTTTTCCGTTGTGCTTACGGCGTAACGATGTTGAACCAGAATTCGAACTTATCCATATAGCCGAGCATGGCATCAAGCTTGGCGCCGTCACCGGTTATCTTCACGTCACCGCTGTCTTGCGCCTGTTTTAGCGTCACTTCCTTGAGGATGATTTTGTTCAGCGTGTCGCGATTCAGCGTGACGGTGGCGTCGGCGTCTTTTGCTTCGGCATTGGCGGTATGGTTCAGTACGCCATTCTCCAGCTCAAGTTTGTATTTACCACCGTCGCTACCAAGGTCGATGTTAAACACCGACTTCGCATCGCCCGCTTTTTGTCCATTGATATGCACCGCCAGATAATCGAAGAACATTTCCGGCGTCATCGCCCGAACGGTATCCGGGCTGGCGGTATTCGGGGTTGGGCCTTTGACTACGCCGTTACGCAGCTCTTGCGCCCCGGTCAGATAGAAGTTACGCCAAGGGCCGGATTCAGCCTGATATCCCAATTGCTCCAGCGCATCCGCTTCCAGATTACGTGCAGCCTGGTTATTCGGATCGGCAAACACCACTTTGCTCACCACCTGAGCTACCCAACGGTAGTTACCCTGGTCATAGTCGGTTTTTGCTTTCTGCAAAATAGCGTCAGCGCCGCCCATATAGTCGACAAATTTCTTCGCAGATTCTTCTGGCGGCAGTTCATCCAGCGTTGCCGGGTTGCCGTCAAACCAGCCGAGATAGAGCACATAGGTTGCTTTTACATCATGGCTCACGGAGCCATAGTAACCGCGGTTAGCCCAGGTGTGGGCCAGTGAGTCCGGCAGCTTAAAGTTTGCGGCGATCTCATCGCGGGTCAGACCTTCGTTAGCCATGCGCAACGTCTGGTCGTTGATGTAACGGTACAAATCGCGCTGGCTTTTCAGCAGGCTTACAACCTTGTCATTACCCCAGGTAGGCCAGTGGTGCTGCGCCATCAGCACTTCTGCTTTATCACCCCAGCGGACAATCGCTTCGTTGATGTATTTGGACCACGGCAGCGGTTCACGGATTTTGGCTCCGCGCAGAGAGTAGGTATTGTGCAGGGTGTGGGTGACATCTTCAGCAGATTCAATCAGTTTCTTCTCTTCGATGTACCACAGCATCTCCGAAGGCGCTTCAGAACCCGGAGCCAGCATGAAATCATAGGTCAGGCCGTCAATGACCTCTTTTTGTCCATCTTTCTCAATGATATTCGTTGGCGCAATCAGGGTAACGGTTCCCGCAGAAGTCGTGGTTCCCAGTCCCGCGCCGACCTGACCTTTGGCATCAGGTTTTAGCAGGTTGCCGTACATGTAGCTCGCGCGGCGGCTCATGACGTTACCTGCCATGATATTCTCAGCGACCGCAGCTTCCATAAATCCGGCAGGCGCATAAATTTTCACTTTGCCCGCTTTCACGTCAGTTTCATCAACAACGCCGCGCACGCCGCCGTAATGGTCAACGTGGCTGTGGGTATAAATCACCGCGACAACCGGTTTTTGACCACGGTTTTTAAAGTAAAGATCCATCCCGACTTTAGCCGTTTCTGCCGAAACCAGCGGGTCAACGACGGTGATGCCTTCTTTACCTTCAATAATGGTCATGTTAGACAGATCGAGGTTGCGGATCTGGTATACGCCATCCGTGACTTCAAATAGCCCGCTGATGTTGATCAACTGGGACTGGCGCCACAGGCTCGGGTTTACCGTATCCGGCGCTTTATCGCCTTCTTTGATGAACGCGTATTGCTGCGGATTCCAGATAACATTTCCCTCTTCGCCTTTGATCACTTCCTGCGGGAGTGGAGCGATAAAGCCTTTGTGGGCGTCGGTAAAGTCGGTGTTATCGGAGAATGGTAGTTGATTGTAGAGCGCATTGTTTGCTTGTTGCGTGGCGGCGGTGGCGTCTTTGGGAGCTTCAGCGGCCATAACGGGAACAGAAAACGATGTGAGTAACCCAGCCAGTATAAAACTTTGTGCGATTCTATTAAGTTGCATCGTAAAACCTCTCTGAGACTTCAGGAAGTACAGTGTTTACGGATAGCGTGTTAGGTGAATCTTTGGGTTAGAGCATTTTTAACTATAATTCAGGTGAATTATTCAGCAAGGAAGGCTAAACAGGAGGGGCTGTCATACGGACAGAATCTACTATTTGCCAGCAGTTATACGTTTCCCGCTGGTGACAAACGTTCCGGCGCCAAGATGATGCAGGGTATTGAGTTTATCATCATCAAACTGCCAGCGTCCTTCCACGAAAGCTCGCTCATCAGCGGCAGCC
>OAVK01001049.1_pt1 | contig 10205 bp, 10 predicted proteins | sample 1495301 | NCBI WGS metagenome assembly OAVK01 (sample SAMEA2580094, study PRJEB22360) | human gut metagenome | biome: human gut; feature: human-associated habitat; material: faeces | place: Denmark | collected 2008/2010
CACATTCAGACTGTCCAGCATATCGCTGATCTGTCCCCTCATCGTGCCGATAAAGGTCACCGTCATCACGGAATCGAAAGACAGAAGCTCCATCCCCAGCCGGTTCTGCGTCTCCTCATTTAAATCCTTTATATCAAGAAACATGGTGTTATACTCAGGCGCCTTTCCATAGACCTTCTCATACAGAGCCGGTGTCATATACACGTAATGATGAAGATAATTTTCTGCAATTCCTCCCACCACAGGATAAAGCACCCCCTCATCCTCCTTCAGATAAATGGTATCGCCTTCCTTCACATTCAACAGCCCCGCCATTTTCTCCGTAATCAGCACGTGGTCGTCATCCAGAACATACGCCTCCCGGCTCTCCCTGCTGCGCAGGTGGACGAACCGGTCCACCTCCTCCAAGTCCTCCGGAACAAATAAATAGGCTTCCTTCGTCACATCGCCTTCCGAGACATCGAGGATGGTTTCCTCCACCCGGAGCCACGCGTCCACATCTCCCTGAGAGATAAAGGACCGGAGCGCCTTCTGCTCCGCTTCATCCGCCTCGTCGTCTGTCTGTACCAGCACATCGTACGTCCAGATATCGTTATACTGCTTCTCTCCCAGTGTGGAAATGGAGTCATTTAAACCAAACCCCACCAGGAGCAGCGCCATGCATCCGCCGGTACCGAAGACTGTCATCAGGCACCGTTTTTTATAGCGGAACAAATTGCGCACAGTGGCCTTTTGTATGAACTTAAGCCGTTTCCACAGCGGTGTCACGTATTCCAGCAGCACCCGTTTTCCCTGCTTCGGCGGTACAGGCCGCATCAGCGCCGCCGGGGACGACAGCAGCTCCTTGTAACTGGAAAATACGGTTGCCAGAACCGTACACGCCAGAGCCAGACCGGAGGCCAGAAACGCGTAATAGAGGTTAAACGGAGTCAGCATAACCGGAAGATTCTCATACAGGATAAAATACGCCGTCATAATGACGTAGGGAAGCAGCTTCTCTCCCGCCGCCGCGCCCAGAATGCTTCCTGCCAGTGTGGCCGCCAGGGCGTAGCCGATATACTTGGAGGCAATGCTCCATTTTCCGTATCCCAGCGCTTTTAGCGTTCCGATCTGCAGCCGCTGTTCCTCCACCATACGGGTCATAGTGGTCAGGCTGACGAGAGCCGCCACCAGGAAGAAAATAAAGGGGAATACCTTCCCGATCGCCCCGATCCGTTCTGCGTCGCTGCCAAACTCCACATACGTCTGGATCGCGTTTCTGTCCAGCACGTACCACTCCGGCTCCTTGATATCGTCAATGTCCTTCTGGGCGTCGTCAATCTTCTTACCCGCATCCGCGATCTTTTCCTCCGCCTCCTGCCTGGAATCCTCGTACTTGACCTTCGCCTCCGCCAAATCCGCCTCGCCGTCGTCCAGCTTCTTCTGCGCCTCCTCAATATCCGCCTCACCCTTTGCGATATCCTTCTCCGCCTTCGGAATCTTTGCCTCTCCGTCTGCTATGTCCCGGTGGGCATCCGCGATCTTCACTTCCCCATCGGCAATGTTCCGGTGAGCATCTGCGATCTTTCCCTCGCCATCGGCAATATCCTGTTTTGCATCCGTCACCTTCTGCTCGCCGTCTATAATCTTCTGTCGGGCATCCGCCAGCTGTTCTTCTCCCTCATCCAGCTTGCGCCGGGCGTTTTTCAGCTTCATCTCGCCCTGATCCAGCTTCTTTTTCCCCTTTGCCAGCTCCCTCTTCGCCTTCGCCAGCTCCTTTTTTCCTTCTTTCACGGCCGCGTCACCGTAAGTCAGTTCCTGGTAGGAGGCCTGTATCGTATGTACACCTTCCACCAGAAGCGCCCCCTCACCGCCTGGTATCATCTCCAGATAAGGCGCATATGCATCAATCTCAAAGTCCTCCACCTGGATGCGGCCGATCTCAGAAGGCGTTATATCCAGGGGAATGCCCATGGACAGAAGCCCATTTAAAGCTTTCTTTAAATTCCGTTCCACCTCCGGTGCGTTCTTCCGGTACTCTTTCCAGCCCTCCTTCAGGGTTTCCTGCTGTTCCTCCAGCTCTTCCTTTCCCTCTTCATATTCTTCCAGTCCGATCTCGTAATCCAGCCATCCGTCATCCAATTCCATACGGGCTCCCGGCAGCTCCTCGTCGAATTTCCTGCGGGCGTCCTCCAGCTCCTGTTCCTTGTCGGCAACTTCCTTCCTGGCGTCCTCCAGCTCCTGTTCCTTTTCCGCCAGCGTCACTTTCCCGTCTTCCAGTTCCTGTTCTTTCTCCGCCAGTGTCACTTTGGCGTCTTCTAACTCCTGCTCCTTTTCCGCCAGCGTCCGCTTTCCGTCTTCCAGATCGTTTTTTGCATTTTCTAAATCATTTTTTCCCTTTTCCAGATCCGCCCGGCCTTTTAAAATGTCTGTCTTTCCCTCGTCGATCTTCTTCTGCGCGTCTGCGATCTGCCGGGCCGCGTCGTCGAGCTTCCGGTCCGTCTCCGCCGTCTTTTCCGTCAGCGCTCTTCTGGCGTCATTCAGCTTTCGGTTCGCCTCGTCTGTCACCTCGCGGTACCGTACGGCAGAACGCGGTTCTGAGAGCGTATCCTCAATCTCTTTCGTTACGCGGTCCATATAGTCCTGGTACTCATCCGAATAGGACAGAAAAGCTTTTCCCTCCTTCGTCTGGACATAAATGTCGGTAAATACCTCCATGCTGAAATTATCAGGTGTTACAGCCATAAACGTATCGAGACTTCCATTTCCGATGGTCGTCGTCCCCCGTTCCAGAGACAGGTACCGGGAAGACATGCCGATACCCACGATCGTAAACGTATCGTATTTCAGCGTGTCGGAAAGCGCATCATCCGTGCCGGAATAGACTTTTACCGTGTCCCCCAGTGCGAACTGTCCCTGATACGCCTTTCCCCTGTCCATCATGCATTCGCCGGCCCGCTCCGGCATCCGGCCCTCCAGCAGTGTAAACTGGTTGATCGATCTGCTCATCGAAAAAATCCGCACAGTCTTCTCCCGGTCCGCGCCTTCGCAGAGCACATCTGTGGTATAGGCGCCTTCCGCGTACTCCGCACCGCCTCCACGTCATCCTCCGTCAGGCCCAGGGTGCCGACTATGCGGATATCCATCAAATTCGTTTCATCATAATAGGCATCGGCGGACAGCTCCATGTCTGGTCTTGTGGAGCGGATTCCCGCAAAAAACGCAACTCCGAGCGCAACAATAAAAAGAATCGATAAAAACCGGTTCATGCTGCGCCCTATTTCCACCATAAAGTCCTTGCGTTTTGCGTTCTTCATTCAAATACCATCCGCCCTCGATCCATCAGTCCATTCCAGCAGTCTCTACCAGCAGTCCGCTCCAGCCGGTCTTACACGTATATTCCCCTACCACTCGATCTTTTCCACAGAAAGCGGCCTTTCGTTCAGCACAATACTCCCCGTCTTCCCGTTCTTTATCTGTATCACCCTGTCAGCCATCGGCGCCAGCGCCGAATTATGGGTGATAACAATCACCGTCATCTTTTTCTCCCTGCAGGTATCCTGAAGCAGCTTCAAGATAGCCTTTCCAGTCTGATAATCCAGCGCCCCCGTTGGCTCATCACAGAGCAGAAGCTTGGGATTCTTCGCCAGCGCCCTGGCAATGGACACCCGCTGCTGCTCCCCTCCGGAAAGCTGCGCCGGGAAGTTATTAAGCCGTTCCCCCAGTCCCACATCGATCAGAACCCGCTCCGCGTCTAGGGGATTTTTGCAGATCTGAAGCGCCAGCTCCACATTTTCCAGAGCTGTCAGATTCTGAAGCAGATTATAAAACTGAAATACAAAGCCGATATCATTCCTCCGGTAACCCGTCAGCTTCTTCTCCGAATATGATGCAATGTTGACGTCGTCCACCCGGATTTCCCCCGAGGTGGCAGTGTCCATCCCTCCGAGAATATTTAACACCGTGGTCTTTCCCGCACCGCTGGGACCCACGATAACCACGAATTCACCCTTCTCTATGGTAAAGCTGATTCCGTCCACCGCGTGGATGGTGATCTCGCCCATATGATAGCTTTTTCTCACATCCTTAAGTTCAACAAACGCCAAAAATACCGCCTTCCTTCTATTTACTTACTATCATGGAAGTCCTTTCCATTCATGACTCTTCTGAAAATCGGTTGTAATACTCTTCTGCCTGAGCTTCACTCAATTGAAACCTTTTCTGCAGTTTCTCAAGGATCTGTTCTCTGGAAATCCCGGTCTCAATATTATCCTGAATCAAAGCCCGGAGGCCTTCCTCTCTGCCTTCCTCTCTGCCCTTCTGAATTCCCTCATCCATAAGCATTTGTCCAACCAGTGTCATCTGCATCTCCTCCTTCAGCCGTTTGGCATACATTTTATACGATTTCACTCATACCGTTCTCCTTTTATTATATTTTAATATGACAACAGATTCAAGTGTATCCATCTTAATTCACCAAACCGCATCACCCGCCTCTATTCAATTTTTCACTGCATTTGGATAATTTTTTGACTTGTTAAAACATAGATTATCAGATTTTCGCTGACAGAATGTCCGTGCGAAACGATAGATTCAGCATACTACATATATACTCCGGCGTCAATCATATTTTAAGCGGCAGGGAACCTGATCCGGTTGTCCTGCCGCTGATTTACTCACTTCTTCAATTTTCCCATTACCGAACAGCCCCCCGCAATTCCCGTCGCCAGCCCCAGAAGCACAGACGCCAGGGTCAGTTTTGGAAACACCTCCGACGGCGGCAGAAGACTCACGGCTCCGCCATACAGATTGAGTCCGGCTGCCACCAGCTCCAGCCCCCAGCGGTACCCTGCAAACAGCAGGAAAAGAGGGATGCACATTCCTGCCAGCCCCATAACGAGACCCTCTACCAGAAACGGCACACTGATAAACTCTTCTCTGGCTCCCATCAGCCGCATGACTCTGGTCTTCCCCTTCTGAGACTCAATACCGACGGAAAGGGTGTTGTGAATCAACAAGATGGAGATCAGGAGCAGAATCGCCGCGCTCCCCGTAATCAGCCTTGATATGACCGTCTTGATACGCAGCAGCGCACGCACCGTATCCGCCGAATGCGTCACCTTGCGGACTCCCTCCAGACTCTTCACATACTCCACAAAGCCCTCCTGCTGTTCGATCCCTCCGATATAAACCTGATAGTGATTGGACGCCGCCAGCGGGTTATCCCCATCAAAGATTCCATCCAGCAGCTCGCCATCCTTGAAGTAATCATTTCGAAAGCCCTCCCAGGCGTCATCCGCAGAAGTATAGACCGTTTTCACAACCTCCGGTCTCTCACGGATTAAGCCCCCGATCTCCTCCACCCGTTCGGGGGATACCGTATCCTCAAAGAACACGGCCACATAGACCTCTTCTTCCGTCTTCTGCAGCACGCCGTCCAGATTTAAGACTGCGATATAAAAGATGCCAAAGAGAAAAATACACGCCGCCATGGTAAGAACAGAGGCCGCCGTGTAAACCTTGTTATGCCATAGATTTTTAAAGCCCAGCCGGCATAAATACAGCCACGTCCTAAAAGCCATACATCAGACCTCCCCTGCTGTTATCCTTGATCACCTTGCCATACCGCAGCGCGATCTGACGCTTGTGCATGTATTTCACCAGCTCCTGGTTATGGGATACCACCAGCACAGTCGTACCCTGACGGTTAATTTTCTCCAGCAGGCGCATAATCTCTTCCGCGTTCTTCTGATCCAGATTTCCCGTAGGCTCATCGGCCAGAAGAAGGACCGGCTGGTTTACCACCGCCCGCGCCAGGGCCGTCCGCTGTTTTTCCCCGCCGGAGAGCTGTCCCGGATAACATCCGGCCTTTTTCTCCAGGCCCACCTGGCTTAAGACCTCCATGACCCGGCTCCGCATACGTTTATGGTCCGCCTCGATGACACGCTGGGCAAATGCCACATTTTCGTAGACCGTAAAATCTGGAAACAGGCAGAAATCCTGAAATACCATGCCGATATACCGGCGGGAACGGCACACCTGCCGCTCCTTCAGCTGCCTCAAATCGATGCCGTTCACCACGATATTTCCCTGGTCTGCCTCCGTCTCCCTCAGGATCAGCTCCAGAAGCGTCGTCTTTCCGGCTCCGCTGTTCCCCACCAGAAAGACGAACTCCCCTTTTTCAATCTGAAGGCTCACATCGTCGAGGGCTTTTTGACCCGTTCCATATGTCTTTGTCACTCTGTCGAATAAAATCATGGTGTTATCCACAGTACTCCTCTTTTCCATCACGGTTATCCACGAAATCAAATACCTATCCTCGAATATCAATACCTTTCTCCGGGATCAGATGTCTTTCTTCTTCAGCTTATAAACAAATGCCAGCACCTTCGCCACGGTCTGGTAGAATTCCTCAGGGATTTCCATATCCACCTCAACACTGGCATACAGCCCCCTTGCCAGCGGCTTGTCTTCCATAATATAAACTTCGTTGGCCTCACCGACCTCCACAATCTTGAGCGCCAGATGATCCGCGCCTTTCGCCAGTACCACAGGAGCCCGGTTCGCATTGGAATCGTATCCCAGCGCTACCGCGAAATGGGTCGGGTTCCTGATGATCACATCCGCCTTCGGGACATTCTGCATCATACGCATGGACGCCATCTGGCGCTGTTTCTCCCGAATCCGACCCTTGATCTGCGGATCGCCCTCCGTCTGCTTGTACTCTTCCTTGATTTCCTGCTTGCTCATGCGCAGATTCTTCTCATACTCCCACCACTGGTATAAGTAATCGAAGGCGGCCAGAAAAATAAAGGCGACCCCCACCGTGTTCACCAGCGACACCGCAGTGTCCCCGACGTACACGAAAGCCGCCTGTACCGTACCGTCCATCAGACGTGCAAACTCGTGGATTCTCCCCTCTATATAACTGTAAATCACCCAGGCCAGGATGGTAATCTTAATCAGCGCCTTTAAAAGCTCCACCACCGAGCGGATGGAAAACATCCGTTTAAAGCCTTTTAGAAGGCTGATCCGGTCCATCTTAAACTTCATGACATCCGTGGAGAATGACATTCTGGTCTGAAAGAACGTCGTGACCACTGCGACTGCCACTCCGATAAAAAGCAAGGGAAGAGCCGCCTGTCCGAACAGGAGCATGGCCTTTAACAGCTTGTCGGACAAATCGTCCGCCGCCAGGGGCGTCGTGGAGGCAGCATAAGAAAAGAACAGCTCCATAGCCGTCTTCAGCGTGCGGTAAATCTTGGGGGCCAGCGCATTCAGGGAATTAAACAGCACCAGCAAAGAACAGACGGCGATGACGTCGTTGCTCTGAAATACATTTCCTTTTTTTCGTTCGTCCTGCCGCCGTTTCGGGGTGGCTTTCTCAGTCTTTTCGTCTGCCGCCACGTTCATCACTCCCTTCTGTATACAGAATAAAACCTGGTACGCCCTATGATGCGAACATCATCATAACCTTCTGTACCTCACTCATCATCATCCCGTAATAGGAGTCAATAAACGCCCCGATCGGACGCGCGAACAGCATCATTAATAAAATACCCAGCAGAATCTTTGACTGGATATTAATAACAAACACGTGAATCTGGGGAATCAGCTTCATGAGCACGCCCATGGACACCTCCAGCACGAACTCCGCTGCCACAAAAGGCAGGGCCAGCTTGATTACCATCAGAAAAACACTGCCAAATATACTCACCAGATACCAGGCAATATCCTGAGTCACCAGTCTGGCCGCCCCCACGGGTATCACCTCATACGTATAGGCAAACAGCTTCACCGTCAAAAGATGGCAGCCGGTCGCAAAGAAATACAGAAAAAAGAACACATTGATAAATTGGCCTAAGATAGCGGTCTGGACACCTCCCGCCGGATCCATGACCTTGCCCATGGACAGTCCGAACACCGTATCCATCAAATCTCCTGCCACGTAAACCATATAGAAAAACAGCTGGAACACGCTTCCGATCACCAGCCCCATGATCACCTCGCGGATCAGAGCCTCCGCCATCTGAAAGGTGCTGTAGGCCTGTATGGCGGTAACTCCCTGAGCCGCCGCCGGCGCGATCACCAGGCTGAGCGTCAGCACCAGGCCGGTCTTCACCATAGCAGGAATCCCCCTCCTGGCAAACACCGGATGGACAAAGATCAGCCCGCCCATCCGCGCAAATACTAGCAAAAACACATCGAAATACTCTAAAACGCCGCTGTCCATCGCCTGTTCCCCGCGTTAGAGCGACGCCATGATCGCAAACAGCTCCACCACAAACTCGTCCATCACCTTAAACATCCAGGACCCCAGCGCCAGAAGCACCAGCGCAATCACCAGAAGCTTTGGGACAAACGTAAGCGTCTGCTCATGAATCTGCGTCGCCGCCTGAAAAATAGCGACGATCAGCCCCACGACAATGCTGACGATTAACAGCGGCCCTGCTATTTCAAATGCAACCATCATGGCTTCCTTCATCACTTCCATCACCTGGTCCGCAGTCATACTATATACCCCCTCATCATCGGAATCCGGCAACCAGCGTCTTGATCACAAGACTCCAGCCGTCTACCAGAACAAACATCATAATCTTAAATGGCAGTGCGATCATGGTAGGCGGCAGCATCACCATACCCATAGACATCAGGGTGCTGGACACCACCAGATCGATAATCAAAAATGGGATATAGATCAGAAATCCCATGGTGAACGCTTTATTTAACTCACTCAAAATAAAGGACGGAACCAGCACCGTCAGCCCCAGTTTCATGTAAGCTTCCGGTCCTCCCGACACATCCGGCACCTCAGACTTTGAGATGGAGAGAAACAGATCCAGACTCTTCTTCTCCGTCTGCTTTAACATAAATTCCTTCATCGGCTCCTGTGCCCGGGTAAACGCCTCTTCCCTCGTGATCTCCCCTGCCTTATAAGGCTCGTAAGCCTGCGTATTCACCTTGGCAAACACGGGGTTCATGATGAACAGCGTCAGAAACAGAGCCAGTCCGATCATCACCTGGTTAGGCGGAGACTGCTGTGTGCCCAGCGCATTGCGCAGAAATGAGAGAACAATGATAATCCGGGTAAAACTCGTCATCATAATCAGCAGAGACGGCACCACAGCCAGAAACAGAAACAGGAACATGATATCCAGCATATCCATGGGCTTTCCGCTTCCGGAGCTTCCCTCCAGTGTCAGAGAGATATCCGACGCATATGCGATCTGTCCGCATGCCGCGGACACCCTGATAAATGCCGCCAGACAGAGAAGTCCTCTGGCAATTTTCCTTTTCCCCTTCATCATAAGTCTCTCCCGTTTCTCTTCTGTCTTCCGTCCTGCTGCCGTCCGTCTTTTTTGACCAGCGTTTTGAGCTGCTCCGTAAATACAGACGCAAAGTCCGGCGAAACCTCCGCCGGACTCTTTTTCTCATAAGTCTCCAGTTCCTCCAGTCTGGTGATACCGGCCGGAGATACTCCCACAAGCAGAATCCGTCCCTGAACATCGACAATCATCAGGTAGCTGTCCCGTCCCACCGCCAGGCGGTCCAGAATCTTCATATCGCCGGACTGCTGCCTTCCGTTCATCCCTCTCCCCAGCATCCTTGTGGTGATGTATGCCAGAACAAGAACCAGTATCAGTACAATCAGATAAAATAACACTTTAAGAACCGCCATATTAATCCCTCTTGCCGACTATCTCAATAATTCTTGCGGCAAACTTCTCATCTGTCACTAAAACGTCGCCTTTTCCTATCAGTTTACCATTGACCACCACATCAGCCGGCGACCCCGCCTGCTTATCCAGTGTCAGAATCTGCCCCTTCTGCAGGGCCAGAATGTCCTTTACGCTGCAGACCGTGCCGCCGATGCGGACAGACACGTCAAGCGTAATATCCCGGAGTTTTTTCCTCTCCTCACCGATGTTTTCCACCTGATTGTCCACAGGCACATACTTAAATTCCGGAAATGACACTTCCCGGAACGAGACAGTTTTCTCTTTTTTCTTAAAAGCCAGATCCTCCGCCTGCACCGGTTCCTCTGCTGCCGTCTCCTGTCCCATGACCGGAATTCCGAAGATTTCCTGAAGCTCCTCCGTGGCGATTCCAATGACCTCGGCCGCCAGAACACCGTCGATCTCCAGATGGAGGCGGATCAGCACCAGCTGCTGCTCCCTGTCCCACCGGCGGATCGTATCCAGAATCCGTTCCGCACGAGGGGCTGC
>OAVK01001054.1_pt1 | contig 10166 bp, 2 predicted proteins | sample 1495301 | NCBI WGS metagenome assembly OAVK01 (sample SAMEA2580094, study PRJEB22360) | human gut metagenome | biome: human gut; feature: human-associated habitat; material: faeces | place: Denmark | collected 2008/2010
CGGCGCTGGCCGCGCCGGCCACGGACGCCGCGGCCGCGAGCACGACGGCCGGCGCGACCATCACACTGCAAGGCGCAGACGGAGCAAGCCTGGCCGGCCACACGTTCGACGTGTACCGGATCGGCACGTACACGGACCAGATCCTGAACGGCACGCGGATCAGCAGTCTCGGCGTGCGCGGCGACACGGCATCCAACGCGTGGGCGGCCGACGCGATCGGCATCGCCAACGCGTACGATCCGGACACGGCCGACGACATCGCCAGGGTGTACGGCTATGATGACGCGGGCAACATCGCCAACATCAAGATGGACTCCCAGACCAGGCAGTTGCGCAACATCAGCAAGGCCCTGGCCCAGTCCTCGAGGCGGCCGGCCGCCATCCAGGGCGGCGCGAACCTGACGACCACCCAGTCCACGCTGACGATCAACGTGCCCTCCGAGGGCCTCTACTACATCACGGACAGCGCGGGCAACCCGATTATGGTCGGCACGAAATCCGGCAACGCGAACATCATGAAGAACGACGCGAAGGACCCGCAGTGGCGGACCCTGGGCGTCGCGGTCGTCAAGGCGAAAAGCGTGAGGGTCGACAAGAAGGTCCAGGTGCAGCGCAACGGCACCACGGTAGGCAAGGACGGCACCACCAACGATCCGGTCGGCGTGACCGTCGGCGACACCGTCACCAACACGGTCGAGGTGACCGTGCCGAACAAGCAGGCCGCCTCCGCGGTCAAGTTCAAGCTCATCGACCAGCCGAAGGGCCAGACGTACGTGAAGGGCTCGCTGAGCGTCCGGCTGAAGAACGCGCCGCGGACCGACATCACGGCCGACGCGGTCATCTACGACGGGACCACGCAGAACAACGCGAAGAGCATCCCCGGCGACCCGACCCTGAAGACCGCGGACAACAAGCCCGCAGACCCGGATCTCGCCATTCCCGCAGGCGGCTGGGGCATCGACGGCAGGAAACTTCTCGACAAATACTCCAACAGGACGATCGTCATCACCTACCGCATGACCGTCGACAAGGCCAGCGTCACCGACCCGGCCAACAACACCATCCACACGTACGGCACGTTCACCGATGGCATCCACTTCACGACCATCACCGACCAGGACAAGGCCGACATCAAGGCCTACGACTTCACCCTGCGGAAGGTGGACGCGGGCAACGTGAACACGCTGCTCGACGGCGCCCGGTTCCAGATCCAGCGCAACGGCAAGTGGATGAATCTCGACTGGAACACCGGCAAATGGTCGGATGCGGCCGACCAGGGTTCCGCCACCGTGTTCGTGACCGGCGACACGAACCATGACGGGACGGCCGACAACAGGGACGACGCGGGCCAGAGGGGCCTCATCCGGTTCAAGGGCCTCGGCTACGGCACGTACACGGTCACCGAAACCCGGGAGCCGGCCGGCTACGCCAGCTACGCGAAACCGACGTTCACCGTCACCATCGACGACGCGGGCACCAGCATCCAGTACAGGGGCACCGGCACCGTGCCGAACCTGACCAGCAGGCTGGACAACAACACCGTCCAGGTCAAGAACGTCGCGAATCTGACCCAACTGCCGCAGACCGGCGGCGTGCTCGCGTTCGCGTTCTGGCTGGCCTGCGCCATGCCCCTGTTCGCGATCGGCGGCATGATGGCCGTGCGCGGCGCGCGCAACCGCCGCGACGCGCTGATGCTCACGCACGACGGAGACACCCCGGCCGTCTGACATACGGGGGCGCGGAGCAATCCGGATCATGCCGTGTCCCGCGCCCCTCCCCCTTCGTTTTTATTCATGGTTCTTTTGGCTCGCCGCAAGGGGTTCGTGCGGGTCCTGGCCCATCCGTCACGGGCAGTCAAGGGGCGGGGAAGGGAAAAACACACATGCACACATGGTTGAAACGGGCGGTCGCGGGACTGTTGTCCGCGGGCACCCTCCTGGGCGGCGGGCTCCTGACGGCGGGCACCGCGAACACGGACGAGATCCGCATGCCCGACATCGGCAAGACCATCACGAGCCTGACGGCATCGGCCGCCACGACGTATCCAAGGGAGCTCGTCAACGGCGACTTCGAATACCTGCCCGACGGCGGATGGAAGACCGTTGACGCGCCAAGCTACATGACGAACGCATACACAAGCGTCGACCCGAACAACGGCCAGTACATGAGGAACGCGAAACACTCCGACGCCGATCTCGCCTCCTGGGTGGACTGGCCCGGTTTCGACCAGTCCAAATTTGCATGGAAGACCGACCAGAAAGGCGGCCACGACCAAGGCGGATTGAAGGACCGCGCGGAAGCGGTCGAACTCCAACAGGACAGCATGGACGGCAACACCTACGCGGAAATGGTCGCCTCCGAACCCGGACGCACCATCTACCAGAACCTCGCCACCATCCCCGGCACACTGTACAAGATCCGGTTGAAGCACACCAGCCTGTGCAAGGACAACGTCGACCAGATGCAGGTCGTCATCAACGGCACACCCATCGAGATGACCCGAGTGGCCGCGAACGGCAAGGCCGGCGACAAGGTCGGCGAGAAGTCCAAGACCATCGGCACGAGGGTCACGAACGAGAACCGCTGGCATCATTCCGACCAGTGGGAGACCTATGAGGGCTACTACGTCATCCCGGACGGGCAGACCACTACCCGGTTCGGTTTCAAGGCCGTCAACTATCTCGACCCCACCAAGGGCAATCTTCTGGATGATGTGACATTCGCCCGCGCCTACAAGCTGTCCTACGACAAGAACGCGTCGGATGCGACCGGCAAGGTCCCGTCCGACGAGACCGCCGACACCGTCAGGCAGACCAAGGCCAGGACCACGGGAACCGTGAAGACAGTCGCGGACGAGAACGTCCGGTACGGTTCCCTCGCTAATGGCGATTTCTCCTACCCCTCGTTCTCCGACATTCAGGAGAACGAGCAGGGAACCTATGCCGATCTGCGCACGTTCCTCAAATCGGATGACGGCACGCTTTGGTACAACATGTCCGTCACCGATCTTTCCAAGTACGGAAAGATCGGGCAGATCCCCGGTTTCGACTCTTCCAGGTTCGCATGGTCAAGTACCGAGAACGGTTCAAGGGTCGAATTGCAGCAGGATCGCAACACCAAGAACACGTATGCGGAGATCGTCGCCCAACAGGACAACACCAGCATCTACCAGAACGTGTCCACCGGCAACGGCGGCGTGCTGTACAAGATCCGGTTGAAGCACGCCAGCCGTCAATCCTCCCATGCCGACAAGATGCAGGTCCTCGTGGGCTCCGACACGGCCCACGCGACGCCTGTGGAGATGACCCGCGTCACCTCTAACGGACATGGCGACAAGGTGGGCGGGAAGTCCACGACCATCACCACAAAGGTATCCAACACCGATCCCCGAGACCATGGCAGCCAGTGGGAGACGTACGAAGGCTATTACCAGGTGCCCGAAGGACAGAAGAACACGGTATTCATGTTCAAGAGCCTCGAAGGGTTCAAAGAGTATGAGACCCTGCCCGGCAACAACATCGGCAATCTCGTGGACGACATCGAGTTCTCCCGTTCCTACAAGTTGACCTATGACAAGAACGCATCCGACGCGACCGGCAAGGTCCCGTCGAACCAGCGTGGCAAGGAGAACACCGTGCAGCCCGCCGAATCGAAGACTACCGGAAACGTGAAGACGGTGGCGGATAATACGTCGAATCTGCCGGACCATCTGGTGAACGGCACGTTCGATTATCGCGGCAACGAGATCATCAACGAGAACCAGAGGGTCTACGGCGACACAACCTACCTCGCCATGATCAGCGCGAAGACCGGCGTCATCGGCAACCCGCTGCACAGCAAGCTCGACAACTGGGATTCCGGCAAGTTCGGCTGGAAATCCAACGATGCCACCGCCGGCGTCGACACCGTCGAGGTGCAGCGCCGCAACCACACCCCGTATCCGACCAACGCGGGCAACGTGTGGGGCGAGATCGCCGCAGCCAAGCGGGGCAAGTACATCTACCAGGACATCGCCACCACGCCCGGCGTCGTGTACAGGTGGAGCCTCAAGCACGCGTCCCGCAACGCGGGCCAGGACGACAGCATGCAGGTCATGATCGGCGAACCCGGCAAGACCGTCGCACAGCAGGCGACCCGCACCACATCCAACGGGTCGGACAAGACCGGCAGCGTAGGCACCACGATCACCACGCACGGCACCGCGCAGGACGGCAAGTGGGAGACCTATACCGGCGACTACCTCGCCACCTCGACCACGACCCGCTTCACGTTCAGGAGCGTCAGGGACTCCAACGGCCAGGGCCTCGACTTCACCGCCGAAGGCAACTGCGTCGACGACCTAAGCTTCGACAAGGCGTACAAGCTCTCTTACGACAAGAATTCTTCGGACGCGACCGGCAGCGTGCCCTCCAGTCAATACGGCAAGGAGAACACCGTACAGCCCGCCAAGTCCAAGACCACGGGCAGTGTCGGACTCGCGGCCGACAAAACCGCTTCCGGCCTGACGGTGCATGATCTGAAGAAGAACGACAAGGGCAAGGTGCCCTCCAGTTCGAAGGCGGATTCCACGCAGCCGGCCGCGTTCAAGGCTCCGGACGCCAAGGTGGAGACCATCGCCTCCAGGGCCGCGGGCGACGAGCTGGCCGTGAACGGCGGGTTCGACACCCCGAAGTGGACGATTGCCAAGGAGGGGCAGGGCCTGCCCTGGGTGTATGTGACGCCCAATGAGGGCATGATCCGCTCTTACGCGCAGGCCATGGCCGGACAGACGGGCGTGAAGGCCGGCGGCCTGACCGCCGCCACGTTCGCTTGGCAGGATCTCGATGCCATCGGCAGCATCCAGAACTTCGAACTGCATCGCGAGAAGGACGGGAACACGGCCGCCGACGTGCATGCGGGCCGTACCGTCGCCCAGACCGTGAACACGACGCCCGGCGCCAGCTACACGTTCAGTATCCGCCACTCCGGTCGCTCCAAAGGCAACGCGGGCGGCGTGACCCTGCTCACCGGCCCCGACAAGGATCACCTCACACCGGTCAGGCTGACCCGCACCACGGTCTCCAAGACCGGAGCGAAATACGGTGACAGGACCGGCGACGTGGGGACCGTAGCCTACACGCACTCCGACTCCACCGACGCCACGGAAGGCAGCCACGATCCGTGGGATCATTCCGACGACTGGGAATCCTACGAGGGCACGGTCGTCATCCCAGCCGGCCAGACCAAGACCATGATCGCCTACAAGGGCTTCGGCCGGGACGGATCCGATGCGCGCACGGACAGCATCATCGACGACCTGAGCTTCCGTCTCGCCTACAGGCTCGGCTACGACGCCAACGGCGGCGACAAGACGGACACGTCGCAGATCAAGGCATCCTCCGACGGTACCGTGAAATCCATCGCCGACAAGACCTCCAAGGTTCCGGTCCATGATCTGGAGGACACGGACGTGCCCGGCCAGTACCGTGATTTCATCCTCGACACCACCAAGGTCAAGTTCTCCGATGTGAAGTTTGAGAATGGTGCATGGTTGAACGCGCCTATGCCGGACTCCGGCGACGGCGCAACCGCCATGTTCCCGTTGAAGATTGGTGCCAGCGCCACCCTGCCGAATGTCGGCGAGTGGACCGATGGCAGCGGGCACACCCATTCGATCAACGCGATCATCTCGCTGCATTCGTGGAACGGCGGCAGCATCAGCCGATTGTGGACCCGGCTGGACGGCCAACCGTCCACAAGCCGTGACCTGTTCTGGATCAACACCGTCGGCAAGAACTCCGACCTGCCGGCGCAAGTGATCAAGGCACTCGGCGGCATCGACACGTCGAAGCGCGTCGGATGCCAGTGGACCGTGAACTTCACGTACGAGGACGGCACCCCCGTGCCCGACACGTTCCGTGGAGTCACCGGTTTCAACGATCTGGACGGCTGGGACGTTCAACCCGATCTGAAGTTCGAGGGTGTTCAACTGGTCTCCGGCTTCGACGGTGCCTACAAGACCCGCGATGCCGAGCTCGCCACCTATGGGATCAACGGTTTCGCAGGCGTCAAGCATGACTCGGGCCCTGAGTCGAACCTCGATAGCAAGCAGCAGGTCAAGCATCGTCTGGCCGCCACGTGGACCGGCTCCAGCTTCACCTTCGGCTACGATCTGCAGAACCCCGAGGGACGCGATAGCGGCTGCCGAATGACCTTCGGCGTTCCGGTCACCCGCACCAAGGTGCTCACCTATGATGCGAACGGCGGCAAGGGCAGTGTGCCCTCGCATACCGAAGCAGGCAAGGTGGAAGCCGCTTCCGCCAAAACCGCCGGCAGCGTGCATGCCATCTCCGATGCCACCGATACCACCGGTTCCGCTGAGGGCAAGGCCGTGTCGGGTGTACTGACGGACACGACGGTTGATGCCGGTGACGGTACCAGGCAGCGGACGATCACCCGATCCGACGGTTCCGTGCGCGTGGAGACCATCGCCACGACGGGCGCTGTATCCGGCTGCCAGGTCTACTATCCGGCCGGCACCAGGATCACATTGGCGACCGCGAAGGCCGACTCCGACTGCTGGGATTCCAGCCAGATCGGCAAGACCAACCGCACGTTCTACGGTTGGAGCGCGAACACGGACGCCAACGACAGGGACGTGCCCGTCGGCGACACCATGGACCGGAACACGCTGAACGCGAACGCCAGGACGGAGATCGTCATGCCCGCCAGAGCGAAGACCGTATACGCGTTGTGGGCCATCAACCCCACCCTGTCGTACAACGTGAACACGCCCGCCGGATCCAACGCGCCCGGCACGCCCGCCAGCCGGACCGTGCCCTATAACACGGCCGCATCCGATACGAGCGGCTGGACGACGGGTGACACGGGCAAGATTCCCGGCTACCGGTTCGACGGCTGGTACACCGCCCCGAACGGCGGAAACAAATACGATTTCAACACGCCGCTCACCAACAACGTGACCGTCTACGCGCACTGGATCGGCAACGGGTACACCGTCAGATTCACCGGCAACGGCGCGACCGGCGGCAACACCCCGGACCAGGCGTTCCAATACAACATCGGCCAGAACCTGCGCCGGAACGGGTTCACGCGTGACGGATACACGTTCACCGGGTGGAAGCGCGCCGACAACCAGCAGGCGTACGGCGACGGCCAGTGGGTCAACAACCTGACCACGCAGCCGGACGGGATCGTCACCATGGTCGCCCAATGGTCGGCCAACGAGGCCCACATCCGCTACAATCCGAACCCGCCCGCGGGCAAGACCGCGGGAGGCAACGGCACCCCCAACTGGGACGGCCACACCGGCGACACGCCCGCCATCGGAGGGAACGGCTGGACGATCGACGGGTACACGTTCGCCGGCTGGACCACCAGCCCGGACGGCGGCGGCACGAAGTACGCGCCGGGCGCCAGTTGGACGGCCAACGGGACGGTGACCCTGTACGCGCAGTGGACGCCCGGCGAGGCCGGCCTGACCTACGACGGCAACGGCGCGACCGGTGGTAAGACCGACCCGCAGAACGGGGTCACCGACCAGAAGGTCAACGTACGCCAGAACGGGTTCACGCGCGACGGATACACGTTCGTGCGTTGGGACACCCAAGCCGATTGCAGGGGCAAGGCCGTCAACCTGGGCGACAAGTGGACGCTGCAAGGTTCCAGCACCCTGTACGCCTGCTGGGCCGGCAACGTGCAAACCCTCACCTATCACGGCAACGGCGCGACCGATGGTAACACGGCGGCGCAATCCGGCAAGACCGGTGACGAGCTGACCACAAACGCCAACGGGTTCACCCGCGACGGATACACGTTCGTCGAATGGAACACGAAGGCCGACGGCACCGGCGGCCATTATGGCAAGGGCACGAACGGCGTCGCCAAATGGACCATGCTCCCCGCAGGCAACGACCTGTACGCGATCTGGCAGGCCAACCCCGCCAACATCCGATACCGGGATGACTGGGGGGCCACCGGTTCGACGCCCGACACGACGGGCGTCACCGGCCAGAACGTGACCATCGCCCAAAACGGGTTCACCCGCCCCGGCTACACGTTCACCGGGTGGGCCAGGGACAGGCGCACGGACCCGAGCCTCCAGCCCGGAGGCCGGTACACGCTCACCCCCGGCACCACGACCCTGTGGGCCCAATGGAAGGCCGATCCGGCGCACCTGATCTACAACAGCAACAGCGGCTCCACCAGCCAGACCCGCAGGACGGACGGCGTGGTCGACCAGACGCTCACCGTCATCGCCAACCCGTTCACCCGCTCCGGCTACACGTTCACCGGCTGGAACACGCAGGCCGACGGCAGGGGCAAGGCGTATGCGGCGGGCAACGGGTTCAGGCTCGTCGCCGACGCGAAGAGCAACCCGGTCAACACGACCGTTCTGTACGCCCAGTGGAGGATCAACAGGGTCGCCCTGAAGTTCGATCCGAACGGGGGCACCGGCGGATACCCTGACATCACCGCGGACGCGTTCACGACGGTCACCATCCCGGCCGACGCGAAGGAGCCGAAGGTGCAACGGCCCGGCTTCCGGTTCACCGGCTGGGCCATGAAACCCACGCCCGGCAACGGCGACACGATCCTCGGCCCCGGCAAGGGCACGGTCGCCATGCCCGACCAGGGCAGCATCACCGTGTACGCGCAATGGGCGCCGGCCATGACCACGCTCCCGTTCACCGGCGGCCACGCCCAGGTGCCGACCATCGGCCTGTACGCTGGCCTCGCGTTCATGATCCTCGCCATGGGAGCGCTCATGCCCGTGATCCGACTGCGCATGGGAGCCGGCAGCAAAGGCCGTCACGCCGGAACGCCGACCATTGGAAGGCATTCCCGGTGAGCATGGCCGTAGCGACATCGCGAGACGTGTGGGAGTCCATGCGTCTCGCCGTCGATGACAGGCGGGCCCGTGACAACCGGACCCGCCTGCTCATCCGCCGTTCCCGCATATACACCGCCGCCGCTCTCGTCTGCTTGGCATTGGGGCTGATACTCATTGGCATGCCCCGAATCCAGCAGCTCATCGGAGATAGGGCGACCGACGCTCAGGCGCGTTCCGTCAGCCAGGCCGCATCGCTGTTTCCCGAGGGTAGCCGTCAGAGCGCGATCAGATCAGCGGTCGAATACAACCAGCGACTTTACGAGTCGGGCCAGCCGCAGATCGGCGAACCCGTGTTCGACGGCAAGACCAAGGGCGACTTCGAGGGCGACGACGAATACCGGCGCCAACTGTCCGTCAACGGACTGGATGCGATGGGCGAGCTCCTGGTCCCGAAGATCAGCGTTGACCTGCCCATCATGCACGGCGCCGGCCAGGACGTGCTCGAACACGCCGCCGGCCATCTCGCCGGCACCAGCCTGCCCGTCGGAGGGAAAAACACGAGGGCCGTGATTACCGGCCATTCGAACCTGAAGGGCGCCACCCTGTTCACCCGTTTGGGCGAACTCGAGAAGGGCGACCCGTTCTACATCAAGGTCATGGACGCCACCCTCGCCTACCGGGTCAACGACATCCGCATCGTCAGCCCCACGGACACGAAGGCGCTGAAGATCCGGAAAGGACGGGACGAGGTCACATTATTGACCTGCACCGGGCAGGGCAACACGCTCCGCCTCCTCGTCACCGGGGAACGCAACAGCATGCCCGACCAGGCCCCATTGCCCGGCGCATCGCCGGGCGACACGAAACAGGCTGCTCTTGTTTCCGGTGTCACTGTGACGGGGGTGTTGGCTGTTGGTTTTTCGCTTTGTCGCAGTCGGCGTGTTGCGGGCAGGCACATGTCTTGCTGACAAAAAAAGGAGGTAACAATTTGCATTATCGAGCTCAGGGCTCCCTCGACGGAGTGCTGGAACAATCTGAATCTCGATTCCGATGACGGCCATTCCATCGCCGATCCCTATCGATGGATCTGCGATCGCTATCTCTATTCTGACCTAGCTCAATGGGCCGCACCTTCCTTGCGCTTCGAATACCGTTATATTACTCGGGGCGATCTTAATGGATTCCCGAAAGGGGCCATAACAGACGTGAAAGTCGACCCGGACAAGCTCAACGCAATCATTGCCGAGTATACCGTGTACCATGCGGAGCCATCCATGGCCCGTTGTCTAAATGAAAGTGCAACACCCGTTAGATTGGAAATTGCCTAGAAAAC
>OAVK01001055.1_pt1 | contig 10150 bp, 10 predicted proteins | sample 1495301 | NCBI WGS metagenome assembly OAVK01 (sample SAMEA2580094, study PRJEB22360) | human gut metagenome | biome: human gut; feature: human-associated habitat; material: faeces | place: Denmark | collected 2008/2010
TATATAAGTATAAACAGTAATGGTGCTTCTGTGGACAGAACTGCGGAAACTCGAGTATTGAAACACATTGACATTATACATTGATATTGATATAATTCTATATAGTGGAGGTGATACAATGGATTTAACGAAAAGCGAATTAGAAATAATTGAGGTATTATGGAATGCAAAACGTCCATTAACTGGAACAGAAATAGTGCAGCTATCTCCAAAAGATAAATCTTGGAAAGACAGTTCTATTCACATTCTAATCAATAGCCTATTGAATAAAAATGCTATTAAAGAATCGGGGTTTGTAAAAACCGGAAAAAGCTACGGTCGTACCTTCACAGCTACCGATCGATGTGAAGAATATTACGTAGAATATTTAGCCTCAATTGTAAAGAGAACCAGTTTAAAAAAACTATTCGCCGCTCTTTTTGATAATTCAAAAATGTCGGAAGAAAATATTTTCGAATTAGAAGAGTTATTAAAAAAATATAAAGGAGAGATTAAATAGTACATGGATAAAATTAGTATCAGTTTTTATTCTATAGTTAGTGCTATAATTTTTTTTAATATTGGCATGATTCTAATTTTAATTTTCAGACATAGTCTTTTCTTTCTGGTGAAATATGGTGAATGGTGTTTACTATTACTATTTATATTTTCAGTAATCAGGATATTGTTGCCGCTTGACTCAGTAAATGCAATTGTCATTCATTCAAATAAAATATATCCAGGTATAATAAAAATGTTACATATGCCGTTACTAAACAATCAATATAGTTTAGGATATATACTTCTAATCATTTGGATAACAGGAATTATCTTTATGATATTAAAGGACTGTTACCTGTATTTTAATGAGTTTCGATACATAAAAAAATTTTTATTGGTACATGATGAGCAAGTAGATAGGATATCTAAAGAGATTTTTTTTAAAAATGTTGAAATATTTGTAACTCCGAATATTTCTGTGCCAAAAGCTACTGGTATCTTAAAACCATATATCTATCTTCCGCCGCTTCATGTATCAGACGATGAAATGCGCCTAATAATAAAACACGAAATATGTCATATACGTGGCGGAGACATAGCAATTAAAATTCTTTTTTCTATATTAACAGACATATTTTGGTGGAATCCATTCATGTATATATATCAACATGAAGTGGACAATCTTCTCGAACTTAGATGTGATCATAATATCACTGAGAATATGGACCAAAAGGAGAAGGCCACTTATTTAAGCACAATTTTACATGTAATTAAGCAATCAAAAAGTTATACGGATAATTATTTGACCCGAAGCGTAATGAATTTTATTAATTATAAGACCGAAGATATTACAAAACAACGATTTCAGGTTATTATGCGAAGAAAAAATTATTGGAGATCAGAAAAGTGTATAGTTATCAATAGTCTTGTATTTGTTTTATTCATAGCTTCCTTTTTTATTATAGTTCAGCCAGCTTATTATCCAGAAAGGAACGAGGCAGATCATATACTTGAGATTAATACAATAAATTCATATATTTTACTATCGAACAATGACTATCTACTATATATTAACAATGAACCCTATGGATATTTATCTGCTTCTGAATTAGACACATTACCATATTCTGAATTGGAAATTATTAAGGAGGAGTAATTATGAAAAAAGTAAAAGTAATTATGTTAAGCGCTGTAATATGTATGCTACTCATTTTTCCCAGTTGGGCATCGACGTCTAACGTTTTAAAGCAACCAGAGGTGGCGTTGCAAAATGATGTAACAAAAGCAGAAGTTACAAAATGGTATTATAGAAATATTGATGGTGTGAAAGAAAAAAGATTATGGTCAATTACATATGGCTATTGGAAGACAGAGTGGATGCCTGTTTAAATGTAGTTCCCTCTACATTATTTGTAGAGGGTATTATTGAAACTATAGATTGATATTATCATCATTCTATAATATTTATCAAACTGCATTTATTAATATTAATAAGACTTCAATACTTTTTGGGTGTGTACTATTTATGTCTGGTAAACAAATCATCTGCAAAGGGTGAAGTCCCTATCAGCGGTCGTTTCATTTTCTTAATCAAAAAAAGTGGGTTGACCGTAAACAGGAAGATATTTTTTATTCTTAGGTTATCCAAAACAATGTCTTTGTCACTGACTCTAAATCTGATTAAAGGTACATGTTTTTACCAATCTTATCGGAAAGGAAAGCTAGCTTATGGGCATCCGGCGATTGCTGTCTGCTAAATCAAAAAAGTTTGTGTATATGGAAACTATTTTTTTCTTACATACAGGCATTATTGGAGCAGTATATACTTTATACCTATTATCGTTAGGATTAACTATATTTCAAGCTAATTTAATAAGTGCTATTTTTAATATATCCACGTTAATTTTTGAAGTCCCAAGCGGTGTTATGTGTGATTTAATTGGAAAAAGAAAAACTGCTATAATGGCTGGAGTATCATTGTTTCTTGCAATGTTATGTTTTTTAACAAGTATCAATATTTATCTTATAATTGCAGGACAACTTTTGTGGGGAGGAAGCTATGCACTTGAGTCTGGAACGGTTGAAGCATGGCTCGTTAATGATAACTTTTTAAAGGGAAGTGAACTTGATAGTGTTTTCGCATCATCCAAAAAAATACAGAGCATTACTATGATTGCAGGTAGTTTTATAGGAACATGGATGGCAGATTACTCGCTTAAGCTAATTTGGGTTGCTCCTTGTATTTCATCGATTTTCTTTATTATAATGGTTATAAAGTTTATGGATAAAGTCGAGACTATACCATCAAATACATCTGTTTTAGAGTTATATAAAACCTCCTTAACCTATATTAAGAATGGACAGCAGTTAATTGTAAAGAATAAAAAACTTTCCTATATATATACGTTAATTATATTAATGGGCTTTATTTCTGCACCCCTTATGATTTTTTGGTCTGTATATTTAAATGAGGTTGATTCTTCTTTTTCATATATGTATCTTTCCACAATATGGCTTTTAATTCAAATTTCTATAATAATAGGAAATCAAATATTGGAATTGACAGGTAAATATTGTGGACGGCCTAAAATCTTAAAATACACTTTTTTTATATTTGGGATTAGTGTTTTATTCATGAATACCAGCAAAGGAATATATGTGGTTGCATTTTTGATTTGCATACAGGAAATAGTATGGACGATGATATGTTCTGTTCAACGTGGTTTGTTAAACGATTATATAGATGATCGAAATAGAGCAACCATGTTGTCTTTCTCTTCGTTATTTAATGCTATTGGCAAAATAATAGCATCAATATCGTTTGGTTTTCTTGCTGATATGTTTTCTATTTTGTTTGCTTGGACAGTGGCGGGTATATTATCTCTATTTACTGTATGGTTTGTTCACGTAATGTATAAAAAAATATCTTGACACTAAAAATTAAATTGTATGGAGGTATATGAACATGGCAAAAGTAGCATTTATTTCAATTATGTGGCATTCTCGTTTTGTAGAAGAACTAGGAGTGGAGTATTTAACCGCCATCCTCCGGCAAGAAACTAATCATGATGTTAAAAGTTTTATTAAATTTCCCGAGGAAAATTATGATGACTTTTTTCAAAAAGTTATTCGATTTGAACCAGATATTATTGGCATATCACTTTCACATAAATATACAGGATTAGAGCCTTTGTATGCGGGAGCATCTTTATTAAAAGAAAAATTACCCTCTTCTTATTTGTGTTTAGGAGGTGTATTTGCATCAACAAATGCCATGAACATTATGAATAAAATAAAAGAAGTTGACTGCATTTTCCTGGGTGAGGCAGAAAATATAATATCGGAATTTATAAATAGAGTTATTAATCATCAAGATATTAGTAACCTCAATGGTATTGCATATCGTTGTAGTGATGGGATTATTAAAATTCTACATAAAACACAATTCATTATGGATTTGGACACGATTCCGTTTCCAGCAAGAGATTATATGGAAGAAGATTGGTTTAAAAACGCTCCTTTTAAAATGGTTAATATTATGGGGTCTAGAGGTTGTCATGGACATTGCCATTTTTGCAATGTTCCTAGTATGTATGCTGTTTATGGTACAGACCTTAAATGGCGTGGAAGAAGTATTGTAAATATCCTGAATGAAATGGAATATTTATATAGAGAGCATGGTGTTTTGATTTTTAGCTTTAATGACAGTAGTTTTGAGGACTGTATTCCATTAGCAGATGGAAAAAAACGTCTCGCTATGTTTTCACAAGAAATCATCAATCGAAATTTGAGAATATTATGGACATGTTGTTTTAGAGCCGAGACCTTTAAAAATACAAAAGAAGATACTGCGCTTGTCGATCTGATGGTTAAAAGCGGTTTATACAATTTGCTAATTGGAGTAGAAGCGGGGAATAAACGTGCACTAAATACTTTTTCAAAACGTGCTACTGTTGCGGATAATTATGAAGCAATTAAAATATTTGAAAAGTATCCTGTCTACATTTCAAAAGGGTTTATTATGTTTACACCTCAAGCAACACCTGCTGTATTAAGAGATAATCTAGAATTTGCTCATGAAATTGGGTTAGACCAAGAACTTATTTACTTAACAACTAAAGCAGCAGTTTTTGATGAGACACCTTATGTAAATGATTTGCAGAATGAAGGCTATTTAGACTTAAAATATGATTGGGAAAATGAGTATCCATATAAATGGAAAGATGATAATATCAGACAATTTGCGGAGGCGCTCCAATTTATCCGTGATGTTTATATGGATAAGCTAGAGTACACACAATATTATGGACGGAATGCAATAATTTGGTATCGTTTCGCGGAAGGTCGTTACAGTAATGAATTGGAATATAACCAGTATCATGTCAATCGATTAAGAGAAAAAATGGGTACTTATAATTATGCATTTATTTCTAATTGTATAGATTTATGTGAAAGAGGATGGAATGTTCATGAATATCGTATTATAAAAAGTAAATATTTTGATCATGGATTTTTAAAAGTTTATGATGAAATGGTATTACAGTCCAAGAAAATCTCACGATTATTAAGGGAACATGGTATTACTATGAATGATATAGCAAATCCTGGGTGATTTTTGCTTTTGATATAAAATAATTTGACAGTCAAAAGGGTATGATTAATGCCCTCACTTTTCTGATATGTCCCTTGAAAATAGAATATATTGCTGTTAACAAGACAGATTGCGCTGTGACTGTACTCTTCAACGCGAATCGGCAGGTATTACCATCGGATGTTTTATGCAATTCTTACGTTTGAAACGCACTGTCCCAAGCTCTGCATGTATTTGCAGAACTTCTTGATGTTCAATGCTCCAATTTTACAGCCAAAGAAGAACCTGCTTTGAATCAAACCTCGCACGGAAATCTTATCAATGTTATACTTCCGGCGCAGAATGGAGGGGATAGTTTCTAACTCCATTCCGATAGCAGCTCTGTTGTTTGAATTCTTTCGCGCTGCATTCCCGCTGATGTTTTGCCCTATTTGCCAGTTCCTTAATAAGAAGACCACCAATCTGGATATTAACCGGTGTGTTCGGTCTCGAATCCTTACCACGATACAGAACAACGTAAGGTTTTTCATCTATATTAGGAAAAATATGTTCCGCAAAGTACCTTGCCCATGACTGGCTGAGAAATTTTTTCTCTCGTTCGGTCAGAATGTTAAAGGAATCAAAAAGAGACAACTGCTCTACGCCTTGGTTATTAAGGACAAATGACATATAAAAGCCTCCACTTCATAATCGTTGATTTTATTTTCCAGAAATGATGTGTGAATGCTTCTATTTTACAACAATATATTCAATTTTCAAGGTACTAATTTATCAGCAAAAGGGCATGGACCTTTAGACACTCAAATCATAAAATAGAGCTTGATAATTATTAATATTAGGAGATGCATTATGAAATCTTGTGTGATTAATTTTTACAAATCAAATAAAAATTATTATAAGGAAGATTATGAAAGTGCTTATATTTGTTCATATTTAAAAACGTTTGGTGTTTGTGACATTATATTGTATACTCCTTTAGAGCATTTAACTTTAACTAAAATATATGATTTATTCTTTATAAAACTATATGATGCTGAGCAGATTAAACTTTTAAAATATATTTTGCAAAATAACTGCATTGATATCAGGCGTGTATTCTTCTTTGGCCAATTTAGTAGAAATAACTACTTATTGTTATTAAAAGACTTTTCCAATTGCAATGGCGTTATTATCGAGGATGAGTTCGATACAATTTCAAGTATAATGCAAAATCCACATCTTCATGAAGGTCTTGCATACATGCATGATACGGACATATGTAAACACCCTAAGCTTAGCAAACACATTAATATTGAACAGATTCCAAAGGCGGACAGAACTATTGCAAAGAAAATCAACCAAAACTATGCTGAGGTTATATTTTCTCGAGGTTGTAAAAAGAAATGCTCTTTTTGTACAATAGCTTCTAGTAATTTTTATGATTGTAAATCTAATTATCTAATTATTGATGAAATAAAAGAAATTATCTTGACCACCGGCATACATGAAATAGTATTCAAAGATCTAAGTTTTGATGACAGAATTAGTAAATATGGTAGAGATAGCTTAGAAGAATTAGGGCAATTAATTATTCAAAACAACCTAAATATCAAGTATAATGTTAATTTCTGCATTGGTACATTTTCACATAAGAATCCAGAGCATATTTCTCTTTTCCAAATATTGCGAAAAAGTGGGCTTGTTCGTATACTTCTGGGTGTAGAAAGTTTTATAAATTCCGATCTTGTTTTATATAATAAAAAATATACAGTTGATGATATTATTGATACCATTGAATTGTGCCGCCAAAATTTTATTTACCCTGTATGCAGTTTTATATTTATAAATCCTTATTCTACTTTGGAACAGTTAAAGAATAATTTATGTGTTTGCCATCATTTAGGTTTATTAGATTTTTTGCCAGCTTCGTTGAATACTCTCAGGCCAGAAAAAGAATCCTTTTTATATAAAAAACTCTTAGAAGATAAATTAATTGTTCTTAAAGAAAACATGGAAATTTTATGGCAAGATCAAGATATATGCATTATATCCAAACTATTTCAATGCATTTATAATGATAAAAAAATATGGAGAACTTATATATGGATTTCTAAGTTACATGATTTAGCATATGAATTAGAGTATCTTGGCGTACGTAGTGAGGCTAAACCAATTCTAGCGAATATCTATAAATTATTTAATGATTTCAATGATATTAACTATAATTATTTACTTTCATTAATTAATACTGTTTCAACTAATTCTAACATTAATGATCTAAAACATGCTTTTGATACTTTTTTAGATTTTATTTCAAACAAGTATATTCATGAATTTAAAGCATTATATAGAAATATAAGAAAAGAAATAGAAATAATGAAAAAACTACAGTCAGTATTTAATGTCAATAATGAGGTAATATAGTTCAGGATTATGGAATATAAAGCATATCATAAGTGCTTTATAAATAAATATTATAAGGAGGTGAGTTATATGATACAAGTTAATTTAACACCAAAAGAATTGCAGGAAATTGAAGATTCTATTGATATGACTGATATTGACAAAGAAATGGAACATGTCAATTATAATCAGGATCCGAACTAACTAATTAGTATAATCCACATTAAAATCCTTGTTGGTTTGAAAGGTATTTGATGTGGATTATACTATTATAGTATTTCATAACTTACTGTAAGTTAAATATAAAAGTTATTATATATAACTCAACTTTCCCACCAGCATGACTGGTGCCAATGCTTGATTTATCAAACAAAATAAATGAATAATAAGTCTGTAGCAAAGGTCTATCTGTTTACATGAAACTTAGACCCCGGACCGTTTCTTGCGGGAAGCGGCCTGTCTACGGCATTGCCAACACTTACACTCATCGGCAGCCTGTTTTCTCCTGGACAAGACGGGAAGAGCGAGATTTCCAGTCAATATCTGAAAGCCTGAAGTTTACGATATTGACTCCCCTGAACCCCATTTTCGTACCAAGTCCAATGAATGATGCATCGCGAAGGGACAATGCGGACGCACTATTATCCTTATAGCGTTGGAGATTCTCCTTAATGTCCTGGGCATTAAATTTCTTGACAATAGCGGGTGTTACGGCATCGAACGATTTCAGCCCCTTCGTCAGCAGAAACTGACAAAACCTGATGACCGAACTGCTGCACATGGAAACGGTATTGTGTTTCTTCCCTTCCCGCCGCTTTTGCTCCAGGAAATGGGTGACTAGAGCACGGCACCATTCAGGAAGCAGATCCAACACTGAAGCGTGATGCTTCCGCCATTTATCAGGATTGGCATGGCCTGTCATATTGAAATCGTCATACAATTCGAGCAGTCTCCTTACCATAAGGAGATTCGACTTCAAAAGTCTGGTCCCGGTGGCGGACAGCCCTGTAGAAGCACCGGACCGGCTATAATCCATTCCGCTCATATCGAGGATGAGTAACAGAAGTGTCAAGGATGTCACCGCCGTATCCAGTATGATAAGTTAAATAAAGCTAATTCATTATTATATATTGTCGATGGTGTTGAATACAAATTATTTACATTTGATAAAAACAAAACCGCTTATGGTGATATACAATTAATTGCACCTGATGAAGTCGGCTTATATGAAGTAATTGCTTTAAAGATTCTTAATCCTTTTGAAAAAATACAAGTTGGAACTTGGTGCGATGTGAAAACCAGTGTCCGCTTTACTTTGAAAGTAATTGACTAAATTTTATAAATAATTCTTATGAGAAATACAGTCAACTGTCTCAATGCGCATAATTATTTCTCTATGCTGTCATTGCCCCCAAGTTATATATTTCTTCTAAAATAGTGAAGGAGCTTTAAATCTGTCATATAACAGAATTAAAGCTCCTTCACTAATCTATACTAAAAATATCTTTACCCAAATTTCATAAAAACATTGCCTGCCCATTAATCATCAAGATCCATAAATTCGAAATCATCTTCGTCTTCTATCTCAGGATACCGCACTGCCGGGTCCGGCCTGGACTGCTGTGGCCTGTCTGGATGATTGACTTTCGGCTGTGATGCGTTTGATTGTGGTCTGACCGCCTGTCTTGCCGCTGGCTGTGGTCTTCCCGGCTGAGATACATTTGTCTGCGGTCTGCCTTCCTCTCCTGCATTCTGCTGCGGCCTGCCTGTCTGTCCTGCATTCGCCTGCGGCCTTCCTGCCTGCCCCGCATTCGCCTGCGGCCTTCCTGCCTGTCCCGCATTCTGCGGCGCTCTTCCCGCCTGTGCAGCGTTTGCCTGCGGTCTGCCTGCATGGCTCTCCTGCTGTGGTCTAACAGCCTGTCCTGGTTTCTGCGGTACACGCGGTGCTGCATTCGGCTGTGGCCGGCCCGGTGTCTGTTCTCTTGCGGTTCTCTGCGGTCCGGCTGTGTCCCGCTCTATTTCTTCCGCCAGATGGGCCGACAGCTTCTTCTCCATATCATCGAGGCTGTCTTCCATCTCGAAATCATCATCTTCCGGTTCTTCCTGTGCCTTCAGAGGGACTTTCCCGTCTCCTTCAAACTCATCACGGCTGTAGCGGCGCACACGGCCTGCCTGGCTCTCCGGTTCTGTGAAAAAGCCTTCCGGCTCCTCATCTCTGCCGCGCCGTGCTTCCCGGAAACCTCCGTCAGAACCATTGCCGCCCCGTTTTAAAAGGACGATAATCACGATCAGAAGGATAAATGCCAGCACACCCACACCAATTAAGATATACCGCTGCAGGTTATAATCGCGGACGAGGCTGTTGTAATCCTCTTTCATCTTGTTATAAGAATCCATGGAAACGCCGGAAGCGTAATACCGTTGGATCGTCTTTTCCGTTAAATCATACCGGTAGAAGTTCTTCTCTCCGTTCCAGTTCATTGCATAGAACAGACAGTACTGCGGATCGCCTTCAGACTTCGGTACCCAGCCGGTTACACGGATTCCGTCGATATCGATCTGTCGTTCCTCGAAGCCTTCCGGAACCGTTATACCCGCATCAAGCGGCACGATAACAATCGCCTTGGAGCTTGTCTCCACAGAGACGAACTGTGACTAGGAATCTGCTTCTGCGTTATAGATGTAGAAGCCGCCGTT
>OAVK01001058.1_pt1 | contig 10125 bp, 7 predicted proteins | sample 1495301 | NCBI WGS metagenome assembly OAVK01 (sample SAMEA2580094, study PRJEB22360) | human gut metagenome | biome: human gut; feature: human-associated habitat; material: faeces | place: Denmark | collected 2008/2010
TTTTATTCACCACCAAGCACCACGATGGCTTCTGCATGTTCGATACGAAGACCACCGATTATAAAATAACAGATCCCTCCTGCCCCTTCTCCTCTCATCCGGATTCCGATATCACCGGGGCTCTGTACCGGGAATTTAAAAAGCAGGGACTGGCCATCTCCGTCTACTTCTCCAAGCCGGACTGGCACAGCGATGCCTACTGGCATAAGGCATTCGGCACCGCGCCCACCAGAAATATCAACTATTCCGTTACAGACCATCCGGAGCTGTGGGAGGAATTTGTAAATTATACCCACGCCCAGCTTCGCGAGCTGACCTCCAACTATGGAAAAGTAGACGTGCTGTGGCTGGATGGCGGCTGGGTCAACGCCGGGAACGAAGGCCAGGATATCCGTCTGAATGAGATTGTCAAAGAGATACGCGGCACAACACAGCCCCATCTGATTGTCTGCGACCGCACCGCAGGCGGCGAATATGAAAATATCATCACACCGGAAAAGGAAATCCCGGACGCGCCGCTCTTCGTGCCGTGGGAGACGTGCACAACGGTCGGTGAAAAATTTTCCTTCCATTACACAGACTGCTTTAAGTCCGGCCGCCAGCTGGTACACCTGCTGCTGGACGTCGTATCAAAAGGCGGAAATCTGGCGCTCAACGTGGCCCCTCAGCCGGACGGACTTCTGCCGGCGCCTGCCATGTCCTCTTTAAGAGATATGGGCCAATGGCTGGCTGTCCATGGAGAAGGCATCTATGATACAGAAATCACGGCACCCTATTATGAAAACCGGGTAAAGTATACGGCAAAGAAAGATACCGTTTATGCATTCTACCTCTATGAAGAGACTGCAGCCCTGCCTTCGAAGCTCTGCCTTCACCTTCCGGAGCTCCAAAAACAGATTGCCTCGGTAACACTCATGCGGACTGGAGAACCGGTGGACTATACCACCGAATTTGGCGCACTGATCCTTCATCTGCCGCTGGAGTCAGCCATGGGCGGGGAATATGCGGACTGTTTTGTTATACGATTTTAGCGGCTGATGGTATTCTGCGGCAGAAGGAGGCCGGGAACACAACTTCATGCTCCCGTCCTCCTTCTGCCGCAGTGTTTTCGCACACACTAACTCCGCTTTTCCTCCAGTATTTTCTCTGCTTCTTCCCATATTGCGCCAAGCCGGGCTTCTGCTTCTCTCTCGTCCTTTCCTCTGGTCCCTATGTAAATCTTAATTTTAGGTTCTGTTCCCGACGGTCTGATACAGAGCCAGCTGTCGCCTTCGAGTTCAAAATACAGCACATCTGATATTGGAAGACCAGTATCACCGTTAAGATAATCACGAACCTTGACGGTTTTGAGACCTCCAAGCGATTTTGGGGGATTATTCCTCATATTTTCCATTAAGCGATTCATGAATGCCGCGCCATCCGTACCTGTTTTCACAATGGTATGGATACTTTCTTTATAATACCCGTATCGTTTATAGAGCTTCTGCATCTGGTCCCAAAGGGTCAGCCCCTTCGTCTGGTAATAGACTGCAGCCTCACACAGCGCCATGACAGCCCCTACTGCGTCCTTATCTCTGGAATGAGTGCCGACGAGGCAGCCATAGCTCTCCTCAAAGCCAAAGAGATATTCATAAGTACCCTGTTTTTCAAAAAGGCGGATCTGTTCCCCAATATATTTAAAACCGGTTAATGTTTCAATGAGCTTTACCCCGTGTTCCCGGCAGACAGCACCTGCCATCTTCCCCGATACAATTGTCGTAACCACCGCGCCGCATTCTGGCAGCGTATTTCTCTCCTTTCTGTGTTCCAAAAGGTATTCGCAGAGAATCATACCAGACATATTGCCGGTAAATGCCATATAGTTTCCAGTCTCTTCATCTCTGGCATATACGCCAAGGCGGTCTGCATCCGGATCAGTCGCCAATACAACATCCGCCCCTGTCTCCTTTGCCAGCTCAAGCGCCCTGGCAAATGCCCTTTTATCTTCAGGATTCGGCGATTCTACGGTCGGAAAATCACCATCCGGCAGCATCTGATCCTCTACCACATATACCGATTCAAATCCTAATTCCTTTAAAATTCTTCTGACCAGAACATTTCCTGTACCATGAAGGGGCGTATATACAATCTTCAGTTCCCGTGCCCTTTCTCTTAAAAGCTCCGGCTCCTGTACAAGCTTTTTAAGCTCCGATAAGTAGCGGCAGTCGATTTCCTCCCCAATAAAATGTAAGAGTCCGCCGCACACGGCTTCTCTCTGCCCCATATATTTCACAGAAGCAAAGTCGCTTACAGCCTTTACTTCACGCATAATATCTGCATCTCTTGGACAGGTAATCTGAGCGCCGTCCTCCCAGTATACCTTATAGCCGTTATATTCCGGCGGATTATGGCTGGCAGTCACAACGATCCCCGCCATACACTGGAGTTCTCTGACTGCAAAAGATAATTCCGGCGTCGGACGAAGGCTGTCAAATAAATATACCTCTATGCCATTTGCGCAGAGACAGAGCGCCGCCTCCATGGCAAATTCCACCGAGTTATGGCGGGAATCATAGGCTATGACTGCCTTTCTTTCCGTACGTGCCTGACTGTTTATATAGTTTGCAAGCCCCTGCGTCGCCTTCCTCACCGTATAGCGGTTCATTCGGTTCAGCCCCGCCCCCATGATTCCCCTCAGTCCGCCGGTTCCGAATTCCAGTTCCCTGCTGAAACGGTCCTTGATCTCTTCCTCGCTGGTAAGGGCTTTCAGTTCTTGTCTTGTTTTGTCATCGAAATATGAATCTTCGCACCATCTGCGGTACTCATCCCTGTAATCGGTCATTTCTTATCTCCCTGTTTCCTTATATCAGTCTGCCCGGCATATGACTGTACTGTGGCCCGGCATCAATGAATACATACTGCGCACATACAGCCCTTCCATACTTCCCTGCAGCACCTGCACACGATTCTCCCCTGCGTCCATATCAAAATAGTTGTCGGAAAGCAGCAAATCGCCGGCCTCGTTTCCGATTTCCACACCTTTGGCGAAGGCTGCTGCATGGATCAGCAGAGTCTCCCCATCCCTGCGCAGTTCCAGCCTCGGATCTGCGAACTCAAAATGTTTTGGGGGAACAAATAAGCTGGCACCATGCGAAACTTTTTCCCCATAAAGCCAGAGATCATAGGACAAATAATGGCTTCTGATATCTATATCCGGAAATTCAATCCACGGATAGCTGCAGACAGAAAGCGCTTCCACCTCCACACTGTACTGTCCCTGCCGGCAGATGTCAGACGCCGCATCCTGAATGCTCCATTTGATAAATCCGCTTACCGGCTCCCTTGTCTCATTGGTCACACAGAATCGGGCCGCTTTTCTGATGCAGCGGTTCTCCTCATTTACATTCATGGAGGAACTCAGAGCGCCTTCTTCCTCACAGGAAAGCAGGACCGGAGCAAAAAAACGCCTGGCGAAATATTGAAGCGCCTTCCATCTGCCGTAGTAATCAATGGAGGACCAGGAGGCCACCGGCCAGCAGTCATTTAACTGCCAGTAGACACAGCCCATGCACCGCCCCCGGTTCCTCCGGAAATGTTCCACACCATACCGGATAGCCTCTGCCTGCAGCAGCTGCGAAACGTAAACGAGAAGCTCCAGTGATTCCGGATACGGATACATCTGGCTCATATACTGAAGTATCTTTCCATTAGCCCCGGCATTTCTCTGATGTTTTTCCATCACATAGGAGAAAATATTTCTGTCCTCCGGCTCAGTGAACTGTTCAATGGTCTTTACCGCGGGAAATGACTGGAACCCAAACTCAGAGAGATAGCGGAAATAGTATTTCCTGTAATCCGTAAACGGAACGCCTCCATGCCACACTTCCCAGTAATGGGCGTCTCCGCGGTTCTCATCGTTGGGATGATCGAAATCCCCGCCCGATGACGGACTGGACGGCCAGTAAAAGGTATCCGGATCAAGCTGCCTCAGTAATTCCGGTATGATTCTTTCATTCATAATCAAATATTCGGTCTTCTGCAGCGGTTTTCTCACCCATTGATTATCCGCAAGGAACATTTCCATCTCATTGTTGCCGCACCATAAGCCCAGGCAGGCATGATGGCGGATGCGCCGTACATTATCCCGGATTTCCGCTGCTGTATTTGCTTCAAACTCCGGCGTCAGAGGATAAACCGCACAGGCAAACATGAAATCCTGCCATACGATCAGACCCATTTCGTCGCACAGGTCATAGAAAAAGTCATCCGGATAGTATCCGCCTCCCCAGACGCGGATCACATTAAAATTACAGTTTCTGCAGTGTTCCAAAAGCGTTTTTGTCCGTTCCCGGCTGACGCGGCCGCGGATGCAGTCCTCCGGTATGTAATCCGCTCCCATGGCAAAAATTCCCACACCGTTCACTTCATGGGCAAACTTATTCCCATACTCATCCGCCGCCGTATTGACCGTCATTGTTCGGAGGCCAATCTTTCGGCTCCAGCTATCCTGAAGCTCACCGTCTGCAGCCACCATGACTTCTACCTGGTATAGAGGCTGTTTTCCATAACCATTCGGCCACCACAGTTCCGGGGTTTTTATTGTCACAGCTTTTGAAAACTGATACTTTTCGCCTTCCATCTGGTACGTAATACTCATCCCCTGCGGATCTGTGATTCTGAGCATACAGGAGCAGGCCCCATCATCGGCCGCCTCCACAGTGGTATTCAAGGACAGGATCACGCTTCCGCCGCTGTGCCTCTGTCTGATATGCACATCACAGATGGAGGCCTGATTCACACCAATCAGGGATACCTCCCGGAACAGACCGGCTTCCGGAAGCCTCGGTCCCCAATCCCATCCAAAGGAGCAGTGGCTCTTTCTTAGAAGCGGAAAGCCCTGCATAGCCTCGGGTGCACCGTCATAAGGAGTCTTTTCATAGGCCTCTCTGATAAAAGACAGCGGCGAATACAAATGTACCTTAATTTTATTGGTCTCTCCCATCAGAGATTTTACCGGATACTCCCATATGCGGTGCATATTATCCGCATGTCCAAGATAAACCCCGTTGAAGAAAATATCCGCCAGTGTATCAATTCCTTCGAATCTCAGCCGGATATCCCTGCATCCCATCAGAGCTTCATCCGGCGACAGGGAAATCTCATATTCGTAGTCCCCATCCATCATGGCCAGCGCGGCCTCCTCACAGTCTCTCCAGTAAGGATCCTTCATCGCTCCATGCTCCAGCCAGGTTCCGTATACGGTTCCCGGTACTTTCGTTTCAAAACTCCGGCCGGCGGAACAGCTTCTTAAGTTCCAGCCATCTGTCAGTTTCTGTATCATCTTCATTTACCTTATCCTCATATTTCCAGAATCACACAGCCTCCGCCAGGAACTAACATTCGGACCATTCCAGGCTTCACACAGTCTTTTCCGTTTTTTTCCCTAGTTCTGCTATCCGGTACGCTGTCTGAAGCGCAGAGAATTTGCCATCGGTCTTCAACAGGGACCGTCACCCCGCAATCCGAAAAATTAATCATAATTCGTACCCGGTCCATCCCCAGCGCTCTCTCGATTTCTATCAAGCCGTTCCCCAGTTTTCGCAGTTCCATTGTTCCTTCTGTCAGCGCCGCAGTTCTCTCTCTCAGTTCAATGAAATTTTTGACGAAATTCCAGATCGAGGACGGATCCTCTCTCTGTTTTTCAGCCTCGTCCCAATCCATAGGATTGCGGGAGGCATCCCGTGATCGTTCATTCAGAATCCGAACCGCTTCCTCCCTGCTTTTTCCCTCTTTAAGAGCCGCCTCATAGGCCAGTATTCCCTGAACATCTTTTGCGTCGTCCACAGAATTCAGAATACGGCTTTTCATTCCAATTTCATCTCCAAAGTACAGAAACGGGATTCCCCTGCAGGAAAGCATCAGCGCCAGCAGGCATTTCGTTTTCCCTTCCGAAAATCCGAACCGGTCCGGAAAACGTCTCATATCGTGACTTCCAAAAAACAGGGTTGGATATTCTGAATCCCCGTACAGTTCCTGCATGCGCTTTAACTCTTCATAGATCTCGTCGAGCTGAAATATTTCCCTGCTTCCCAAATTGAAATTAAAAGTCGTGTCCAGGCTCCCGCCGCCCGTATAGGAATGAATTCTGGTTAAATCGTCGCTGCTGATCTCTCCAACCAGAAATGCATCTGGCTTCTTCTCCCTGATCCTGCCTGCCATCCGTTTGATAACCGCCTGAACCCCCGGTTGATTGACATCATTTTCATGAAGCTGCTCCCCGTTTCCCGTGACTGGATTATCCGCCAGAGAGCCGGAAACCGATAAGTTGTTAATCACATCAAACCGGAAACCATCCACGCCTTTCAGAAGCCAGAAATCAAGAACCTGGTAAATGGCCTCCTCCACAGAAGGATTCTGCCAGTTTAAGTCAGCCTGCTCCTTTGCAAAGGAATGGTAATAGTACTGTCCCGAATCCCCATACTCCACATACTCCCATGCGCTTCCTCCGAAAAAGGACTCCCAGTTATTCGGCTCCCCTCCGTTAACGGGATCCTTCCAGATATACCAGTCTCTCTCACTGCTGTCTTTGGAGGCGGCTGATTTTATAAACCACGGGTGCAGGATCGATGTATGATTCAAAACCATATCAATGATGACCCTGATACCATGCTTATGGGCTGCCTTCACCATCTCCTCAAAATCTTCCATTGTTCCGTAATCCGGATCCACACCGCAATAATCGGAAACATCGTATCCGTTATCTACCTTTGGAGAGGGATAAAAAGGAGTGAGCCAGATTCCGCCCACTCCCAGTTCTTTCAGATACGGCAGCTTCGAGGTGATCCCCCGGATACCGCTCTTCCCGTTCTGACCGGTGTCACAGAAGGATCTTATATATATTTCGTAAAAAACCGTATTTTTCCACCACTGATTCATTTATATGAACTCCCTCACTGAATCTCTTTCAATCAGCTGGACATCCAGCACCAGCTTTTCCACCTTTTCCTTCGGCCGTTCCATACATTTTAAAAGCCGTTCCATAGCCTTTTTTCCCATTAGGACCTTGTCCACACGCATTGTCGTAATACGGGGATTCACCATATTGCTCAGTTCAATATCGTCGAACCCAACAACGCCGATATCTTCAGGAACCTTGAGGCCGCACTGCGACAGAGCCTTACACATAAGGATTGCCATCTTATCATTAGAACAGATCAGCGCTTCCGGCTTATCCTCCAGTGACTGATAGTAATCCGCAAGACTGGACGCGTCCTGATGAATCACCGCGTCCTCCACATTCTTTAAAGCAGAATACCGTCTGATATAGGCGATCCCTTCTTCAAAGGATGGAAATTTAAGATATTGCTGCATGGCCTCCTGATATCCCCAGAAACGTTCCCGAATGCTGGGGGTATAGGAGAGATCACCGAAAAATCCGATTTTCCGGTAGCCCTTATCCAGCAGATACTTTGTCGCCCGCCACATTATTGGTCATCACACAGTCAGTAGGTGTCTCCACAGATTCGTGATCCAGAAGCAGAACCGGTATGGAGTAGCTCTTCAAACGCTTCAGATACTCCTCATCGATCTTACCAACGACAATCAGTCCCGACACCTTCTGCTGTTCCACACAGGCCGGTATCTCCTGATTCTTCTCGAAGGAATTGATAAACAGATCATACCCGGCCTTCTTTGCCGCTTCTTCCAATCCCAGCAGAATCCGTCCATAGAACTGCATATCCTTAAAGAAACGGTCCTCCAGAAGGATACAGATGTTCTTATTGGAGTATGCCGCCGTATACTTGGTACTCTGATCCAGATATCCCATCTCTTCCGCAGCGTTTAAAACAAGCCTTCTCGTCTCTTCGCTGACCCCCGCCCGGTCATTCAGCGCCAGGGATACCGCATTGACAGAAAGGTTCAGCCTTTCCGCTATTTCCTTCATGGTAACCCGCTTCTTCATACTGTATTCCACCTTTCTGACTTTATATGGCCTTCATCCCGGCCAGTAATTGGGAAACCGAGAAATCTGCTCTGCATATCTTATCGTCCGCGGCGCCGTAATAGAGAGAGACGCAGTCTCCTTCCACCAGACAGCCACAGGTAAATACCACATTTCCAAAGAAGCCTTCTGTCTCATATGCAGCTTCCGGTTCCAGAATCGGTACCTCCGTCTTTGCGATCACCCTGGAAGGATCGCTTAAATCCAGGAGAAATGCCCCCAGGCAGTACCGGTCATTCCTGTCGGCGGCATGGTAAATTTTCACCCAGCCCTGTTCCGTTTTAAACGGTACGGCTCCGCCTCCGATTCTCCCGTTATCCCAGCTGTCCGCATTGGATATGCCGCAGAAATGCTTCTGATGTCCCCAGTGTATCAGATCCGGTGACTGGGCCAGCCACATCTCAGGGTTGCCGATTCCGCCTGGTACGGGACGGTTAAAGGCCATATACATACCATTAATTTTTTCCGGAAATATGGTAACATCCTTATTCTCCGGTGCAAATATGATTCCGTGCCGCTCAAATGTCTCAAAATCCCTTGTACTGATTAACGAGGTAGCCGCTCCATTTTCCGTCACAGAAGTATAATTAATGTAATACACATCCCCGATCTGAGTAATTCTCGGATCCTCCATTCCCCAGCTCTCCTCCTCTGCACAAGGAAAAATAGACGGAGTATCCTCCACAGTAAAATGAATTCCATCCTTTGATCTGGCCACTCTTAAATGGGACAGAGATGTTAAATACACCGTTCTCTTCCCCTGCTTCATCATCTTATTAATCGTTCTGGAATCGGTAAAATCGAGCTCCGGATGTTCCGCTTTTCTCAGACTGAGTACTGTAATCTCATCTTTTCCACTGATCTTACTCACAACAGGGATCCGTACTTCTCCTTCCCCTGCTCCTTTAACAGACTCGGCCACTCTACACAGCAGGATCACCTCATCTTTATATTTTGCGACGCCGCAGTTAAATACCCCTTCGACTTTAAAATCTTCTCGGCTGGGTTTTACATTTTCCGGGATAAGAAGCGGATTTTCTCCGCATCTTTTTACTTCCAGCATGTTGTTCCTCCTCATTTTCCATTATTTAAGCATAAAGCTGATTCCCTCTTTGAAGTATTTGGAAAAGCATAAAAACAGGATAATAATCGGCAGAGTCAGAATAACAGACGCCGCATACATCGGTCCCGGAAATGCTCCCATCGGTTTGAACTGAGTGGAAATCAACACATTAAGCGTCTGCATCTGAATGTTTGGCGCGATCAGCATATCCCACATCAGCTCCGACCACCGCTGCATAAAAATAGACAGAAACACAATTGTGGTAACCGATTTTGTTATGGGAAACGCAATGTAAAATATAATGCGCAGCTCTCCGGCGCCGTCTATCTTCGCAGCCTCAAAAACCTCATTAGGCAAGGTTTTAAAATAGTTGATATACATGAAAATGGCCCAAATGGAAATGCACATGGGTATGATCATTCCGCCGTACGTATTCGCCATAGGCTTTGCAATCATATACCTGGGCACCAGCAGGATTATGGTTGGGAAAAACATCTGAAACAGCAGGGAGTCCATAATGAAACGTTCTCCCTTAAATTTCAGTTTGCATACGGAATAACCGTTGCACAGTCCTATGATGACCGATATCACTGCGGTAGGAAATGCTACAAGGAATGAGTTGATCAGGGCTCTGACCCACATCATGGAATTCGTCGCTCCGCCCTTTCCTATCAAATATTCATAGCTTCTTAACGTAAAACCGTGAGGCACCATCACCTTATCGACCTGATCCCAGGAGGTAAAGGACTGAAGCACCATATAATAATAGGGAAACAGGGATATCGCAAGCAGAGTCAGGGTGACTGCCGTAATAATGTATGTTTTAACACTTAATTTCTTTTTTCTTCCCATATTCTTTTCTCCTCGTTATCGTTGCCTACCATCCGAATCTTCTGTTCAGCCGGTCCGTTACAGCGTTGATAATCCTTAAAGTTATAAAGATCTGAACCGCACTGGCTATCGCCATGGCCGCCCCATATCCGGACTGAAATCTGGTAAAGGACGTGTTGTAGATTTCCAGCTGCCATGTAGTTGTCGTCATGTTAGGGCCGCCGCCTGTCAGCAGATACGGCTCTGTAAA
>OAVK01001065.1_pt1 | contig 10076 bp, 8 predicted proteins | sample 1495301 | NCBI WGS metagenome assembly OAVK01 (sample SAMEA2580094, study PRJEB22360) | human gut metagenome | biome: human gut; feature: human-associated habitat; material: faeces | place: Denmark | collected 2008/2010
CTATACTAAATCCTGATATCTTCTGCTTCAATTCCTTAGTATACTCCAGATGTCAGATAAAAATAAATGTAAGAAATCATATCAGAAAAAGAGGAGAGTCAATTATGAAAAAGAATATGGTAAAAACACTTGCACTTGCCGGAATGGCAGTTTTAACAATGGGAGCCCTGGCTGGCTGCAGCAGCAACACAACCGAGTCAACCGCGGCGCCAACCACCGCACAGTCAGAGGCTGAGGCGACCACAGCAGGTACTTCCTCCGCTGAGACAACCACCGCGGCTCCTGCGGCTTCCGCAGACTTAAAGGGTTCCATCAGCATGGTAGGTTCCACCTCCATGGAAAAATTTGCAACCGCGCTCAGCGAAATCTTCATGGAAAAGTATCCGAACGTAACGGTTCAGGCCGAATTCGTCGGCTCCGGCGCCGGAGTGGAAGCAGTGAATAACGGCTCCGCTGATATCGGCAACTCTTCCCGTAATTTAAAGGACGAAGAGAAAGCCAACGGCATCGCCGAAAACATCGTAGCCATCGACGGCATCGCAGTCGTTGTCGATCCGGCCAATGCCGTGGAAGACTTGACAAAGGATCAGCTGACCTCCATCTATAACGGTACAATCACCAACTGGAAAGACGCAGGCGGCGCAGACCAGCCCATCGTAGTCATCGGCCGCGAGTCCGGTTCCGGTACAAGAAGTGCTTTTGAGGAAATCCTCGATGTCGCTGACGCCTGCAAATACAGCAATGAGTTAGACAGCACCGGCGCAGTTATGGCAAAGGTTGCTTCCACACCAGGCTCCATCGGATACGTTTCCTTAGACGTTCTGGACGACACGGTTAAGACCTTAAAGCTGGACGGCACAGAGGCCACTGCGGATAATATCAAGGCCGGCACCTACTTCTTAAGCCGCCCGTTCGTTATGGCAACCAAAGGAGAGATCTCCGAGCAGAACGACCTGGTAAAAGCATTATTTGACTACATCTACTCCGATGAAGGCACCGAATTAGTGAAATCCGTTGGTTTAATCCCGACAAACTAAAAGCCTAACGGCTAAATCAGACATCATAAAAAGGGACGTAGAAGGCGATCAGACACTACGTTCCTTTTATCCGCATATATGAAAGGAGCCATCTTATGCACCCGAAATCTTACTCCATCTTTGCCGGACGCGGCAGCAAATCCGCGGTGGAACATGCGGCGCAGATTATCTTTACCGTCTGTGGTTTCTTTGCCGTCCTGGCGGTCGCTTCCATCACGATTTACATGATCATCAGCGGTACCCCCGCTCTCTTTAAAGTGGGAATCGTCGATATCCTGTTCGGCACCGTCTGGAAACCGGAAGATCGCCTTCGCGCCCCCTCCGGGAAACCGGACGCCGCAGTCCCCGCCTTCGGTATCCTCTATGTTATCCTGACTTCCATTGCCGGAACTGCTCTCGCCATTTTAATCGGAGTTCCCATCGGTGTTATGACGGCCGTTTTCCTCGCTGAAGTGGCGCCGCCAAAGCTGGCCGGAATCGTTCGCCCGGCGGTGGAACTGCTGGCCGGAATCCCCTCCGTCATCTACGGCCTTCTGGGAATTCTGATCCTGAATCCGCTCATGTATAAGCTGGAACTTAAGATTTTCGAGGGCTCCACGACCCACCAGTTCACGGGAGGCGCCAATTTGATCTCCGCCGTCCTGGTTCTGGCCCTGATGATTCTCCCCACAGTCATCAACATCAGTGAATCCGCTCTCCGCTCTGTTCCCAGAGAGCTGCGAAGCGCCTCCCTGGCCCTTGGTGCCACAAAGATTCAGACAATCTTCCAGGTCGTGCTCCCTGCGGCGAAATCAGGTATTATTACTGCCATCGTACTCGGCACCGGCCGTGCCATCGGTGAAGCCATGGCGATCAGCCTCGTATCGGGAAGTTCGGTTAATTTCCCCCTTCCCTTCAACTCCGTCCGTTTCCTGACGACGGCGATTGTTTCGGAAATGTCCTACTCGGCGGGCCTTCACAAGCAGGTGCTCTTCACCATCGGCCTCGTCCTGTTCGCTTTTATTATGATCATCAATATTTCTCTGACCAGGCTGTTAAAGAAAGGAGATGTACAGCATGACTAACGAAATCGCAGTTCCTCTTCACAAAGATACCGTCATCAAAAACAGCATCTGCCGCAGGCAGACGCGGGTTTCTGACTCCATACTCACGTTTTTGATCTATCTGAGTGCATCCATATCCATCCTGATTCTGGTCGGTATCATGGGATACGTGTTCTTCAGGGGAATCTCACAGATCAACTGGGAATTCCTAAGCACCGTTCCCAGCACGATAAAGGGCACCTTCGGAATCCTGGGAAATATCGTCAATACCTTATATATCGTCGTTATCACGCTGCTCATCGCCACCCCACTGGGTGTGGGATCCGCCATTTACTTAAATGAATACGCAAAGGGAGGCCGTGCCGTCCGCCTCATCGAATTCACCACGGAGACGCTCGCCGGTATCCCTTCCATCATTTTCGGCCTGTTTGGCTACGTATTCTTCGGTACGACACTGGGTTTAGGCTATTCCATCTTAACCGGAGCCCTGACGCTCTCCATCATGGTCCTGCCGCTGATCACCAGAACCACGCAGGAAGCGCTTAAGACAGTTCCCGACAGCTACCGCTCCGGCGCACTGGGAATCGGCGCCACCAAATGGTATATGATCCGCACCATTCTGCTCCCCAGCGCCATGCCCGGCATCGTGACCGGCGTCATTCTGGCCATCGGCCGTATCGTGGGCGAATCCGCCGCCCTCCTATTCACCGCGGGAAGCGGCTACTTACTGGCAAAGGACTTTTTCGGAAAAATCTTTGAATCCGGCGGTACACTGACGATTCAGCTCTACCTTTCCATGCAGAAAGCCAAGTACGACCAGGCCTTCGGCATCGCGGTGGTTTTGCTCCTCATCGTCCTCGCCATCAACGGCCTTGCCAAATATTTATCCCACAAATTCAACACGGAGGTTAGAGAATAGTGAATACCAGTACAGTAAAAATAGCAACTGACAGCCTGGACTTATATTACGGCACCAATCACGCCTTAAAAAATGTCTCCATGGAGCTGTATACCAATAAAATTACCGCCTTCATCGGCCCCTCCGGCTGCGGAAAGTCCACATTTTTAAAGACTTTGAACCGTATGAACGACCTTGTGCCCAATGTGAAGATCGAAGGCGAGGTTCTGCTGGACAACGAAAATATCTACGACCAGAGAGTCGATACCACCCTTCTCCGCAAAAAGGTAGGCATGGTATTCCAGCAGCCGAACCCATTTCCCATGAGTATTTACGACAACGTGGCCTACGGTCCCAGAATCCATGGAATTCACAACAAATCGGAGCTGGATGATATCGTGGAAAAGAGTTTAAAGGGCGCGGCCCTCTGGGATGAGGTGTCTGACCGTTTGAAGAAATCCGCTCTCGGCTTATCCGGCGGCCAGCAGCAGCGTCTCTGTATCGCCAGAGCCCTGGCCGTGGAACCGGAGGTACTTCTGATGGACGAACCGACCTCCGCCCTCGATCCTATTTCCACGCTGAAGATTGAGGATCTGATGGATGAGCTGAAGAGCAAGTACACGGTGGCGATCGTGACCCATAACATGCAGCAGGCCACCCGTATCGCCGATTATACCGCATTTTTCCTGGTTGGCGAGGTGGTAGAATACGCTCCCACCACGGAGCTGTTCTCCTCTCCAAAGGATTCCAGAACTGAGGACTATATCACCGGACGCTTCGGCTGATCCGGTTTAACTTATGTAAACTTAATTCAGAAAGGATTTACTTAAAATGACGACAAGAATCAATTATGACCACGAGCTGACGCTGTTAAACGATGACATCAAGCAGATGGGATACATGGTGGAGTCTTCGATCGAACAGTGTTTTATCGCATTTGAGGACCAGGATTTCGAAAAAGCGGAGGGAATTATCCGGGGCGACCGCACCATCAATGATTTAGAGCGCTCCATTGAGGCCCGCTGCCTCTCCCTGATTCTCCGCCAGCAGCCGGTGGCCGGCGATCTGCGGGTCGTATCCAGCGCTTTAAAGGTGGTCACGGACTTAGAACGAATCGGTGACCACGCCTCCGATATCGCGGAACTTATCCTGCGCATCCGAGGGGAGCACATCTACCATGTGGTACGCCACATTCCGGGAATGGCCATGGCCGCCCGTGAGATGGTGCGAAGCGCCATAGACGCCTTCATCTCCCAGGACATCACCGCCGCTAAGACCATCGAAAAGCAGGACGATATCGTGGATGAACTGTTCACCAAGGTAAAAAACGATGTAATCGATCTCCTGAAGCAGTCCGCTGAGCACGCCGACCAGTGCATCGATCTTCTGATGATCGCAAAATACTTAGAACGCATCGGCGATCACGCCGTTAATGTCTGCGAATGGACGGAATTTGCGAAGACGGGCGCTTTGAAGAACGTTCGGATTCTGTAGGGTGGATTGGAAAAAGGTGCCGCTAGTGGCTTTAAAATTATTGAAAGCCACTGGCGGCACCTTTAATTTGTTTTACATAACAGATGATGCAATTTCACAATTATCTCCATGGTGTACTGATGTTTTCAGTTAACCAGTCGACCATCTCTTCCTCTGACATATTTAAATCATAATACATATGGAGAAGCCGGAGGAGCCCCTGTACCAGATGGAGTATCAAAAATATTATCGCATTCTCCTGCCGGAGCACCAGTACTTGAAAGTATTCCTGCTGGCCAGACTGGGCGAAAAAACGCTTGCCCGGTCCGCCGTCAGTCACTGGTATAGTATCCCATAAGGAATTTCGCACACGGTTCATCCTGATAATTGTATACGTAAAGATAATTGCCGGACGTCCGGGTATAGAAGCATTCCTCGATAGTTGAGACAGTCCCGGACGCGCTGTCGGATTCCAGCGTCTTCACCAAAGCGCCATCCCGGTATATGTAATTGCTGGAGATCGATGTTCCCCCCGAATCATAAACAGATAAATAGGCCATATGATCGTTCACAATAATCGGAAACATCATAATCTCCCTGCCGCCGGGCAGCTTACTCTTATCGAACTCGAAGAGACATTTTCCCCTCATATCATAATAATAGTTGCGGCTGCCTTTCTCGATCACGGCTATATTTTCCTGGAATTCAGTGCCAAATATGGAGACCGCTTCCGAAGTCACTTCCAATTTCATCGCAATCTCCGGATTATGCTCCATGAACTCCTTCACACCGTAGTAGAGCTCCTCACAGCCCTCTCCTTCCCATATTTTCTCATCCGACGGCACGCCTTTTTCTGTGATTGTTCCATTTTTATCCGCATAGTCGTAGGTATAATGCCATTCACCCGATACGCCCGACTCTACCCATACCGCGTGTTCCAGCCCATAGCCATCTTTTGTGATAAAGATATCGCTGTACACCGGTTCACAGACCCAGCGTTCCTCTGCGATGGAATAGAGGCCGTAGTTGCTGGTCAGAGTATCCTGCATGGTGAGCAGGCTGCGGCCGTCCCACACCATAAACGGGGAAACCGCCTGATTATCCACATGACGGATAAATTTCATCAGATTCATGGAGCGGTCGAACACAGCGATTCCATTTTCGCCGTAAAGGTAATCCCCATCTGCAAGTATGGCTTCGCCCTTTGAAAGAGGAATCTCCGCCTTAAATACCTCGCCCTCCCCTTCAAACCCCTGGGGAAGCGGCTTCTTCACGTCCTGGATACCCACGTAGCCCAGAGTGTTGATCAGCGCCTGACCGTCATCCGACGTGAGCCATTCAAAGAGACGGTATGCGTTTGAGTCCTTCGGTTCATCTTTCCGGACTGCTGCATAAAAATCGCTGACATAGGGATAGCTTCCATCCCGTATGGTATCGCTGGAGGGCATCACGCCGTCGACCGCCATGAACTTCAGTTCCGGCTTCTGGTACATGTTTTTTGCATAGTAATATACGGAATAACCGAGGGCTTCTCCCGTGTTATCGTAGGCAGAAACCTTTTCGATCAGCTCTCCCATCTCTGAAACCACATAGTCCTGCGGCGCTTCCGCCATGGCGGTACCCTTCATCACCAGCTTCTCCATGAGATTCTGGCTGCCGGAGTTCTCAGGCCTCTGAAACGCCCGTATGGCCTGGCTGCTGCCTCCCACCGCCTTCCAGTTTTTAATTTTACCGGAATAGATATCGATCACCTGCCGCCCGGTCAGGGATTTTACAGAATTCCCCTGATTCGCCATAAAGACCAGCGCATCCCGGCCAATCGGTTTGATAATCAGATTGTCGCCCTCTTCCTTCAGCCGTTTCTTCACGCTCTCACCAGGCTCATAGGCGATAACGAGATCCGTTTCCTGCCCCCAGATCAGGTTTAAATACGCCTGGGTCGTCTTGTCATGCTCGATAAAGCGTTCCGCCTCCTGCTCCGTCGCTCCCGTCGCAAGGCGGTAAATGGCCTGTGACAGTGGAATCGTCGCGGTGGAACCGTCGATCTTCGGAAACTCCTCTCTTCCCATCTTTGGACACGTCACCATCTCCGAGGGGGCGTTCTCTTCGGCCTCCTTTACCGCGGTTAAATTGCCGGTTTCTGACTCATTGAGCACGCGGTCATCGAAGGCGTCCGCCTCGACAGATGGCTGATACCACGATTTTCCTGAAAAATACGTATTCAGATCGTCACTCTTAAACATGCGTCCGTGCCTTGCGTAGATCTCATTCCTGGCAATGCGGAGTTCTTCCCTGGTGAGGGATGAAAGCTCCTCCTGCGTATAGATATGAGTCTGTGCATCCGGAAGAATATAATCATCGTCCCAGCTCCCTACCGGATAGGCTGGGACCTCTTCGGCGGTCTGGCTCTCCGTCTCCTGTTTCGTACTTTCCTCTTCACTGACACCGGACGTCACCGTCTCCGGGGCCGTCCCGGCCGGTTTCTGCCTATTGCCGCAGCCCACAGTTCCCAAACCAATGAGGAAGGCCAGGGCCACGGGCAGCAAATGAACTTTTTTCTTCATATCACACCTCGTTCGCGTAAACTATCATTTCACTGCTTTTCTCCATCATACCATAAAGTCATTTTACCGTCATGATTTTGCAGAATGTTCTGGAATTTGTAAGAAATATCACAAGTAAACCTTTCCTTCGCCGCGTGACGAGTGAAAAAGAGGCCGCGGTATCCTGAAATACCGCAGCCTCTCCTCTTATAATCTTATCTCATTCTATTACAGCATTGCAGTTCCCCTGCAGTACGTCTGTGCCACATCGTAATTGTCTTCCAGCACGACGAAATCGGCGTCATAACCAGCCACCAGTTTTCCCTTCCTGTCATCCACGCCGAGACATCTGGCCGGATTGATGGTACAGGAATTAAGGGCCTGATCAAACGGAAGAAGCGCGTCCTCAACCAGAATGCGGAGACCGCGGTTCATGTACAGCGTACTTCCTGCGATCGTATCGGTGCCCTTTAAATAGGCAAGTCCACTCTCACTGATCTCGATATCGTGACCGCCCAGCTGATAGCTTCCGCCCGGAGGGCAGTGCTTTGCACGCAGGGAATCCGTCACCATGATGACGAAATCGCGGCCCTTTGCCGTAAAGTAATTGTTCAGCGCAGCCAGATGGGAATGGCAGCCGTCACAGATAATCTCTCCATAGATATCTCTTACCCGAAATGCGGTTCCCACAAGGCCCGGCTTCCTGTGATGGTAAGGCGTCATGCCGTTGTATACATGCGTCATGGAGGTAGCGCCATTGGCTATGCCCATCAGCGCCTGCTCATAGGTTGCAGAGGAATGGCCCATGCTGACCACGACTCCGGTCTCCTTACAGTATTTTGTCAGAGCAAAATCCACGTCATGCTCCGGCGCCAGCGTAATGTATTTAATCAGCCCTTTCGCAGCCTCCTGATACCTCCGGAACTGATCAACGGCCGCCTGTGCGATCGCCTCCGGCGGCTGGGCTCCCTTATAATCCATGTCGAGATACGGTCCTTCAAAATGAATTCCCAGGATCTCCGTGCCCTCATAGCCTTCTTCCACGACCGAGGCCACATTAGCCACAGCCTTCTCCAGGACATCCGGCATCTGTGTTACCGTGGTTGGAAGAATGGAGGTCACTCCTTCCTCCGGTATATGTTTCATCCAGTTTCGTAAGCCCTCCGGCTCTCCGTCATTGGTATCATATCCATAAGCTCCATGGGTATGCACATCGATAAACCCAGGAACAATCCTTTTGGTTCCATAATCCTGATCCACGGATCTTTCGCCATATTCGCGGACAGCAGTGATCTTTCCTTCTGCGACCTCGAGCTGAGCTGGTATAAACTGGCCTGCGATCCAGACCTTTTTACTTTGTATTATCATGACCATACACCCTCTCTTTCTTATCACCGGCAGTCATCTGTCCGGCTATCCTTAGTATAACCAGTTCCCATCTCTATTTCAAGACCATTTTGAAAATAATTTTCAAAATTAAATTGGAAATAAAAAATGCGGTCCAGCAACCAGGAATATTCTTTCCGGTGCCGGACCGCGTACTCAAAGACTCTTTTATGTGTCTTCTTACATTCTTCTTATATCCTTACTTATATGATTACATCTCTTCGTCGTCGTCTTCCTCAACCGGATTTTGCTCCACCGGCCACCGGATTATAATACGGAATAAGTCCGCCTCTACCTCTACATCCATCTTCCCATTCTGCAGCTCCACGAAACTCTTGGCGATCGCCATGCCCAGGCCGGAGCCTTCCGTGTTGCGCGACTGGTCACCGCGGACGAAACGTTCCGTTATCTCTTTCGGATTAAAAGTAAGCTCGTTGGCCGACACGTTCTTCATGGTGATGACCACTCCGCCGTCGTCCCGTTTCATATCGATATACGCTCTGGTATTCGGCATGCCGTATTTCATGATATTGGTCAGAAGATTGTCAAAAATCCGGTACGTCTTCTGGCTGTCCAGCGGCAGGACGATCTTCTCGTCCGGCAGATTCCACCGGAAATCAATGGTGGATTCCTCAATCTTATCGCTCAGCTCCAGACTCACCTCTTTTAAAAGGCTTACGATGTCCACATCCACCAGATTGAGCGTCACATTGTTGCTGTTGGCCTTGCTGATTTCAAACAGGTCCTCGATCAGGGATTTCAGACGCATGGACTTCTGTTCCAGCACATCAATATAGGCTTTTCTCTGTTCCGGTACCGCATTGTCATCCTTCAACAGGTTTACATAAGTAATAATTGCTGTCAGCGGCGTCTTTAAGTCATGGGACATGTTGGTGATCAGATCCGTCTTCATCTTCTGGCTCTTAACTTCTTCATCCACAGCCACTTTAAAGCCGCTCTGAATCTTCTGGATCTCCGTCTTAAACGGTTCAAACACGCCGAGATCTTCCGAAATCGTCACATCTAAATTTCCTTCAGCGATCTGATTGGTTGCCCTTAACAGGATTCTGTATTTCCGGGTTAAATCCCGATAGTATTTGCGCAGCACCAGGAACAGCACGATCGAATAGATGATCAGCGCCCCAATTCCAAAGAACCACAAGCTGCATAATACCGCCAGAATAATGAAGTTCACTCCGACGATCTTAAAGATCGTCCTGTCCGAGTTATCCTGCAGATTGATACTTCCCAGGAAGTTGTAAAATCTGCGGCAGAGTCCTGCGCACCAGCCATAGAACAGCCCGCATAAGGTTCTTTCCCTGATGTAGCGCTTGAATCCGATGTGGAACACATCTCTCATACACAGAACAGCCCAGTAAATGATTGCAAACGGGATACACCACCAGAACACATTCCACAGCTTCACCATTATATCCGCTGCCTTCGGCAGGAAATTCGCACGGATCAGACCGGAATACAGGCTTCCATGGTTCGTCACAGCCACCAGGCTGGTCAGACTGTAGCCGAAGCCTATGCCTCCTGCACCCACACCGAGGACGATCCCCAGCGGCACACGCAGCACCTTGCTGTCATCTGCCCGCGTCACATCGAAGCAGGATAACAGGAATGCGGCTAATGCCACAAAGATTCCCAGTCCTGCAAAGACCTGCGCGACTCTTCCGGAGTTATAATAGGA
>OAVK01001066.1_pt1 | contig 10054 bp, 13 predicted proteins | sample 1495301 | NCBI WGS metagenome assembly OAVK01 (sample SAMEA2580094, study PRJEB22360) | human gut metagenome | biome: human gut; feature: human-associated habitat; material: faeces | place: Denmark | collected 2008/2010
TACGCGGAGAGATTAGCGAACATCTGCAACGACAATGGCGGGCGCTGCCTGAAAGAAATCAACTTTTTGGAGAGCGCAATGTTGTGCTGTCGTGATGTAACAATCCGTCAGGGAGAAAAGGTTCTGTGGCAAAATCTGACCTTCTCTCTACACCCTGGAGAACGTATTGGGATTTGTGCGCCAAGTGGGACGGGCAAAACGACTCTGGGACGCGTGCTGGCGGGCTGGCAGAAACCAACTTCGGGTGACATTCTGGTTGATGAACAACCGTTGCCGATGCACCAGTATTGCCCGGTGCAACTGGTGCCACAGCATCCGGAATTAACTTTTAACCCCCGACGCAGCACCGGTGATGCGGTTCATGATGCCTGGCGACCGGATGCTGAAATGCTTACCCGTCTTCACATCAACCCAGAGTGGTTAACTCGCCGCCCCGGACAACTTTCTGGCGGTGAACTGGCGCGAATTGCTTTACTTCGTGCGCTGGACCCGCGGACACGTTTTCTTATTGCTGATGAAATTACCGCCCAGCTCGATCCTTCCATTCAACGGGATATCTGGGCGCTGCTGCTTGAAGAATGCCAGCGTCGACCGTTGGCTATGCTGATTATCAGCCATCAGCAGGCCCTGCTTGATCAGCTTTGTTCCAGCAAACTCATTGTAACGTGAAATGAGATAGAGGCTTGTAGTTGGTCTATTGATTAAATTGATACGTTATATTATAACATTTCACTCGCAAATGATTTGAGGGTGAAATTTTGGCTATTTGTATTAAAAAACTGACAATTGCTCTGGGGATGCTTGTAGTCAGTGGTTCGGTTATGGCGCACGGTCATCATTCCCATGGGGCGCCGATGAGTGAAGCAGAACAAAAGGCGTCGGAAGGGGTTTTTGATGATAACCAGGTGCAAAATAGGGCGCTGACCGACTGGGATGGCATGTGGCAATCTGTCTATCCGTATCTGGTCAGCGGCGAGCTTGATCCGGTCTTCAAAAAGAAAGCGGAGAAAGACAAAAGCAAAACGGCAGAACAAATTAAAGATTACTACCGTAAAGGTTATGCAACCAACGTAGACACCATCGGCATCGAAAATGACGTAATGGAATTTCACACCGGTAATCAGGTTGCATCATGTAAATACGACTACGCCGGTTATAAAATTCTGCACTATAAGTCAGGCAAGAAAGGTGTACGTTATCTGTTTGAGTGTAAAGACGCTAACAGCAAAGCACCTAAATACGTGCAATTCAGCGATCATATTATCGCGCCGCGTAAATCGAGCCACTTCCATATCTTTATGGGAAATACCTCGCAGGCAGCTTTGCTTGAAGAGATGGAAAACTGGCCTACCTACTACCCTTACCAGTTGAAGGGAGAAGAGGTTGTGGATGAGATGCTGCACCATTAATCCGGGCTAACCTTATCTGTACACACCCGTCACCAGTGGCGGGTTTTTTAATTCATAACCTTCTCTTTCCATCACCCGATGCATTCGTTAGCATATTGTCTCGCAGCAAGTGCATGTGTTTTTTCAGGAAGAGGTTAACGTGTTCGCAGAGTATGGAGTTCTGAATTACTGGACGTATCTGGTGGGGGCTATTTTTATCGTGCTGGTACCGGGGCCAAATACGATATTTGTGTTGAAGAACAGCGTTGGTCGGGGAGTGAAGGGCGGTTATCTCGCCGCAAGCGGTGTGTTTATCGGCGATGCCGTGTTAATGTTTTTGGCCTATGCCGGAGTTGCCGCATTGATCAAAACAACGCCCGTTTTGTTCAACATCGTTCGCTATCTTGGCGCGTTTTATCTGCTGTACCTCGGTGCGAAGATCCTGTATGCAACACTGAAATCAAAAGCAAGCGATGCCGCGCCTGAAGAAGTCCCGTTTGGCGCTATTTTTAAACGTGCGTTAATTCTGAGCCTGACGAATCCTAAAGCTATTCTTTTTTATGTTTCGTTCTTCGTGCAGTTTATTGATGTCAATGCGCCGCACTCAGGGCTGTCATTCTTTATTTTGGCTATTACGCTTGAGATAGTGAGCTTTTTCTACCTGAGCTTTCTTATTTTCTCCGGCGCGTTCGTGACGCAGTATATCCGTACGAAGAAAAAGCTGGCCAAAGTGGGTAATTCCCTTATTGGTCTGATTTTTGTTGGTTTTGCCGCTCGTCTGGCCACGCTTCAGTCGTGACGCCATTGGCCCGTTGGTTACGGCGGGCCTTCAATATTACACCCTGCAATTCATTTATAATTGTATTGTTATAACCAATAAATGGTATTTCAAATGAATATTATGAGGCGTACCCTGTGTACAGCAGCGGTTCAGTAAGAACTCGCTGGTTGTCGACTGGAAAAGGGAAGAAAAATGCTTCAAATTCCACAGAACCATATCCATACACGCTCTAGTCCATTCTGGAACAAAGAAACGGCACCTGCCGGAATTTTCGAACGCCACCTTGATAAAGGAACCCGTGCCGGGGTTTATCCTCGACTTTCGGTTATGCAGGGGGCGGTCAAATATCTCGGATACGCAGATGAACATAGCCCGGAGCCCGTAGAGGTGATGGTTATTGAAGCCGGTCAGTTTGGTGTTTTTCCACCGGAAAAATGGCATAACATCGAAGTGATGACCGACGACACTTACTTTAATATCGATTTTTTCGTTGCCCCGGAAGTTCTGATGGAGAGCGCGAATCAACGAAAAGTCGTGCGTACCGGCAAGGAGTAAATCATGGGCAAAGCAACCTATACCGTAACAGTGACCAATAACAGCAATGGCGTGTCAGTCGATTATGAAACTGAAGCGCCGATGACGTTACTGGTGCCGGATGTGGCAGGTCAATACCGTACGTTCATACGATACCGAGAATGAGCATGAAGTGTGCGGATGGTAGGCGTTAATTACTCCTACTGATTGAATTCGCTGAATTTTAATCTAATAACCGCACTGCGTTTTGACGACGCCGCGCGGTTTTTTTATCCGTGTTAAACCTGGAAATATCCGGAAAAAGATTTCTTAAGAATACCTTAAGAAATCCGCATTGATTGCTAATGTTGGATCATTCACAGGGGTTATGATCGTGAAACAGTCACAATACAGAACCTCGCTTATGAAACTGAATACCCGACTAACATTACCCACTTTCATTCTTGGACTGATCATCGTAGCGATCCCGTTCACTGCGAACTGGAATCTACCTTTGCTCAACGGTACTGTCGTCAGATGGATTGAGAATGGTCAGGCGTTATGGCTGCTGTTTGGAGCGCTTTTTACTCTCAGCTACATCCGGCCTTTATCACGTCCTGAAGGCGAGAAACAATTTTGGCTTTGGGCGGCTGTGTGGTGGTTGGTGTTGCTGGGTCGCAGTACCAGTTGGGGCCGTGATTATTTCCCGGAGCACCCTAAACTTCTGTTCAGAGTTATCTCAGTGGTATTGATTGCAATGATTATTCTGCCTGTCCTGATATCAAAACGCTTACGCCAGGATATTGCCCGTCGCTTACGCAATGAACCGCTGCCGCTATGGCTTTTAGCGATCACCACCTGTGCATTTTTGATCTCCGATACGGTAGAGCATCATCGTCTGCTGGCCCCTATCTTTTTGCACAACGCGCAGTACGGCGATCTCATTGAGGAGCTGTATGAACTCCCGTTTATGGCAGGATTGTTCCTGATGAACCTCGGTTTTATGCAGCGGGATAAGCAGGAAGAATCTGCTGCCATTCGCTTTAGTGAACCACAGCTGGCGAAGTAACGGGAAAATACCTGAGTCTGGATGACCAGACTCAGGCGGTTAGCGAGGTGACTTACGCAATGGCCTCGCACAAGCGTGATTTCATGTCGCTATACGTTTGTGCGGCATACTTTTCAGCCCATCCCTGATCGCTAATGTGCTCAATACTTACGGCGCAATATTTGGTTTCCGGCGTTTTCGAAATAGGATCGAGATTATCCTGGGTTAACTCGTTACACGCACCAATCCACCATTGGTAGGTCATATACACCGTTCCGGTATTGATACGCTCGGATACATCCGCGCGGCTGATGACCTTACCACGACGCGAGCTGACCCATACCAGGTCACGATGACGAATACCCAGTTTTTCTGCATCATGAGTATTGATTTGCACATACCCAGGCTCATCTGCCAGGGCTTGCAGCGCTGCGCAGTTGCCGGTCATTGAACGACAGGAGTAGTGCCCAACTTCACGCACGGTACACAGGACCAGCGGAAACTTTTCATCAGGAACTTCTGCGGGCGCACGCCACTGCGCGGCAAACAGTTTGCCTTTGCCATTGGCGGTATCAAACTGACTGTTCGCGTAAAGGTAAGGTGTGCCGGGGTGATCGAGCTCCGGACATGGCCACTGAACATGCCCCATTTCGCCCATTTTCTCATAGGTTACGCCGTAGAACAGCGGGCATAACTCGCGCATCTCATCCCAGATTTGCTGGTTACTTTGATAGCGCATGGGATAGCCCATTTCACTGGCCAGCAGGCTGATGATCTCCCAGTCACGCTTGACATCACCTGAGGGTTCAATCGCTTTTTCAAAACGCTGGAATCCACGATCGGCGCAGGTAAAGACGCCCCCGTGTTCGCCCCAGGAGGTGGCTGGCAGGAGGACGTCGGCCATTTCCGCTGTCTTGGTCATGAAGATATCCTGCACGACAATAAAATCGAGCGCGTTAAACCCTTCGCGTACCAGACCTAAATCGGCCTCGGTTTGCAACGGATCCTCCCCCATGATGTAGTAGGCTTTAATTTTGCCTTCAATAGCCAGATGCGGAACTTCGGTGATGCGCGTCCCAACCTTGTCATCCATCTGATTGACGTCAATGCCCCAGGCGTTGGCGAATTTCTCCCTGACGGTGAAATCGGTCACGTCCTGATACCCAGGGAACTGGTTAGGCAGTACCCCCATATCGCACGCGCCTTGCACGTTATTCTGCCCACGCACCGGCCCAACGCCGACGTTAGGACGTCCCAGATTGCCGGTCAGCAACGCCAGGCTCGACAAACCACGAACCACGTCAACGGCCTGGCCAAACTGGGTGACGCCCATTCCCCACATCACGGTTGCCGATGGCGCTGCGGCAAATGTACGCATCGCCTGACGAACCTGCTGTGCGGGAACACCCGTTAAATGTTCAACGGCTTCAGGCGCATAGTCCTTCACGGTTTCCCAGTATGTTTCCAGTCCTTCCGCATGCTTTTGTACATACTCGCGATCGTAGAGTTGCTCTTCGATGAGGACATGGCCAAAGGCGTTAACCAGTGCCATATTACAACCGTTTTTTAACTGCAAATGTTGGTCAGCGATACGAGCAGTTTCAATACGACGTGGGTCGCAGACAATGATTTTTGCGCCGTTCTGGCGAGCTTTAATTACCCGGCGAGCCACGATCGGGTGCGAGTCGGCGCAGTTATAGCCAAAGATCAGCAGGCATTTTGAGTTTTCAATGTCGCTGATGGAATTGCTCATGGCGCCATTGCCTAATGTTTCCTGTAACCCGGCAACGGAAGGGCCGTGACAGACACGGGCGCAGCAATCGACATTATTGGTATGGAGAACGCCACGTGCGAATTTTTGCATCACGTAGTTGGTTTCATTCCCTGTTCCACGTGAAGACCCGGTGGTCATAATGGCGCGGGGGCCATAGGTATTTTTGATTTCAGATAAGCGTTTTGCGGTGTAACGAATGGCTTCATCCCAGCTAACGGGAGTGAATTTTCCACCTTTTTCATAACGGATCATCGGGCGAGTCAGACGGGGAGTCAGAAGGCGAGTGTCGTTAAGAAAATCCCAACCATAGTAGCCTTTCAGGCATAACTGATTTTGGTTCGTTACACCCTCTGCGGCCTCTGCGCGGATGATTTTGTTATTCTCAACAACAAGCTTGAGCTTGCACCCGGCCCCACAGTATGGGCATACACTGGTGATTTTTTTCATCAATAACAGACCTGTTAAATGCTGAAATAGCGCGAATTGTAAACGGAGCCGCGCGATACGCATCGCGGACTACGATTTGTCATAGTGACCGGCTGTTTAAGCATAAATCGTGCCAGAAGTGAAAACCCAGTAATTGCAGGGCCTGAGGGCGAATGAGTAAAGCAGAATGACTGACGATTCGACATTAATGACGAGCTACGTCAGGGAAAATGTCGCCATCGAATGGTTTAACCTTATGAAAGATCAGAAAAAGATGAAAATAGCAGGTGATACCGATCACAAATTTTAATTTTTCAGCGCTATGCTATGCTTTTATACAACGAGCGAATCGTTAACTTAAAAACATAAGTGAGGGATATTATGGGCATTATTTCATGGGTGATTTTCGGTCTTATCGCTGGGATTTTGGCAAAATGGATTATGCCGGGTAAAGATGGCGGCGGATTCTTTATGACCATCATCTTAGGGGTTGTCGGTGCGGTAGTAGGTGGCTGGATCAGTACCTTCTTTGGTTTTGGTAAAGTTGATGGTTTCAACTTTGGCAGTTTTGTCGTAGCGGTTATCGGTGCGATTGTGGTGCTGTTTATCTATAGAAAAGTCAAAAGTTAAGTAAACATGAAGACAATAGAGGCCACTGATAAGTGGCCTTTTTCTTTGGTTACCACCACCCCAGTTCCGTGCCCAGAACCACGATGATAGCCACGCCAATCATAATAAGCGTTGTTTTTTTCATCGTTATGCTCCAGGCGCAGCGTAACCGCCAATAAAAAACCAGGATAAGAAAACGACAGCGGAAATGAAAATAATGACAGGGAAAATAATACCGAGTCGCATACGATTATCTCCCAGAGTTATTTAAAGACGAGCCAGCATAGCAGGGGTTAATGTACGACAAAAGCGGTTTTATCCTGACGCTTTTTATCCTTGTACATTGCGCTGTCTGCGAGATGAAGCGCACAGTTTACATCAGTCTCCAGCGGATCAATTTCCACCACGCCCAGACTGGCACCAGGATAAAACAGATGAATATCGCCCAGGTGATAGTCGCCGCAAATTTGCTGCTGCAACTGATGTTTCACCTGCTGCAGACGAACGCGTTGCTCTCTGTCATCTTCCGGCGACAGGCGAGCGACTAAAAATTCGTCACCGCCCAGTCGACCGAGAATGTCATTATCACTACATTTACGCAGCAGGCGGTGGCCAATCTGGATCAGGAACTGGTCGCCAACCTCGTGACCAAAGCGGTCATTGATCAATTTGAAATCATCCAAATCGATATAGGCGACAACTATCTTCTGCCTGAGGTGGCGGGCGAGCGAAAAAAGGGTCTCTACATTTTCAAAAATTGCGCGCCGATTCGGTAATCCGGTCAGGGCATCGGTGTAGGAGTGAGCAATCAGCGCAGCGTTCGCTTCACGTAACTGAGCAACCAGCGACTCTTTTTGAATAGACTGGGCGATTAGTCCGGCAAACAGATGCAACACCTGTTCACCACGTTCGCTTAACGCATGCTGGCGGCGACTGGTGGCGCAGAGCGTTCCGTAAAACGTTCCGTCCGGAAGATGAACGGGAGTACTCAGAAAAGTGGTGATGTCCAGTGCGCGAGCGGCGGTACATTCCGGCCATCGTGCGGGCACGTTGTCGCTGTACAGACAGTTTTCCTCAATAGCGCGTTTGCACAGCGTTTCATCCCACGGTACGGACAGCCCTTCGGGGATCTGCATTTGGCAGCTATTACGCGCATACAGAATATGCTGCAGACGGGCATCCAGATCGACCTTGGTCAAGTATGTAGATTCCATCTCAGTCACTACCTCCAGCATTTCCAGAAGTTGGCGTACCAGACTCTCAACTGACTGCTCCGTGGCTAAGGATTGTGAGACTCTGGCAAGGATCATGTCCGACATGAGGTGTAAATACTCCTGAGTGATGACATGGCTGGCGTGGGCGCATGATAGAACATCAGGGAGCAAGATGAAACACGTGTTTCTGGCTGAAATGTAATCATAAAATTGAAATTAGAACGTAAAACATGGAGATAGAAGGGAAGTCGGGGTAACCTGCCGGAATAATGCTTTTAAACAGGAGTAGAGATGAAACTTGCGTCTATTATTTTGCCCGGCTTGCTGGTGCTGGCGGGGGGTACCACGCAGCCTGATGCCCCTAAACCACCAAAAATCGGCATGGCGAATCCGGCATCGGTGTATTGCGAACAAAAGGGCGGTACGCTGGTTGCGGTGCAGACTCCGCAAGGCGTAAGGTCAGACTGCAAACTACCCGGTGGGGAAGTGATTGATGAATGGGCGCTCTGGCGTAGAGATCATCCGACAACGGGCAAGTGATACGCGGTCAGCATTGACGTAGCCACTCAGCGAGCACCAGCGCGTGGTTTTGCTGGGTATTTTTCGCCGCATACAGTAGCGTTAAGGTTTGCTGTCGGGCAATCTCTGCGAGGCGCTTTCCTTCTTGCTGCTGTTGAGCCAGTTCAGCGCGATATTGCTCAGAAAAATGCGAGAAATCAATCAACTCTGCGTGGAATGCCTTACGTAAATCAGATGACGGGGTAAGTGCTTTATTCCATTCGTTGAAAATAAGATCGCTCTTTTTCACCCCGCGAGGCCACAACCGGTCGACCAACACGCGGTAACCATCGCTTTTTTCTGCCGGGTCATACACACGTTTGCACTGAATATTCATCTCTTCATCCGCTCCATTAAGCTATCGCTATTACGGTTAAATAAGATCGTAAAACGTGACCATTATAGCATTCCGCCAGCCCTGACTCCCAATTTAAGGGATTGTGATACCAACAAAAAATCGGTAGGCTGAGGCTCCTTATAGTGTCCCTCATTGTCTGGACATAAGGAAAGTTTAATGGAAATTTCCCCGATTAAAGATACGCTTCGCATTGCGCTGGTGGGCGATTACAACCCCGATATTGTGGCGCATCAGGCTATTCCTCTTGCCATTGATGATGCCGCTGCCGTCCTGGAATTAGTGGCTGATTATGACTGGCTAACCACATCTGATATCAGCAGCAGTGAGGACCTGGGAGGGTATGATGCCCTTTGGGTCGTTCCAGGCAGTCCTTATCGTCACCTGGAAGGGGCGCTGATCGCGATACGCTATGCGCGTGAAAACAGCATCCCATTCCTGGGTACCTGTGGCGGCTTTCAACATGCCATTCTGGAGTATGCCCGCAACGTGCTGGGCTGGATCGACGCTGCCCACGCGGAGACGGACACCACGGGTCGGATGGTGATAGCACCGTTGACCTGCTCGCTGGTAGAAAAAACGGATGATATTGAGCTTCGGGCCAATACGCTGATTGCCAAAGCCTACGGGCGGGATGTTATCTCGGAGGGATATCACTGCAACTACGGCGTATCGGAAGATTTTGCCGCTGAGCTGGAGCGCGGCGATCTCCGTGTGACCGGTTGGGATGAGGCTGGTGATATTCGTGCCATTGAGCTGGTGACACATCCATTTTATGTCGGCACGCTCTTTCAGCATGAACGCGGAGCGCTGGCGGGAAAACCCGTACCTCTGGTTCAGGCGATGCTGCGCGCCGCGCGCGGATAAATATTGGGCAGGTTGTCCGCGAACCTGCCCTCTGCATTATGCGCTCGCGATCTCCCGATTGCGCCCCGCGCACAAACCAAACACCGCCATCAGCATCGCTAACACGGCGACACCCGTTAATGGAATCAGCCAACTACCGTTGAGGTCGTGAATTTTCCCCATCAGCGGTGGCCCGCAGGCGGCCAGTAAATATCCGACAGACTGTGCCATGCCGGAGAGAGCGGCAGCCTGATGCGCTGAGCTTGCGCGCAGGCCAATAAAGGTTAAGCCAAGGATCATCGTCGCGCCTGAGCCAAAGCCAAACAGGATGGTCCATAGCAATGCCTGGTCGGGCATTATGGCGAATCCCGCCGCGCCGACAGCGCACATTAACGAAACCAGAGCGGCGATGGCGCGCTGATCCTTAAATCTGTTCAGGACGAGAGGGATCAATATTCCCGGCGCGGCAGTCGCCAGCTGCAGTAAACCATGCAACGAACCGGCCTGAGATTCGCTGTAGCCATGGCTAATTAAAATGGCGG
>OAVK01001072.1_pt1 | contig 10002 bp, 10 predicted proteins | sample 1495301 | NCBI WGS metagenome assembly OAVK01 (sample SAMEA2580094, study PRJEB22360) | human gut metagenome | biome: human gut; feature: human-associated habitat; material: faeces | place: Denmark | collected 2008/2010
TATTGTCACTTCAGCCAGCTCCTCAGGAATGGTCCTGCCAATGCAATGACAGGGAAGCCAACTCCGATAAACCGGAAGATCCATACGAAAAACCAGGTCCCTCTCTGTTCTTTTGGCACATAAATCTTATCCGGACGCCCGGGAATATAGTGAAGCTCTACCTCCTCTCCAACGGAGACGGAAAGAAAGCCGCTCCCAAAGCTGCTGTTGGTGCTGGATTCCGAAGTAATTCTGTGCTTAGCGCCCTCTGCGTAAAACTCATATATGGGGGCATACGTTCTGTCCTGGCTGCTGCCCCGCGGTTCTTTGCCTACCACGACGGCAGTGGTCACGGCGGTGGCGAATCTGCGTCTCTTAACAGCCTTACGCCCCATGGCTGATCCGATCACCATAAATACAACAGGTACCAGGACGAAAAGGATATCTCCCCATTCCCGGTCTGCCATACCGCGGTCATACTGAACCATGATCATCCCCCCGATGGCGCAGTAAAACAAACTCCACAGAAGTAAATATCCCCATTTCTTCCCGGTACTCTTTTCTTCCTGCGGCATCCCTGTATGATCTTCCCGGCTCTTGACAAGTCTGTAGAAATGAACTACAACAAGGGCTGAGCCTATCAGTGAAATGGCTGATACTACGATAACAAAGATCCAAAGTGATTGATTCATGGCGGTATCCTCCTGTCGGCAGCGGCCTGCCAGCAAACATTTACGCCGCAATCGGGTGCATGCTGCTTCATAAATTAATTCTAGTATATGCCTGCCGGTATGTCAAACCATTCCTCCAGACGCCTATGGCACTGATTGAATCACTGCAACGCCTGCAAGCTGATATCGCTTCTTGAACTTCAGTTTCGTGCGCTCCGGGAAGGTTTAAAATCATATATCATTGGTGCCTGTCAAAAATAACAACTTGATAAAACCCTGAAACGGAATATCAGCATTTGACAGAATTGTTTTGAGAACGTAGAATGAAATAAAATACAAAATAATTTAATAAAAAGGAAAAACACGATACTATTGGCAAATATACAGGGAGGTGCCTCTATGAACGATAAGATTAAAACTGCTTTGAGCTCTGAGAAATCAATGACTGTTATAAATCTGCTTTTTCTTTTGTCGCTGTTCATTCGTAACCGCGGAATCATTTTTATTGCATATATCGCATGGATCGTTTTTCTGATCTGTTTTATTAAGAAAACCTCTTCCAGGGCCGTTAGGGCTGTCAACGGAATATTTCTTATCTTTGCGGCTGCGATGATTGTGATAAATCTGTATTCCATGATTAGTTATAGATAGGAAACTGGAACTTAGGATGTTGGTTTTTAAACGTCGTTTGGGAATGATAGGCTGATGGGAATATGGATAATACAATAGAATCAAGGTCCGCCTGATGCTATCGCATTATCCATATATTACTTATCCGATTATCCCGTCTTCCGCCTCTGTCTTCTTCACGAAATCCAAATTATAACGCACCGCGCCGTGGTCTCTCATGATTCTGGCACGAGTAATGCGGATCGCCAGAATAACACAGCTCTCGTCTTTTTCGTCGTTTGCCTGATCGTACCAGTCGGCAAATGCCCGGCGAAGTTTCACTCTCAGTTCCGCATTCTTCGGATCCAGCACCCAGCCAAGATTTTCACCAATCCCATGTCCGTAAATCCCCTCGAAGCAAACAGCAAATGCGGTCTCTTTATTCTGAGCGATCTGAAGCATTTTATTTGACTTCGCCCATGTCGTAATATAGAACACTCCATCTTCATAATAAGCATCCACATCACGAACACAGGAACTGGGCATTCCATCAGCATTTGGTTCCATTACTACGGTCGAAAGCGCAATAACATTATCTTTTCCATTGCCGCAGCTCTCTTCTATTAATTTTATTCCCTCTTCATATCTGCTCATTGTTTAACTCCTCCTGTTAAATTTATCGTTCGTGAAACTCACAAAACCGGCAACTCATCATCTTTATTAAAATCATTCACAGCTTTAGCCATGATTCATTCACTGCCATTCCGCGCTCTGAACGGAATCCACATCTCCATATATGCCATTTCAGGCGTATGATGATCATACATCTCCGGGAAGAAGCCGTCAGCAATCAACCCGTGGCTTTTCAGCCAGCCCCTGGTAAATTTCATCATCTTTCCCATAGAGGCCATCAGCTGTTTGGGATTATCAGCCTCAAATGAACAGATGACATATTCTCTCGCAGGCAGCTGCCAGCTTACAAAACGGGAATCCTCTTCACACGGTTCTACCCCGATGAAATAAGTCGAATACCCATCCGGCGCATCGCCGTGATAAGAGACACCGAGTATCCGACCGCCGGGTATATGCGGAATGTCTTTCAGGGCATCAAAAAACTGTTTCCAAATGGCGTCGGATTCATCTACTCCTGTCCTTTCACCCATCATCTTCCCTTTTGTAAAGGAGTAATATCCGACAACACCAAGGAAGTTGACAGGCTCCCTTAGGGTTCTTCGGTTATATTCCAACACTAACCCTTCGCCGATTAAAGGCACCCCTTCGTCTACCATCCTGTAATTCAGGGATAGATCAGGCTTGTCATAATTCATTAGGCCTACGGGCTTGTCCCGGTATTGCGCCGGTGTGATGCCATAGGTGTCCTTGAATGCCCGTGTGAAAGTCTCACGACCGCCGAAGCCGTATTCCACCGCAACGTTTAGGATGCTGTTTTCTTTGTTTCTCAGAGACTCGCATGCCCGGGCCAAACGCCGCAGTTTGACGTATTCCCGCACCGGCTTCTTCCCCAGCCGCGCGAACAGCCTCTGGTAGTAAAACAGTGACAGTCCGGCAAGATCCGCCAACTCCTCGATCTGGATTTCCTCGCCAATATGTTCCTCAATATAGTTTAAAGTCTTTTGTATGGATTCCCACGCATGCATAGCAGCACCTCGCTTCTCACTATACCATAATTTTCAGACAGATGCGTGACCGTGTCTGCCCTTTTTCTATTCGGTGTTCCTTCCGGCATACTCCATTCTTGAGGACATCTGGATATCACGCTGTTTTTACCATCATACCATATCGAACGTATGTTTGCAATCAGAATATGCATCTGATTCTATATCAACCGCCTCCCCCTCTGCATACCCTATATAGAATTGGAGGCGTAAATAATGATGAGACAAGAACAGCTAAGCATCGTAACAGACAAATACTTAACATGCTTTAACAACATACTGGACCAAATGATACAGCAGATGAACAGTGCCCAACTGAGCAACAGTATTTCCTATAATTTTATTGTTCAGATGATTCCCCACCACAAGGCAGCAATCGAGATGTCCTGTAATCTCCTGCAGTACACCACCCTGGTACCACTGCAGGAAATTGCGTTAAATATCATTGAAGAACAGACTAAGAGCATTGAGAATATGGAGGCAATCCGGAACCGCTGTCAGATGTTCTGCAACCCGCCGCAGAAAATCGAACTTTTCCTTTGTCACTATAAACAGATTACACAGACTATGTTCGATGATATGAGAAATGCATGTTACACAAATGATATCAATGCGAATTTTATTCGTGAAATGATCCCCCATCACAGAGGCGCCATCCAAATGTCACGTAATGCCCTGCAGTTTCCAATCTGCCAGGAGCTGAAGCCGATTATCCAGTCGATTATCGTGTCGCAGCAGAATGGGATTCGGGAAATGGAGTGTCTGCTTAAATGTATTGAGAAATGTGACAGACCGTGCTGACAAAAAAGCTTCACACACACCAATCCCCCGGTCCGAACACCCGGACCGGGGGATTGTCATCCACTTCTTCCTTATACCCTTTTCTTCTTCCGCGCCATAATCATACTCTGCACCACCAAAAACAGGCACAGCATGGCGGCCACGGTAATTCCCGTCCACCACGCCTGATCGAGGCCGATGGAGGAAACGATATTTTGAATCGTGCTGAGTGACAGCACGCCGACAAACGTACCGGCGATATTGCCGACGCCGCCTGTCAGAAGCGTTCCGCCGATGATGGATGACGCGATTGCGTTCATCTCCATGCCCATGGCATGGGAGGCCGATCCGGAACCTACGTGCAGGAAATAGACGTAACCGCCGATCCCCGCCAGAAGGCCGCAGAGCAAATGCGCCAGAAATCTGGTCTTCTTCACATTGATTCCAAGCATCAGAGCGCTCTGCCTGCTGCCGCCCACCGCGTAAAAATTCCGTCCCGCCTTCGTCCATTTCAGGATACAGAACAGGATAATCACCACCAGAACGGCGACGATCACGCCGATCTCCACATAGGCGTTAATGTATTTTCCCAGCTTGTTTACCGTTCCGAGTCCGGGTACATTGATCCGTGTATCTTTCAAGGCTACAAAGCCTTCATTGGCCACATTAAACGGAGCCGTATGAACAATCGTCGTCATGCCTCTTGCAAAGAACATCCCCGCCAGTGAGACGATAAACGGCTGGATATCCAGATAGGCCACGAGAAAGCCCTGTACCGCGCCGAATGCCAGACCGATTCCCAGCGCAATCAGCAGGGAGGCAAAGACACTGCCTCCGTGATAATCCAGGTATACGGCGCAGCTCATGCTGACCAGTGCGACGACGCCTCCCACAGAGATATCGATTCCGCCGGTGATCATAACGAGGCTCATGCCGCAGGAGGTAATGATGAGTGCCGCATTCGCATTCAGAATATTGAAAAACGTCTGGGGCTTTAAAAACCCCTTTTTCAGAAATATCATGGCTCCGATATACATGACAAGGAAAACCACGATCGTAATGAGAAGCAGCAAATTCGTGTCAGTCAGCCTTTTCGGCTTATTTGGCAGCGCCTGGCTGCCTGCTTTTTTTGTGTTTGACATATCAGGCGACCTCCCTCTGTTTTCTTAAACTCTTTCCGAGGCTGGAAATCTTCTCTTTTACAGCCGGAGCGCTGATGACGACCAGCACGATGACGACCATGGCCTTATAGGCCGGAAGGGCATCCGAGGAGACATTAAACTTATAAAGGGTTGTCGTGAGGAACTGAATGACATAGGCTCCCAGAATCGACGCCATAATATTAAACTTACCGCCGCTTAACACATTTCCGCCGAGGGCGACCGCCAGGATGGCATCCATCTCGATATCCTTGGCAATGACCGAATAGTTGATGGTGGAGAGCCGGCTCGTTTTAATCAGGGCCACAACCGCTACACACAGCCCCAGAATGACGAAGCTCAGCCATTTGATAAACGCGGGGTTTAAACCGTTCAGCCTGGAGGAACTGGCGTTAATTCCGACAGCCTGGGTATATAAGCCCAGATTCGTGAACTTTAACACCAGCATGGCGATGATGACGCAGACCACTGCCAGGAAAAATGGTGTGGGGATCGGGATTCCCGGAATAAATCCGCCGAAATACGTAAATGTCTTATCCGTTACGATAGGAAGCTCATTGTTATTGATCCACGCGGCGATGGAACGGCCGGCGGTATAGAGAATCAAAGTCGCAACCATGGGCTGGATTTTAAAAATCGCTACCAGCACGCCGTTGAACGCGCCAAATATCATGGCGACCAGGCATGCGGCCAGAAATGCCACGATGACCGGAGCCTGAAGCGTCCCATCTCCGCCCAGTCCCACGAGGACTCGCAGAATCACGGAGCCTGCGATCGCCACAGCCGCGCCGACGCTGATATCCTGTCCGCCGGAAGCCGCCGTGACCAGCGTCATGCCGATGGCCAGTATAGCCACCTCGGAGCCATAGTCGAGAATCGTCATCACATATCCGGTTAAAACAGGGTCTCCGCCGCTGTTGGTACCCAGTGTGATTTTGAAAAACGCCGGGTCAATTACCAGGTTGAATACCGTCAGCAGCAGAAGCGCCGCAATGGGGATGAAAATCTGCTTCCTGAATAAACCGGCAAACGCATTTGATATCGTTGTACTCTTCTTCCCTGTCATTCCATCTCACCTCCAGCAATGGTTTCCATGATTTTAGCCTGATTCAGCTCCTCACCCGACAGCTCTCCGACCACTCTGCGGTCACGCATGACGATCAAACGGGAGCACGTGTGAAGCATCTCATCCGTTTCAGAAGAAATAAAGGTGACGCTCATTCCCTCCGCGGCCAGCTTTAATACCAGCTTCTGTATTTCGATTTTCGTGCCAATGTCGATGCCGCGGGTCGGTTCGTCCAGAATCAGATATTCCGGATGGGTCAGCAGCCAGCGGGCAAGAATGACCTTCTGCTGGTTTCCTCCGGAAAGTGACTTAATGGGTGTATCCGCCGACGCGGTCTTAATTTCCAGCAGCTTGATGTATTCGTCTGCAAACTTATTTGCCTCCGCTCTGGAGAACGGCCGGAAAAATCCTCTCAGCACCTGTGCCGCAAGGATAATATTGTCTCTCACGGAGAGGTCCCCCACGATACCGTCGTTCTTGCGGTCCTCCGGAAGGTAGGCAATCCCATTTTTCATGGCGTCCAGAGGCTTTGTAATCTTCACCGATTTTCCGTTCTTTTTCATCGTTCCGCCGATTACCTTGTCTGCGCTGAACATAGCGCGGACACATTCACTCCGCCCGGAGCCCAGAAGGCCGGTAAAGCCGTTGACCTCACCCTTTTTGATATAGAAATCAAACGGCTTGATTCCCGCATCGCTCTGAAGCCCCTCGGCCTCAATGACACGCTCGTCAGCGCCTTTATAGCCTTCTGTCTTCTCCCGGATATTTTCCATATCGTTCAGTTCCTTGCCGAGCATCTTTGCAACCAGCTTCACCCTCGGAAGCTCTTCTATGACGTATTCTCCCACCAGCTGGCCGTCGCGCAGAACCGTGATTTTATCGCATACCTCATAGACCTGATCCAGGAAATGGGTGACAAAGATGATGCCGACGCCCCTCTCTCTTAAATCCCTCATGAGACCGAAGAGCTTTTCCACCTCCGATTCGTCCAGGGAAGAGGTCGGCTCATCTAAAATCAATACCTTGCAGTCCATGTCAACCGCGCGGGCGATCGCTACCATCTGCTGAATCGCTATGGAGCAGTCGGATAACTGCTGGGTGGCCCCTGCCGGAATCCCCAGTTTGTCAAGAATCGCGTCCGCATCCGCATTCATCTTCTTCCAGTCCATCATCTGCGTTTTTCCGCGTCCGATGTACATGTTTTCAGCCACCGTAAGATTCGGGCACAAGGTAATCTCCTGATATACCGTGCTGATTCCCAGATTCTGTGCGTCACGGGGAGATTTGATAACCGCGGCCTTCTCCATGCCCTTTAAATAAATTTCGCCTTTATCCTTTTCATATACACCCGTCAGCACCTTGATCAGTGTGGACTTTCCTGCTCCGTTTTCACCCATCAGCGCGTGAATCTCCCCTTCACACAGGGTAAAATCCACCGCCTGCAGCGCGCGTACTCCCGGAAAGCTCTTATGTATATTTCTCATTTCCAATACAGACTTCTCTTTCACCAGCGCCATTCACTCCTTTTTGTAGGGAAAGAGCGCAAAGCGTTCATACGAATATCAGTTATGCCGCGCTGCACTCTTTCCATTTTCTATCCTATAAACATTTTATTGGCTTGTCGCCTAAATTCCGTATTTTTCAACGTCTTCTGCCGTAATGGTCGTGGCGTCGAAGCCCTTCTCATCCATAATGATAGTCTTCTCGGTGAGCGTTTCCCCATTCTGAACCTTTTTGATGATTTCATCGATGTAGGCAGCCTGGAACGGGTTGCACTGTCCGTCGTAGTTCCAGTTCTGATCCAGCAGTTCCTGAAGCGCCCATTTATTGCAGTCAAATCCCATAACAATTACGTCCTTGCCGACGCCGTGGGAGATATTTGCCTTATCCAATGCGGCTACGGCGCCTTTAGCCATATCGTCGTTCTCTGCGTAGATGACATTGAATTTAGAGCCGGAATCGATGACAGACTGAACGATCTGCTGTGCTTTCTCGGAGTTCCACTCTGCGGTCTGCTGTGTGATCAGATTCCAGGAGTCGTCGGCCGCTGCCTTTGTGTCAAGAGCACCGGTACGTCCCTGCTGTGCCGCAGACCCCATAACACCCTGAATGTGAATTACGTTGTATTCGTCTAAGCCCTGGTCAGCCAGCCAGTTTACTGCTGTCTCGCCTTCCTTGTTCATATCGGAAACGATGGAAGCCAGATATAAGTCCTCGCTGGCGTCGATGGTACGGTCAAACAGGATTACGCCAATTCCCGCGTCCTGTGCGTCTTTTAAAACGCTGTCCCAGCCTGAAGTGTCTGCCGCGGAGAGAAGTAAGTAATCCACTTCGTCCTGGATAAACTTCTGAGCCGCCGTAATCTGCTCGTCATTCTTTAAGCTGTAGGCAAAGGAGGCGTCATATCCGTTTTCCTTCGTAAACATGGCCTTCATATCTGCGTCGTTCGCGGTTCTGTATCCGGACTCGTTGGGGTCGTTGTTGATGATGCCGACCTTGATCAGTTCCCCATCCGCTGCCGCAGGAGCCGGCGCCTCTGTCTCCGCCTTTGCCGCTTCGGTTGCCGCAGGAGCCTTACTTCTCTCTGTTTCCGGCGGGTGCCGCTGCTTCAGTTGCCGCGGGCGCCTCGGTCGCTCCTGCTGCTGATGTCTTGGAGCTGCTGCATCCAGCCAGGCTGGCCGCCACCATGGATACTGCCAACATTGTTACGAGAGTTCTCTTTTTCATTTTCTTACCTCCGCTTTTATAATTGATTTCCTCCTGGGATTCGTTTCTCCCTGTACCTGTATCTTACCAGCGGCGGCACTGTGATTCAATTTGTAATCCCTTGTATTTATGCGGTTTGGAAGTTATTTACAATACAAATATGTGGTGCTATAATCAAAATACAATACAAGTTGTATTCTTTGGTGTGATTTCTTACAAAACAGGTGGAAATTTTAAGATTCTGCCATTTTTCAGGGATCAGATGCGGGGAATTTTTGTTGTGCATATTGACTTTCAAGAAGATAAAACGGGGATCTTTTATGATATTTATACATTTTCTTACGTTTATCCGGGGAACAAATCAGGCAATTTTTTCATAAAATCGGGAAAGGTAAGGATTCTATGACTGTAAAATACAAATGGGTCGCAGAGCGTCTGGAACTCATGATAGAGAAAAACATTCAAACTGGAATTCATAAGCTGCCGTCGGAGCAGGAGCTCTGCACGAAATATCACGTAAGCCGTCAGACCATCCGCATGGCTCTGGGGCTTCTGGAGGAAAAAGGCTTCATCGTCAGAAAGCAGGGAAGCGGCTCGTTCCTTACAGGACACTCCTCCAGACCGCAGGGAAATGTCGTCGGAATTCTCATTTCCAGCGATCAGGAATACATCTATCCCGGCGTAATCCATGATATCCAAAACACACTTTCTGAACATGGCTTCACGGGCCAGGTTTTTACAACGGGTAATTCCATCTCCAGAGAACGGGAGATCCTGCTGCAGCTTCTGAAAAACCCTCTGCGCGGAATCATCGCGGAGGGCTGTAAAAGTGCGCTCCCCAATCCCAATCTGGACCTGTACCGCAGGCTGGTCAAAAAGGGCTGTCAGATCGTGTTTCTCTATAATTATTATCCGGCCCTCACCGGCTGCCTCTTTATCAAAGACGATAACTATTCGGGGAGCGCCCTCTTAGTCCGCCATCTGGCCGCTCAGGGCCATACGGCCATTGGCGGTATCTTTAAGTCTGATGATATGCAGGGAATCGAGCGGTATCAGGGCTTCACGGAAACGCTGCGCGACTTAGAGCTGCCTGTCTCCGACCACAGCATCTGCTGGTACGGCTCCCGTGATTTAGACCGGCTGCTTCACGGAAAAGATACACAGTTTTTAAAGGAAATGGCGGCGGAGTCCCTTTCCTCCTGTACCGCAGTCGTCTGCTATAACGACATCATCGCTTATTATCTGGTGGATGAACTCCAGTCCGCAGGCTACCGGCTGCCCGAGGACATGGCTGTGGCCGCTTTCGATCATACGTATTTCAGCAGCTCCAATATTCTAGCGGTGACCACTCTCTC
>OAVK01001076.1_pt1 | contig 9980 bp, 9 predicted proteins | sample 1495301 | NCBI WGS metagenome assembly OAVK01 (sample SAMEA2580094, study PRJEB22360) | human gut metagenome | biome: human gut; feature: human-associated habitat; material: faeces | place: Denmark | collected 2008/2010
ATCAACATGGCTGCTTATGGCGAGGTCTGCCAGCGTCGTCAGCGCGGTCGCCTCGACACCGATGCTGACATGCTCCTGGTGCGGATGACCCGCGGACTGCACACCGGACTGGTCCTCGACGGACAACTGCATCGCGGACGTACCTGGAACGCCGGTGAGATCAGCGACGTGCTCGATCTTCGCCTGGACGGCGACGAGATGCCCGACGACGACTGGATCGATCGAGCAGCCCTGACGACCGGTTCGGTCGCGGCCGTCATCGACCCGGACGTCATCGTCATGTCTGGACCCACGAATGCGTCGGTCACGGTGATTCGCCGCATCATCGCTCGGCTCATGGCTCGGCGTCCTCTCGACTCGGAGGCGATGACCGCCGAGGTCGAGGAATTGGGGCAGGCTGCATCGGTCGTCGGGGCCCTCAACACCGCACTGGAACTGGTGACGAGGAAGGCCCTCGGTACCGGACACCCGCATCCCGTGGCCTTGCGTGGCATGGCCAAAGTCGTTTCCGAAGTCGAGAAAGGACAGCACAGCGTCATGACGACAACCCATCGAGAAGGACACACTGGCGATCGCATGAGGGTGGGCGTCGTCGGCGTCGGCGCGCGCTCGCGCCTGGCCCTCAACGCCGAGCTGGAGGGCAACGACGGCCTCGTGACCGCTGTCTGCGAGCCCCATCACCTGGCCCGCGAGCGGGTGGCCGACCGGCTCGGGAAGGACCCCGACTCCATCACGATCACCTCTGACGTTGCCGGGCTCATCGCATCGGGAATCGACGTCGCTTTCGTCACCTCCCCTGACGACACCCACGCCGAGGTCACCTGTCAGCTGTTGGAGGCGGGGATCCCGGTGTACCTGGAGAAGCCCCTGGCCATCACGATGGATTCGGCGACCAAGGTTCTCACCACCGCCTACGAGACCGGGACGAGGCTCTACGTCGGTCACAACATGCGCCACATGAACGTCGTGCGGTCGATGCGCGATCTCATCCGCTCTGGCCGGATCGGCGAGGTCAAGGCCATCTGGTGTCGTCACTTCGTCGGGTCGGGCGGTGACTTCTACTTCAAGGACTGGCATGCCACTCGCGAGCATGGCACGGGTTTGCTGCTGCAGAAGGCTGCCCACGACATCGACGTCATGCACTGGTTCGCCGATTCCCACACCACTGACGTCGTCGGGATGGGCGGGCTCACCCTCTACGACCGGATCACTGATCGTCGCGACAATTCTGACCAGCTCATGGGCGACTGGTACTCCCTCGACAACTGGCCTCCGCTGACCCAGAAGGGACTCAACCCGGTCATCGACGTCGAGGACATCTCGATGATGCTCATGCGGATGGAGTCCGGCGTCTTCGCGTCCTACCAGCAGTGCCACTACACCCCGGACTACTGGCGCAACTACACCGTCATCGGCACGGAGGGGCGCATCGAGAACTTCGGTGACGGTGAGGGAGGTGTCATTCGACTGTGGAACAAGCGAACCCACTACAACGCCGACGGTGATGAGACCGTCCCGATCATCGGGGACGCCAATGGACACGGTGACGCCGACGTGTTGACCGTCACCGAGTTCCTCAACTTCGTGAGGAACGGAACCCGTACGGATACCTCGCCGTTGGGCGCCTGGTATGCGGTCGCAGCGGGGATCGAGGCCACTGAGTCGTTGCGTCAAGGGTCGACGCCGCGCCAGGTGCCGACGCTGGACGAGGGGATCGTCCAATACTTCAACAACAACCAGGTCAAGTGATCACAACGAGACAGAGAGGTCAATCATGGATCGCAGAGGTTTCATCATGGGAGGGGCGGCCCTCGCCACCCTGACCATCGCCGGATGCTCGTCGTCGAGCAAGAACGACAAGACGGACGTCTCGCCAAGCGTCGACTCGAACACGTCCGCTGAGCTGACCCTGGCCTACTGGGACAAGAACCAGACGAAGACGATCGAGGAGAACCTCAAGTCCTTCGCCAGAAAGTACCCGAACATCAAGGTCAAGACGAACCTGGCCGGGTTCAAGGATTACTGGAACAAGCTGCGCACCCAGGCCCAGGGCAACGAGCTTCCCGACGTGTTCTGGATGAACGGTCCCAACATCCAGCTGTACGCCGCCAACGGTATGCTCGCCCCGATCGACAAGATCACGGATGCCGGCGTGAAGTGGTCGGACTACCCGAAAGCCCTTGTCGACCTCTACACCTACGAGGGCAAGCATTACGGAGTGCCGAAGGACTTCGACACCATTGGCGTCTTCTACAACAAGAAGATCTTCAAGGAGGCCGGAGTCGACTTCCCGACCGCTGACTGGACCTGGGACGACTTCCACAACAAGGCCAAGAAGATCTCCGACTGGGGCAAACCCAGGGGCATCTACGGATGTGCGACCACCATCAACGGCGACGGACAGGGCACTTATTACAACACGATCGCCCAGGCCGGTGGTTACGTCATCAAGGACAACAAGTCCGGATTCGACGACCCCAAGAGCATCGAAGGACTGCAGTGCTGGGCTGACTGGGTCAAGGATGGATCGGTCGCTTCCCCGAAGGTCGTCACTGACACCAAGCCGTCCCAGATGTTCAAGAGCGGCAAGTCCGCCATGTTCTGGACTGGTGACTGGACGGCCTCCGAGCTAGCCGAGGAGTTCAAGGGCAAGGAGGACGACTACGACGTCATCGACCTGCCTAAGAAGGAAAAGAAAGGCACCATCATCCACGGTCTCGGATGGGTTGCCTCCGCCAAGAGCGAGAACAAGGCAGCAGCCCTAGCCCTCATTGCTCACATGTCGGGCAAAGAGAGCCAGGAGGTCGAGGCGAAGAACGGCACCGCCATCCCAGCCTTTAACGGAACTCAGGACGCGTGGATCAAGAGCTACCCGAAGTGGAACTGCAAGATGTTTGTCGCCGCCGCGACGAGCTACGCCGTGACTTACCCGGTTAGCCGTAACACCGACGCCTGGGCCAACCGTGAGGCTGATTTCCTCAACCCGGCCTTTGCCGGCGAGACCCCGGTGCCTCAGGCTGCCAAGAAGCTGGCAGCCTTCATGAACGACGCTCTGAGCAAGGAGAAGTGATGCCACGGCCCGGTGTGCGAGGCAGTCAGGCGGCTGCCTCGCCCTCCGAGTCGGGATCCCACCGGCCCGGACGACCAAATCCGACGAGCGTCGGAGCATGGCCCATCCTCTTCATCGGTCCGCTCATGCTCGGCATCGCGGTGTTCTACTACTGGCCCATCGTCAAGAACATCGTCGCCTCGGTGCAGCAGACCAATGCGTTCGGAGGAAATCCCGAGTTCGTCGGACTGCAGAACTACAACGACCTGTTCTCGAGTCCTGATCTGGGCTCGGCGATGCTCAACACTTTGCTGTATACGCTCATCGTCCTGCTGGGGATCCCACTGTCGGTCATCATCGCGTCGATGATTGAACTGCCAGGCCTGAAGTTCAAGGGGTTGTATCGAGCGCTGTACTTCATGCCTTACCTGGCCATGCCGATGGCTGTCGCCCAGGTCTGGAAGATCGTGTACAACGGCCAGTTCGGTCTCCTCAACCAGATACTTTGTGGACTTGGTGCAAGCAATCCTCCTTTTTGGCTCGTCACCCCGGGATGGGCGCTGTTCGCGGTTGCCCTGTTCGGGCTGTGGGCATCCATTGGTTTCAACGTCATCATCTTGTCGGCAGGTCTGAAATCGATTCCTCGAGAGTTGTACGAGGCCGCATCCATTGACGGTGCCTCGAGATGGCGCCAGTTCCGGTCGATCACGGTTCCGCTGTTGTCACCGTCGATCTTCTTCCTGGTGATCATGACGACGATCAGCGGATTCCAGCTCTTCGATGCCTTATACGCCATGATCGGTACCGGCAATCCGGCTGAGCCCAGAACGAGGTCCTTGGTGTCCCTGTTCTACCGGGAGGCCTTTGTCAACAACGACCAAGGGGTAGGCGCTGCGATCGCCATTGTCATCTTCCTCTTGGTCGCCATCGTCACCTTCATTCAGTTCCTGGGTCAGAAGAAGTGGGTCAACTATGTCTGAGATCACGCAGGCTGGCGAGGGCTTGAGTGGGCAGGAGATCGACCAGCTCGTCAAGAAGGGCGACCGAAACTCCCAGAAAGGCCTGGTTGGCGTCCACATATTACTGATCATTGGCGGCATCTTCATGGTGTTCCCGTTCGTCTACCAGGTGCTCATGTCCTTGTCGACGAACGCTGAGATTCAGGCCGTTCCGCCCAAGTTCATCCCGGACGAGTGGCAGTTCAAGAACTATGCCGACGTTTTCACGAGGTTGCCATTCCTCAAGCAGTTCGGTGTCTCGGTGACGATCACCGTCCTGCGAACCGTCGCGCAGTTGATCCTGTGCGCCATGGGTGGATACGCCTTCGCCCGGATGAAATTCGGAGGCAAGTCCATCCTTTTCGGGTTCGTGCTGGCCATCCTTATGGTGCCCGGACAGTCCTATCTCATTGGCCAGTACCAGATCATTCGTGACCTTGGCCTGCTGGAGACCCCGTGGGGCATCGTGTTGCCAGGTTTCTTCTCGGCCTTCGGCGTCTTCCTGATGCGGCAGTCGTTCATGAGCCTGCCCGTCGAGTTGGAGGAAGCAGCCCGCCTTGACGGGTGCAATCCGTGGCAGACCTTCTGGCGAGTCATGGTCCCCGTCGTCAAGCCAGGCTTGTTCGCCGTCATGATCACGACCGTGTTGTGGTCCTGGAATGACCTGTTGTGGCCACTCATCGTGACCACGCGGGAGGAATCCATGCCGTTGAGCGTGGGTATAGCCACCTTGGCCGGACAGCACTCCAGCGAGTTCGCCCTCATGATGGCCGCCTCCGTGATGGCCATGGCACCGATCTTCCTGCTGTTCTTCTCGATGCAGAAGAGGGTCATCGAAGGGCTGGCCAGCTCGGGTTTGAAGGGCTGAGCCCCGGAGTTCACCACCCGACGTGCAGCACTGTTCGGGTAGTGGCACAGTTGTGTCGTCACAAAGATGTGGTTGAGGGGGTCACGCCCCGGAAAGGTGAGGGGCCATGAAGGCCTTGGCGAAGACCCGGCCGGAACCGGGGCTTGAACTCATTGACATTCCCGACCCGACCCCGGGCCCGAACGATGTCGTCGTCAAGGTGCTGCGCAGTGGGATCTGCGGCACCGACGTCCACATCGACACGTGGGACGGATGGGCTTCCAAGACGGTGCACACCCCGCTGGTCCTCGGACACGAGTTCTGCGGTGAGATCATCGAGCTCGGCTCCGAGGTCAATGATCTGGAGGTCGGCCAGCTCGTCTCTGGTGAGGGCCACTACGGCCGGGGGGGGCCACTCGGCCGCCGGCCGCGGCCGGGCCTGCCTGGCCGGTAAGCGACACCTGTGCCGCAATACCCAAGGCATCGGATATGCGGTCGACGGGGCCTACTGCCAGTACTTCGTCATGCCGGCCAGCAACATCTGGGTCCACCACATCCCGAACCTCGACCCCGACGTCGCGGCGATCTTCGACCCGTTCGGCAATGCCGTTCACACGGCGCTGCAGTTCCCCTGCCTGGCCGAGGACGTCCTCGTGTCGGGAGCCGGACCCATCGGGATCATGGCGGCCCTCGTCGCCCAGTTCCAGGGGGCGCGCAACGTCGTCGTCACCGACCTGTCCGACGAGAGGCTCGAACTGGCCCAGAGGCTCGGCCTGGACAACACCGTCAATGTCTCCCGGGAGGGCCTGGAGACGGTGTGGAACCGCTTCGACATGAAGGAGGGCTTCGACATCGGCCTGGAGATGTCCGGGTCGGGTGCCGCCCTGACCTCCATGATCGACAACATGACCCATGGCGGTCGTATCGCCCTGCTGGGAACCCCGAGCAAGGCCATCACCCTCGACATGTCCAAGATCATCTTCAACATGATCACGATCCAGGGAGTCACTGGCCGTCAGATCTTCGAGACTTGGTACACCATGGCCTCCCTCATCCGCTCCGGTCTGGACATCTCCGGGATCATCACCGACAGGTTCCCCATCACGGAATTCCGTGAGGCATTCGACGTCGCCGGCTCGGGCCATGGCGGCAAGGTCGTCATGGACTGGGAATGCCTCGACTGACCGACGAAGGAAGGACAATCACCATGTACGGATCCATGAAGGACGAACTCAGCGCCAAGATCGCAGCCCTCAAGGAGGAAGGGCTGTACAAGGCTGAGGCCCCGTTGACCAGCCCCCAGTCAGGCGAGATCACCGTCGACGACGGACGCGAGGTCATCAACCTGTGCGCCAACAACTACCTTGGTCTGGCTGACTCACCGGTGCTCGTTGACGCCGCCAAGAAGGCTCTCGACGAGTGGGGCTTCGGCATGGCCTCGGTGCGATTCATCTGCGGCACCCAGACCCTGCACCAGAAGCTGGAGCGGGCCATCACCGAGTTCCTGCACCCCGACGACCCCGACAACTGGGACACCATCCTGTACTCGTCCTGCTTCGACGCCAACGGTGGTCTCTTCGAGGTGCTGTTGGGGCCCGACGATGCCATCATCTCCGACGAGCTCAACCATGCCTCGATCATCGACGGCGTCCGGCTGTGCAAGGCACAGCGTTTCCGCTACCACAACCAGGACATGGCCGACCTGGAGGCCCAGCTCAAGGACGCCCAGGGCAAGGGGTGCAAGCACATCATGGTCGCCACCGATGGCGTCTTCTCCATGGACGGTTTCGTCGCACCGCTGCCGCAGATCTGTGATCTTGCCGAAAGGTACGGTGCGATGGTCATGGTCGACGACTCCCATGCCGTCGGATTCGTGGGCAAGACTGGTGCCGGCACGCCCGAGCACTGGGGAGTACGTGGCCGTGTCGACGTCCTGACCGGCACCCTCGGCAAGGCCCTGGGCGGAGCCTCTGGCGGCTACACCTGCTCCCACCGCGAAGTCGTCGAGATGTTGCGTCAGAACTCACGCCCCTACCTGTTCTCGAACTCGCTCGCCCCGTCCATCGCCGGTGCCGCCCTGGCGACCCTAGAACTGCTCAAGTCGAGCTCGGATCTGCTGGATCGTCTGCGCGACAACACCGCGTACTTCCGTGCCGAGATGACCGCACGCGGATTCGACATCCCGGAGTCGGATCATCCGATCTGCCCCGTCATGATCGGCGACGCCGTCAAGGCTGCGAAGATGGCCGACGCCATGCTCGCCAAGGGCATCTACGTGCGCGCCTTCAGCTACCCAGTTGTGCCCCGAGGCAAGGCCCGCATCCGTACCCAAATGTCTGCCGGACTGACCCGTGAACAGCTCGACAAGGCCATCAAGGCCTTCGAGGAGGCTCGCGAGGAGATCGGCTGAGATTTCTGGTGAGGGGGCTGGTGATCAGGCCAGCCCCTTCCTTCCCAACCACTCCTTGGCAATGGTTGACGCCGAAGCCTTCTCGTCCCCCTGGGCCCGTTGGTTCATGGCGATGAGGTCGTCGGTGGTCATGGCTCTCGAGACCTTGGCCAGTTGGTCGCGGGTCTTGTCGTCAACCTTTGTGTTCATCAGCGGGACGACGTTCTGAGGCACGATGAGGTGCTTGGGGTCCTCCAGGACGACGAGATTCTGCTCCTTGATCGCGGGAGTCGTCGTGTAGAGATCGACGAGGTCGACCGTCCCTGATGTTAACGCCTTGACGGTGAGCGGGCCGGAGGAGTCCGACAGTGCGGTGAACTTGATCTTGGATGCCGGGACCCCGTACACCTTCGTCAATCCCCTGGGCCCGTAGGGACGTTCCTTGAGCTCAGGATTTCCGCCCACCTTGACGGCGTCCAGCTTGGCCAGATCTGCCAAGGAAGTGACCTTGTGGGCCTTGGAGAACTCGGAGGTGACGCACCAGGAGTCGGCGTCCTGGGCTGCTGACGGTTCACCCACGGACATGCCGGACGGCACCGCCTTGCGCAGAGCGTCCATGACCGATTTCTCGTCAGAGGCCGTCGAGGATCCCTGGAAGAACTGCAGCAGGTTCCCGGAATATTCCGGGACGAGGTCGATCGAGCCGTCCTTGAGCGCCTTGACGTAGACATCGCGGGCGCCGATCTGCATCCGACGCTTGACGCTGACGCCAGCCTTCTCGAGAGCCTGGGCGTAGACCTCGGCGATGATCTCGGACTCAGTGAAATTCGCCGATCCGACGGTCACACCTGCGCCACCGGAGCCGGAGTCGTTCGAGTCGAGGGGATTATGGGAGGAACACGCCGCCAGGCCGGTCAGCAATGCGGCTCCGAGCAGTGTTCGGCGAGTCGTCGTGGTCATTCTTGCTCCATTCGATGGGTGATCACTGTGGGGTGAGGGCCAGGGCGTGTCGCACACCCGGACCGGTGAGTGGGCGCGTTGCCAGGGCGAGTAGGCCATCGGTGGCGAGGGCCAACACGATGATGACGATGGACCCGGCGAGCATCTGCGGGTAATCGGAGACCGCCAGACCGTCAAGGATGAAACGTCCCAGGCCACCCATGCCCAGGTAGGAGCAGATGGTCGTCGTCGCGATGACCTGCAGGGTGGCTGACCTCAACCCGCCCAGCAGCAGGGGAGCAGCCAGCGGCAACTCGACGCGGCGCAGGACCTGCATCCCGGTCATGCCGCAGGCTCGAGCTCCGTCAGTCACCTCGTCGTCGACGGATTCAATCCCGGAGTAGCTGCCGGCCAGCAGGGGCGGGATCGCCAAGATCGCCAGCACGATGGTGGCCGGGACGATGGGACGCTCGATTCCCATCGTCGTCGAGATGGCCAGCAAGGTGAGCAGCCCGAGGGACGGCAGTGCGCGCAGAGCCCCTGAACAGGTCACCGCGACGGTCCTTCCGCGGCCGGTGTGGCCAATCGCCAGACCAGCGGGGATCGCGATGACCGAGGCGAGGAGGATGGCCAACAGGGTGTACCAGAGATGCTCGCCGATGCGCACCCCGATGGCTCCGGGACCGCTCCAGTGCGATGAGGTCGCCAACCAGGTGAAAGCAGATGCAATCTGGGTCATGCCGACTCCCCCTTGCGACGCTGCCAGGGCGTGAGGAGACGGCCGACCGCGACGATGACGAGGTCGAAGACGATTGCCAGGACGAGAGTCCCGATGATCCCGACCCAGATCTCGGTCGGGAAGGAACGCTGGTAACCGTCCGTGAAGAAGTAGCCCAGGGAGGGGACGCCAATGAGGGCACCGACGCTGACCAATGACAACGTGGATGCCGAGACCACCCGCATTCCCGCAGTGAGCGCAGGGACAGCCAGCGGCAGGGCCACTCGCCAGAACACCTGGGAATTGGAGTAACCCATGGCGACGGCGTCACGACGTACCGATCGTCCCACCGAGTCGAAGGCGTCGGTGGCCGTCCTCACCAACAGGGCGATGCCGTAGAGGGTGAGGGCGGCGATGACATTGATCGGATCGAGGATCTTCGTGCCGAGGATGAGCGGTAACAGGACGAACAGTGGCAAGGAGGGAAGGGCGTACAGGATGGAGGCGCCGGGTACCAGGAGGCGGCGTGCGGTCCGAGAGCGGTGCGCCCACCACCCCAGCGGGACTGACAGCACGAGGCTCACGACCACCGGAATGATGCCGAGCACGGCATGGTGGCTCGTCAATTGCCAGATTTGGTCCCGGTTCTCGTCGATCCACCGGGTGTTCATGAGTTCTCCTCGGGAGTTCCCGTGAGACGACCGACGAGTCGGCCACCGGCGTCGACGACGGTGGGAGGCTCGTCGCGCAGTTCGACGTGGAGACTGCGACGATCTCCACCGATGAAGGAGGAGACGAAGTCGTCGACGGGGTGGAGCAGGATCTCATCGGGGCGGCCCCGCTGGGCGACCTGGGCACCGCGTCTCAGCACGAGGACCTCGTCGCCGAGCAAGAAGGCCTCGTCGACGTCATGGGTGACGAATACGATCGTCTTGGCGAGATCCTCCTGGATACGTAGAAGACCCTGCTGCAACTCGGCACGCACCACCGGATCGACGGCGCCGAAGGGCTCGTCCATGAGGAGGATGTCAGGGTTGGCG
>OAVK01001077.1_pt1 | contig 9979 bp, 6 predicted proteins | sample 1495301 | NCBI WGS metagenome assembly OAVK01 (sample SAMEA2580094, study PRJEB22360) | human gut metagenome | biome: human gut; feature: human-associated habitat; material: faeces | place: Denmark | collected 2008/2010
GCGGCCGCATCGGCTTTTTTCCCGAGGCTGGTTTCAAGTCCACCGATACGGCTCGCCTGCGCACGCTGCTCTGTCGTCAGAGAACTCAGTTCACCAGAAACGGCAGCTTTGTTATCGTTAAACTGCGTCTGCAGGGACTCTCTGGCCTTAACTTCCGCCGAAATGGCGGTAACGCGCGCAGTTTTTTCCTGGTACAGCAGCCCGGAGGTGACTTTCTCCAGATCGCTCCCCTCATAGGAGCCACGCATCTGCGCCGCCAGCGTGCTGCGTGCCTGCGCTTCGGCGGTCAGCGCGTTGCTCAGCGTACTGCGCACATCCTGCAGAGCCGCCGTACTGGCGCCGGGTGCTGGCCGGCCAACGGCGATCCAGTCGAATTCGATAAAGTTGCTGGCATCCTGCTGGTTCGTCAGGTCCAGACGAATACGATCGATATTCCCTGTCCACGGAATATCACGCACCGTCAGGGTTGCCACCCCATCGGCATATTCCGGCTCAGCAATAATGTATCGCTTCGTGTTATTGAAGTTTTCGCCGGCAGACACCCAGCGGATCTCACCCGCCCAGACTGGTTTGCCGGTTTTACGAAAGCGCAGCATGATGAAGCGGTACGCCACACCATCGACAGCCAGCCCGCCAGGAGAGGTGATGTACGGATCGGTGGCGCTGTCCGCCGGGCGTAACCAGCCATCCCGGGACACACCCGGGATGCCGGCGCTGCCGGTCCAGCCCTCGGTCGTCTGACTGTTGAAATGCCAGATAACCTGCGAATCGAACTGGATATTAGCGCCGGCAGCAAGGCTGGACATTTCCCGCGCCAGATTTTCATCGGCGCTCTTCATCACCTGAGTCAGGCTCTTGATACTCGCCTCAATCCCCTGCCTTGCCGCCAGCAGTTCATCAGCGGCCTGTGCCGCCTTCGCATTAACATCGGCGATACGATCCGCGGTCTCCCGCTTCACCGCATTGGTCAGCGTGGTGTTGACCTGAGACAGCGACTGCTTCAGGCCATTCTCGGCTGTCTTTATCTGCTTGTTCGCATCTGCGATGGCGGATTTTGCCTCCTGAACGCCTTTGTTTGCCTGAGCCAGACCAGAATTGAGAGCCTCATTGACCGAGGTGATCTCATCCGTGATGGTTTTATTCACGGCGGAGATCTTCCCGTCAACATCAGCAGTGATGCTTTTCGCCGATGCATCAATATCCTGGCTGACCTGCTTCGCCTGGTCTTCGGCTTCCTTACGCAGAGCTTCAGCGGTCTGCTCCAGTTCCTGCTGCGTATTGCGGATACCTTCCTGCGTTTCGCTAATGGTGCGCTGCGTTTCCTCCCAGGCAGCCGTATCCTTGATCGCGTCGGTCAGGTTTTCGTAGTAGTCATCAAAGTTATCGCTGGCCATCCCCTGGACCCAGCCGGTCCACGGGCTTTCATTGCCAAGACGATCCACAAGGCGCGCCCGGTACCAGAATTCGGCGCCCATACTGAGGCCCATCTGCTGATAGCTTTTCCCCGGATAGGCCACGTCTGATAACGGCATTGGCGCACTGCCGTCCTGGTTTTTGCTGTACTGCAGTTCCGTGCGCAGCGTATCCCCGGAGCCGGTCGGGAACTCCCAGCTAACCTGGACCCCATGAACCAGCGAACGGGTTGCCAGCGCCAGCGGTGCCAGCGGCTCGCCGACCTTGCCGGTCAGGGTTTTCTCTTCGGAATACGCCCAGCCGCTCGAGATCTCCGCCGCATTGATCGCACGGACGCGAACCAGGTAACGACCGGCATAAATGCCGCTGACCTCAAACGAGGTGGTCGAGCTGCGCGGCACATTAATCCAGTTCCCGTCGTTACGGCGCCACTGCGCCTCGTAGGCAATAGCGCCGCTGACCGCTGACCAGTTAACCTGCATCGTTTCGACGCTGATCCCCTGATTCACGACCGAGCGGGATGTGATGACAATATCGTCAGGAGGTGACTGGTTACCCGCCGGCAATACGCTAACCGGGCGCTGATCGATAATCGCGCCGGTATCGATGCGGGCGAATTTATCCGGGTCATGTGACACGCCGGTGATCGTGAGGGTGGCATCGCCGTTCTCTTTTACCCCTGTGACCCGGTACTGCTGCAGAAAGAGGTCATTAGATTCTACGGCCCAGACGCATTCCCGTTCTGGCGTCTCACTGTACGCCGTTGTGACCGTAATCTGCCGGCGTCCGTTAACGGCCTGGATGGTCCGGCTCTGTGAGATCCCGGATGGCAGGTTTAGCTGGAGGCGGTCGCCAGGTTTGGCATCCACATCACGATCCAGCGTAATCACCCGGCCATTCACCGCGCTGATCCGCCCGCCGTTGACCCGTCCGGCCAGCAACTCATCCGCCAGGGCAATGATATAACCGGGTTGAGGAATGCGACCGTCCAGCCCCACATCAAACTCAACGACCCGGTCTTTGTTGTTGGTCAGTATGCCCCACAGCCCCTTACGGTGGGCTTCGCTCTGGCGCGTACAGCCAATCGCGGTCATTTCGAGCTGGTTAAAACTGTAGCGGGAAACCAGTTCCGGGATAAACCCCGGCTCCATTGCATCAGCATAAGCATTATCCGGATCAGACCAGGAAACCAGGGCGTTGGTGTACCGAACCTGGCTGCTGCTCGAATAACGGGGTTTGCCGACAATATTGGCGCGCGTATAGGTAAAATCAACATCACGCGGCATATCAGCCTGCACAACAATCTGCTCACCGTTCCAGCAAGTCATGCCCCGGAAAATGGCGGCAAAGTCTCGCAGCACGGTGTAAGCATCGTTGCGTTCCTGGACGTAGACGTTACAGGTATAGCGCGGCTCCATGCCCTCACCACCGCGCCCGTCAGGAACCAGCTGATCGCAGTACTGTGCAATCTGGTACAGCGTCCATTTCGAAATATTGGCGCTGCTCAGACGATTACCGAGACCAAAACGGTCAGCTGTAACAATGTCGTAATAGATCCAGGCCGGGTTATCCGTCCAGGCCCATTTAAACCCGCCGGTCCAGACGCCGGTATATTCGCGGGTTTCCGGATTGTAGTTATCCGGCACACGAATCACGCGCCCACGCGGCTCACAGGAAATTTGCGGAATGGAGCCATTAAACTGGCTGGAGTCGAACTCGATATAAAGCAGCGCGGTGTTTGGATAACGCAACTTCGCGTCAATCACTTCGGTATAGCTCTGCAGCGTCATCACGTCGCCAGTTTTGACACTGTTTGCATCCGGAGAGATTTTACGCAGGCGTAGCGTCCAAGTACTGCCGGCATGGGGCAGATCAATACGATGGCTCCGCTCATAACCGGAGGTGGTTTTACCCGTGACAGCGGTTTCCAGCACCGTCTGCCAGGCGCCACCGTCGGTCTGCAGGTCAATCGCATACTTGACGGTATTGCCCACCACGTCGCCGTCATCTTCCTGTTTCATCAGGGACGGCCATTTCAGGCGGACACGAACGGCAGAAAGCTGGGTATTAGTAAAGGTATGGGTCCAGGCTGTCTTGCTGGAAACTTCCGTTCCCACACTGATTTCATTTTCAGTGCCGGGAATACCCTGAATATAAGTCTGAGCCTGCGTGCCGGGTCGAAATTCCCAGGACACGCCACTGAAGTTTTGCGAACCATCAGCATTTTCAAGCGGGGTGCCATCAAGATAAATATCTTTACCGGTTAAACCACCTGCAAATTCACCCTCACCTAATGCGAGCAGAATTTTGGCTTTCGCAACGGACTGTAAATCATCCGGCTGTTCCGTCGGTGTACGCTGCTTTGAGCCGCCACCCTTGCGCCCTTTAATTATGTTATTTGCCATATTACGCCCATAAAAAAAGCCACCGCAAGGTGGCCTGAATTGGATGGTTTACTGAATAAAACTTATTGCTGGTCTTCTACGTAAATACCGGCAGATATAATGGCGCCGCCAATTCGGCGTTTGCCATAAAGCAAAGGGACCGGGTATCCCTGAGAGGCAGTATTCGTCACGCCCCCAAAGGCGTAGGACGCTTTATTGTCAGCGGATTCTTTTCGTGCCAGGCCTGCTGGCTGTGGAGAAAGCATTTGAACGACGCCGCCGAGCATCATGGCGCCGCCTCCCATCATTACGTTTACGCCCCACGCCTGGCCGAATCCGAAAGTGGCTATAGCTCCAACCGCAACGATGACCGCACCCAAAATAGTCTGAAGAAAACCGGCTTTTTTGCTACCAATGACTACAGGAACAATGCGAATTACTTCCCCGGTTATGGGGAATCCTAAGTCATCTAGACCTATATTTTTTTCATCCTTAAATACCGCATAGGTTAGTCCACGCTCTTTGCTGGTAATCATGAATTTTTCGAAGCCTGGTATCGTTTTCGCCAACGCTATGCCTGCTTCATGGATGCACGAAATAAGACGATGATGAGTTTTCCCAAACTTTTTACCGAGCATTCCACTTAATTCAATACGCGTCATAACTTCTTGCATTTCTTTCTCCAAAAAAAAACCGCCTGATGGCGGTTCTTCTCATAAAGATAAGTTAAAAAGCTGTGGGGTATATTCCAAAATCCCCATTGGTGCCATAACCAATTCGGTACATTAATGTTTTTCCATCAATCACTGTCCCTGATTGCTCACTCATGCCACCACCACACATTCCTTTTGGCCATGCGCTAAATATATGATTCCCTACTTTTGGATAAATCACAGCTTTTTGGGCAGTATCTAAATCAGCTATCTCTTTTCCATCAAGATATACTCGCGTCATACAAGCGCTTCCCATAACACCAGAGTCCCGCTTTATAATAACTTCGCCCGTACCTTCTTTTTTAGAAAAAAACGATGAGTCTAATATTTGCTTGGCGGGTATATTTTGTGCCTGTTCATTTGTTACTGGTTTAGTCGCACACCCACTAATTCCCACAATCACTAAAGCTAGTGCAATTTTTTTCATCTCTTTGTCCCTTTTGTTTTTAATTCAAATGCCACAAAAGATTAACACAGAGAATGGTATCGAACGATTTTCATCGTTCGGTCTAACCAGTACCCACCATACGGCACGCGCTTGCTGAGATGGCCATACAGGTGATGCAGCAGCAGGTTCCCTTCCAGCAGAATCCCGGCGTGGTTCCACTTATCCGCCTGCACCTGCATGATCACCATATCACCCGGTTGCGGTGGACCATCAAACTCACGGAACCCGCATTCATACCAGCAGTCCTGATAAAAATTGTCCGGATACTCCTTTTCCCACCACGGATAATCGACGCGGTAATCGTGCAGCTCGATGCCGTGGGTTTGCCGAAAATAGCTCATCACCAGGCCCCAGCAATCGTAGTGGCCCAGCACGAATGGTCGCTCGAGGAGCGGCAACTCACCACGCGGGTGGATGGTACGGAGATCGCCTTCTGGCCAGCTGATAATATGCCAGGGGAGAAGGGTCGCGTCGCATTGCGCTTTATCCAGTTCGCTCGGCTGGGTGGTGGCATCAGGATGGCTGTGGACAATACCGGTGATCGTTCCCCATTCCTCAACCTCCGCATAATCCTCCGGCGCCAGCACAAAATTATCTTTCGACTCTGTGGCCAGGTTCCGGCAGGGGAAATAACGCTCCGCTCGGCCCCTATGGGCGACGAGGCCGCAGGCCTCGCGCGGATATTCTGCGGCCGCATGTTCCTGGATGGCCTTAATCGTTTTCTGACGCATATCAGCTCCTGATTAATGAGGTGCCGGGGAACCCGCCAAACGGCAGTTCGCTATTCTCACCATGACGTAATTTGCAGGCCGTGAGCGTTCCGTTGCAGACATCCTGCGACGGGTCATCAACTGGCTGATTGTTCCTGTCAAAATACCGGGTGCCGGCATAGTCGCACCCGTTACCGCTGCGGTACTGATTGCGGATACACCAGGTGCAAATCGCATGCAGCTGGCGAGTGGGGATCATCATCCCCTGCAGGGCAAACGGGCTGGAGAGAGTAAATTCCACCTTCTCATCGTCTTCATAATGCTTTACGTCAATGAAGAAAAGGCGCCGTTTCTCCTGAGTCGGATCAGCTGAGACATTCCCGTCCGGAAAGTTCTTCGCATCGAGATACTGTTTTTGCGTGTCGTGGATGACAACCCGCGCCAGAGCCAGATCGTCGTAATGAAGACAGAGCGCGGATATCTTTCCGTCGATGTTCCCTACCCGCAGCGTTGGCTGCGCGTCGCTGCCCGTGGTGGATGACTCGATCCCTTCGATTTCACATGGCCAGGCTTTATACTCCAGCCCCTGCCACCAGATGCTTTTCGCCGGCAGCTTATCCAAGTCGCCGCCAGCGGCGAGGATTTCGGCTGCAGTATGGGGAACGTTATAGCCGTGGAAATACAAAACCTCATCCAGGCCAAACGCCTGGCCATCGATCTCCAGGAGACGAACCTCATCGCCTGGCTCTAACTTCTGATAATTCGCGTTAAGGCTCATGGTTTAAATGCCTGAATAAAAGTGGCTGAAAGTGAGTAATTTCCGCCGCCCAGCGGCACCGGTTTATATTGTTCACAGCGGTAAAGCCCCACCTCTTCCAGAGGCGGGGTCCACTGAAACGCGCGGGTGCCGGCATGACGGTCGAGGAACTGCTTAATCGGACGGATATAGTCCTCCGTACCGACAAAACTCAGCTCCCAGTCCTGTGATCGGGTGTTAATACCATCGCCGGATACCTGCGCATACCCGTCACCGAACTGCGCCTTCCGGACACGAAAGTTAACAGTCTGCTGGGGATTAACCCGCGGACTCCAGGTGAATATCTCAATAGCCATCAACGTTGCCCTTTAACTGCATTCCAGACCATCCCGCCAGGGCGCATATCCTGCGCCATCAGCTCCCTGTATTTTTTCTCCACAAACGAGCCGATCTGCTGGCCAAACTGCTCAAAACCAGACGGCGCCTGCGTTGAGGTGTTTCCGCCTTCAATCGTGATATAGACTTTTGGCCCTTCCGACGCGCCGGCGTTCTGACCACCACCGACAGCGCGTACACCCAGCGAACCATCGCCGGCACGCGTCAGCGGCATGATGGCCTCCGGCCCGGCCTCGCCAAATACGCCGGCCCCTTTTGCGAAGGCGAAGAACTGCGGAGAGTCATACACCTGGTTGCTGTATGCGCTTAGCGACGGTGAGTCATAAACGCCGCCTTTGGCGTTGAACTGGAAGTTACTGGCGGCATTCTGGATCGCCGTCCCCGAGCCTGCGCCCGCAGCGCCCGTGACAACGCTGGTCCCGACGCCCACCACGCCCATAATGGTTTGCATGACGGTACTGGTGACCAGCGCCTGAGCGGCCATATCAACGAGGTTTTTTATGACCGACTGCGTGAGTGAGGAAAACAGGTCAGCCATGTTCTCCTTAAAGCTTCTCGTCCGCGTCAGCATGCTCGTCAGGAAGTTGCCCGAGCGCTCATGGGCCGTTTCAAATAACCCGACGGCCAGGCTCTGGAATTCTCCCTGTGATCGGTATAACTCCAGTGACGTCTGATACTGCGCATCGGCGGATTCTTTCGTCGCCTTCTGCATCAGCATTTCGTACTGTTCTTTGCTGATCGCGCTGCCCTGGTAGTACGCCTGCAGCAATGCCTGCCGATGCGCAAGCTGATTGCGCAGCGAGACCAGTGGATCAACTTCGCCGGCGATATCCAGTGCCGGCGCAGCGATTTCATCGGCATGCGCCTGCAGCAGCTCTTTCGCAGTATCTCTGGCCAGCGTTATTCGTGCGGCCTGGTACTCTTTTTCATCAAGAAGGCGGGCTTTGAAAAGCTCAGCCAGGTCCCGGCTGGCTTCCTGCTCTTTTCGCAGAGTTTCCTGGGCGGGGGAATACTGCGCGGCCAGATCCAGTCGCTGTTTCTGGTAGTTCTCTGCATTCATTAACAGCACGCGCTGCAGGTCAGCATCACTGGCGCCATTTTTCTTCGCCGCTTCCTGCAGCTCCCTGTTGCTGTCCTTTTCCTGCAGGTTAATTCTGGCCAGGCTGGATGCATGGGCTTCTTCAATTTGCTGCCGCAGCGTTTTGAACTGGTCGACCTGGGGCTTACTGCCTTTCCCCGTGCCGGTACCGCCATCGCCGCCCCAGGGATTTCCATCTCCGGTCTCTTTGGGGGGCGTGCTTAACGCTCCTTTCAGATCGTCCGTAAGGGAGGTTATTTTTCCCGATAAACCCAGCTGAGCCAGTGTTTTTGCATCACTGACACGCTTAATGTTTTCCTCGGTTTTGCGGAGTCCCTCGTTAACGCTATCGAGATCCGCCCGCGCCCGCGTCTGGTCTTTTGTCACCCCTTCCAGCTGGCCGAAGGGGTCAAACCCTTTCAGGCTGTCGATACGACTGTCGGCATCCTGAATCTCTTTTATCAGCTGGTTACGCTGCACGACCTGGTTTTCGTACTTATCCTCCAGGTCGAACTGCTTCACATTTAACTGGTTAAGCGAGAGGCGCATCAGCGCTTCACTGGTTTCCACTACGGCATCTTTTAAATCAATGGCCGATTGCCGGGCTTCTTTTGCTTGTTGATGGAAATACAGTAATGCAGAGCCAGCCAGCGTCGCCGCGCCAACCGGACCACCAACAAAAGCCAGGGCGCCTCTTGCCAGGCCCACCGCAACGGAGGCCGCACGGGCTGATATCGACAATTGCCGGTTTGCCGCTGCCAGTTTCAGTTTCGCCTGGCTGGCCAGGTTCGTTTGCTCAGTTTCCTGCCGGATAAGCCGGGTAAACTCATCCTGGTAACTGATATTCATCCCGTACTGTTTAGCCGTCCGCTCCATCTGCCGGTAGTGGCCAAACTCAGCGTCGTTCTGTTTCAGGATGGCCGCTGTCGAATCCAGCGTTTTGCGGGCAATATCCGCATCAGCCTGCGCCCGCGCTTTTACCGCCGCCTGGCTTTCCCGCCAGGCCGCGATATTCTCCCGCAGCCCTGCAGTCAGTTTCGTGGATAACACGGGGATCAGGCTGTAAAGCGCCACGCTGGAGACGGTGTTGAAATTGTCTGCCAGGCTGTTCAGTGCCTCCGTGGCAACCTGAATCCCGCTGCGGAGTGGCCCGTTACTGCTCTGGCCGATCTTAATGACCATCCCTTCAAACGCACTGCTCAGCCCCAGCAAATCGCCGTTCAGGTTGTTAACCCTGATGGATGCCTGCTCATGCGCCGTTTTGGTACCGGTCAGGGAAGCGGTTAGCTCATCAAGCTTTGAACGGTTCTGGACCAGGATAGACGCCGCATTCAGGTTCTCCACGCCAAACAGTTTTACGGCCTGGGCCGTGGAGAGATTTTTCCCGGAAAGATTGGTCAGCGCCTGGCTGAGACCAACCACGGACGGCTTGAGGCTCTTGTCCGTGCCCTTTTCCAGATTCAGGATGACGTTACGCAGCGCCGTGCCGGCTTCACCGCCTTTAATTTCACGCTCTGCCAGCACCTGAATCGCGGCATTCAGCTGCTCAAAACCAACGCCGGCCTGTGCGGCTGCGACGCCACCATTTTTAATGGCGGGGAACCTTTTTTAGGGGCGGCCGCTTTATCCACAATCTCCGACGACCCGTACTTCGCGCCGGCGGCCAGCACGTTGATATAACGATCCGCCTCCTGTGCGCTCGCCCCGTACTGGTTTAAGGAGAGCGCCAGCGTTCTGGTCGCATCGGGCAGCGTTGTGCCGGCGGCCTGCGCCAGGATAAGCGCGCTGTTCGTAGCCTTCTGCAGTCCATCGGACGCTTTTAAAAGCTCCGGTTTAGCCGACGCCATCAGCTTTAGCGCCTCGGCGGCCTGGCTGGCGCTGTACTCTGTCGTGCGTCCCATTTCCTGCGCAGCCAGATCCAGCGCTTTCATTTCAGCAGCAGTCGCACCGGTGATGGCCTGCAGGTCTGATAATGCCTGTCCATATTGTCTGGACGTGGTGACGATCGTACCGATGGAAAGGCCGGCTCCTGCCAGCCCCGCCCGCCCGCTGGCCCACCCCGGGATCCGCCCGAAACCAC
>OAVK01001081.1_pt1 | contig 9948 bp, 15 predicted proteins | sample 1495301 | NCBI WGS metagenome assembly OAVK01 (sample SAMEA2580094, study PRJEB22360) | human gut metagenome | biome: human gut; feature: human-associated habitat; material: faeces | place: Denmark | collected 2008/2010
GGTCAGGCAAAAGTGTAGCGGTATTAGGCGCAGCTATTTAGTTTCATTAGCTGGTGAAGGATATTTTTCTTTAATTAAAGATCAGTTCAGAAACTTCGGTCTACAAAATTTGCTCTGCCACTATCTGATGAGTTATGAAGGTAGAGAAGTCTTAAATACTATACTTATTAATTTGTCTGATTATCGCAATGTCGATATCCTCGCTAATATGAGCCAGTTTGGTGTATTCATTAGCTGCCGTGACTTTAGAAGTGGCACTAATTTTGCGGTAGAGCATAATCCTTATCTACTTGGCCATGAGAATGTCTTTTATAATTCAGTTTATAATAGCTTAAAGTTTGCAGATCTATGCATTCTTTTCCGTATGAGAACGAATCCTAACCAAGAATCAGCTACTTTGTTTGGCATTCTTGGAGAGGTCGAAGGAAACAATGGTCAGGACTTGAAGAGACCGGCCTTCTGGGGAAGGAAAGGTTTGTATTTGTCTTTTGGTATTGGAGTCAATCCTAAACCCAAGGGGGAAAAACGTTCTAATCAATTTCAGCTTAATGACTGTACTTGCCAGTGGGTAAACGCTGCTGATGGTTATAAATTTGTCGCTATTTTTGAGTCAGAACACCATCTTGTTACAGATTATCTCGATGCAATAGGTACTATTGAACACCTTAATAAATTTGGCCCCAACCATCCTTTTCTAACACATTATCCAGCTCGGCACATTCTAAACATTGTGAGAGATGGCTGGGATAAATCAGTTGATATATTGATTACTGAACTGCGACGTTATCTTGCGCCTAACGAATTAGCTTCGCTAGGAACAAATCCAGTAATACCCTTTATACCCTCATTCAAACATTAAAATAAATGGGGCTACGGCCCCATTTTTTACTCACGATATAAGATGTAATAACATTTTCTGACCTGCATACTGTTGTTCAGGTAACCACAAAGTGCTTCACGACCATCCTGACTACGACCTATCCATAGGCCAGCCAAGCGTTTATCTGGTTGCTCAGACAGTATGAAAATTTTGCTGTTAATAAGACCAATGAATGGGCGTTCTACTCCCTGGGGGACTACAAAATTCCCCAGCGGTTTGTAACTTTCCAGGTTCAATACGATCGCAGCTGTCTGGTCACTGGAATTGTCAGCATCGTCCTGTTGCTCGCTGGCAGCAGGTTGTTGGTAGTTTTGAGAAGGCTGCTGAGCATAGAAATCGTTCGGATCGATCGATTCTGCGCTGGTTATGAAGGGCAATAGTGCTAAAAGGCCAAAAACAGCTTTTTTCATATGTCCACCATAGGGTTATGCGTTTAAATATGATTAGGCTATCAGTACCAATGCTGTCAGGCTAAAAACAATGGGGACAAATTGAGGGCTTTTATGTTGTGTTTATTGCTATTTTTGTCCTGCAATAGCATCTATTTCACACAATACACAGTGACATTTAGCTGGTGGCTCAAGTCGTTCGAATTGCGTCAGATTATGCAGACGTAATCGAGGTATACGTCTGACAGCATGATGGCCACACGAAAGTTCAAGAAACCAGATTCGTCCGTTACGGCTCCCGTCCTGAACCTTTACGTTTACAACTTCTCTCCATATGCGAATCATGGCTAACCTTCTGCCGGGCTCGGTGGTTCATCGTTGTCCTGGGTAATTTTAACGTAATCACCCTGATTGATAACGATTACTTCATTAAGATGAGGGCTGTAACGTACCCTCTCTACTTCGTCGAGATAGTCCACATGTCTACGCGCCTTGTTATTCGAGAAGCCGAGCGCTTTCCCTATTGCGTGAACTGATGGCCCACGGCCACCATTTCTGTTCATGTATTTTTTGACATACGTGATGATTGCTTTCCTGTCACTGGTCATGTCCGGGAGTTCGGCAATGTCATCATGACCTTGTCCTTTCGCTACGCGCAGCGTCATAGACTTTCTTTCACCATCGATAATGATTCGTCCCTGGTCATGCAACTGCCGGATACGCCGGGAAACGAGCCCTTTTGAATACCCCAGAGAAGAACAGATCTGCTCGTAAGACGGTGCTGCACCCTGCTCTTTGATTTCTGTCACAATGAAATCAAAGAGCCTGTCCAGGTGGGCATTTGCTTTTGGGGCGTTCTGTGCTTTTCCAGAAACACTACCGGCGTTGTCTTCAGTCATATCCCTTCCGTCCAGTTGGTGGTTGTTAATTAATGCGGGCTATCGACGTTCTTCGTCGAACTGAGACTAAAAGGCACGACGTCCGCTTTTACATCAGTTAAGGAGTGATTACCGCAGAGTTGCCCTTTAACTTTAGTCAGGCCCACCAGCGCATCCTCAAGCAGTTCTGATTCCTGAGATGTCACATTACTACCCAGTTCCATACCGATTTTTTCGCCCGCGTCCTTGAGGATACTGATAGCACGATCGATAGATTCACTGTACATAATCGCCACCTTGTTCGTTTTGTTAACATAGCCAATTAGTGCGTGTTCAGCTATAGCTGAGTTGTTTTATCACCTGTTTATGCGGCCCTTTTTCTTGCCAGGCAGCGAGCTAAAACCCGTTCCCTGGCTTCATGCTGCTCATCGATACAAAGCTGAATTCCCAACCCCAGGATGTAACGCTCCTGAAGTTCTGCCGGATGGAGGAAATTGAGCGCGGTGAAACCAGCTGGCACGGAACCATATTTGGCCAGGCTGTCTTCGTAACGTCGCTGGGCTATTTCACAAATTAAGTTATATTGAGCAATAGCTGCCTCACGTCCAACTTGATTGAATATTTCAACCGCCAGGACTTCCGAACATGTCTGCATTTTTGCATCCGTTTTGTTTACCTGACATCAGTATCACCCCGATGTGCTGGCTAACGAAATTTACGGATAGATGAATGTAATGAGGGGAATAGAACGTAATGGAATGTTTATACTGAACCCAAATTATGGGGAGCTTGATAATCAAATGTGGAAGTCTGTTGAGAAGCAGACTTCCAGACTTGGTATTAACTGGTTTTCTGACTATTAAGCCAGCTGATTAGCTCATCTTGCGTGTCAAAAGACGCGACAAAGGTCTGCTCCTGATCAGGACGTTGTGCATCCCTTATCGCTCTGAATGGAGCTTCACCGCTATAGTAGAATATTGGCTCCGCACGGCGTTTGACCCATGCTGATTGCTCGCGCTCTGCGAGCTCGCAGGCTTCTTCGTAATTGTCCGCTACTCCCAGCACTGTCGAACGATCCCAAGCTCCTCCATTCAGGCATCGAACAGTGATTTTCCCGTCCGGGCAAGTAATGCCATATGGATGATCCCACCAGGCATCAAGCTGAGACTTTGAGCGCTTTTCATTAGGTGTATCGTCGAAGTTTTTAGGTAATACCGGATTAAGGGGTATGCAGTTTGGCACTTGGATTCTCCCTGTAGCCTGAATCTACAAATAGGCAGTAAGCAATGTTCGTCAGGTTAACATGTACCTCCTGTTAGGTAATTAAGTACTTCGTTCCATTTTCGATATTCGCGTTATCTGACTCATTTTCTCCGACTTCAGGAGATCTCCATGCTGCTACGTAAGCCATGTGAATCAGGCTTGTTTTTCGCCCCGCTTTGACCCCATTTCCATGATGTTCTCAAACCTCGCGCTGTTACAGTAGGACAACTGCTACTGACGAGGTGAATATGACCAGATACCTTGGATACTGCGCCCTTGCGCTCCTTACCGTCCTGCCGACCGCTTCGGTATATTCTGCTGTACAGAATGATACAATGGGCCTATACGCTCCCGATCCCAGCTACACACCTGACATCCAAAATTCAGCACCTGTAACGCCTTCTCCGGGGGATGACAGTCTGTACCCGATTCATCTACCGCTCCAGAAAGCACCATTACCCCCCTGAATAGCTTTGATGTTATGTCTTTTTCTATAGGGCCGGTAAGCCTGCGGATGACAGCTTCTGAAGCGATCACTGCTATCACTGACAAACTTGGCCAGTCTGCTGGTGAAGAAATTCAAAAGCGCTACAGTAACAACTCATTGAATAGTATTTTCTGGGGAGATGCTCACCAGGAGACGGTGGTCTATTTTATCCCCGATACGGCAGTTGACCCCATTGAGCCGGTGGCTTACAAAATCCGCTTTTCATTCAGCAACCCTGATCTCTTACTGAAGTCGGCGATCGAGAAATATGGAGAGCCTTCAGTCTCTGATGCCCAGAGAGGTCGTTATATCTGGTGCAAGGCACTGGCGGAGAAAACGAATAAGTGTGATGACAGTAAATCTGAGCTTACGCTGACAACGCGAGAAGTTGAAGACACTGGCATCCTGACTCTCAGCGACCCAACGGTCTCATTTGATGCCTCGCGGACTGCAACGGCCACCCCGGATAAAGACCAGGCTGCGACTGAAGATAACCAGGGGCCATTGCCACAGCTCTGAAGTCGTCCGTCGCTGTCCAGCATCCTTTTGCAGGATTACTAAACCGACTGAATTCGTCAGCCGGTTTTTTTATCTGAATTTTACATTAGCGTCTGAAAGTACGCTTTCCAAACGGGCTTATCTCTTTGACGTGAAAACCCGCATTAGTCAGCATCCTGGCCATGACAACTGATGCAGGAAGACAGGATGCCTCCACTTTATGGCCGGGAGTAGCATCCAGAATACTTTGCAACATGGAGCGCCCAAATCCTTTTTGTCTTTGACTCCTGGTAACACCAAACATCCTGATTTCCAGATGTGAAGCAAGTCCATTTGCACCATTTTTGCCCGTCAGTAGGGCAAAACCTATCGCTGCGCCATTATGTTGAGCATCAAAGACAAACAAGAAATCGGCGCAATTCTCTCCCCGTTCCCGCCTGGCAATGGCTTCTGAGATCTGACTTTCGAACTGAGACAGTCCGTCATCATCATCAAAGTTAAAATACCCATCCCGCATACCGTCGCGAATCACCGCTATGATAAAGGGAACATCCTGTTTGGTTCCAAAGCGCATTTCAGGGGCAGATAACACCGTCATCAGTTTGTCTCTCGTAACCGTTATTATTCCATCAATTTGATTACATGGAGGTAAAGAGGTCAATAGAAATGAACGGGGTATTTCGCTGATGACCATTTGATCGGTGTTAGTGGTTTCAGTAGCAGAGCCAGGAGGTATATAAGGCCAGCAAAAATGCCAGCCTTTTTCATTTAAACCGGTTTTCTTATGATTCTCTTGATCGGCATTCCTGCCTTATCAAAATATCGGGTTGGCCATATTTCTTGAGGTTCTTCACCAATTGCATTAGCGATGATGATCTCGCCTCTAGGCCAGTCACGTGTCAGTGCATTTGCCAGAGTGCTGCTTGAAAGACCGTTAGCCCTACTCAGTGAGGCAAGTGACAAACCTTTCTTATGTAGCGCAGCTATGATGTCTGCCTTATGCCAGTCCTGTTTTTCCATCTCCATTTCCTTTGGTGGTGAATCGGAACATGGTTTGCAGTACCAGCTAATGACGAGCCGTAAGGCTCCCACGCCCCGACCCACCATTGACAAAAAACAGGCGAGCGAGTGCGAACCGTTCAAGTACATGAACGGCGTGTCATTAGTCGGGGCTGCAAATCCCCACTCTTACGATTTAGTAAGGGCTACAACAGTTTACAGCATTTAAAGGGTGTATCAGAAGTGTTAATGCCGTAAGTTTGCGAGTCGGTTTGAAATTCAGATAATAACTATGCTTAATGGCCTGTTCAGGAAAGCACTTCGATGCTGTTCATATAGCCAAAGCCGAATATCCGCTTTCTGCCGATCCCGAAAGCGTATGCCTGTTCAAGTGCGCCGACATCTTCAATCACGCATTCAGCATCGTACTGGCTCATCGGTACAATGATCTTGTGGGATGTACGGCCAACGCTCCCGGGCTTAATAATATGGAACTTGGTGCTTCGAACGATACGTAACCGTCCACAGATCACTCCGGCCCGTTCCAGGTGATAGTGGATATAATCCGGGAGTTCATGGGCAGGTGGACAAATCTCTCTTTTCCGGCCTCCAGCTTCCTCGCGTCGAATAGTGGCCAGCGAGCCGCAGATTCGAATTTTCTGGCCAGACACAAACATGATTTCCTTCATGACTTCGCCAGGGAGCCCGAGTGCAACAGCCGTTCTCAGAACAACCTGGGTGTCGGAGGCACTTTGTTTGCGAGAGTAGAAGGTGTATGGGAGTCGCGACCCAGAACGTTCCTGGACTACCTTATCCAGTTGCTGGTGGATCCCATACACGTCACCTGGGGCGATTCTGAACCTGAGCGCACATTCAAAGTATTTCACGCCACATTCCTTGCTGAACATAATGAATTTTCAATATTAGTTTCAGGGTATGGCATGGACGGCGAGTGACGAAATTATGAGGGGGGAATACGGCCAGTCCTTTGGCCGGTGTGGTCAGAGAATCATTTCGATACTTTCGCCGTGGAATATACCGATCACATCTGTCTTGAGGCGGTTACTCCTCGGCTTTACTTCATTGGCCACGAACTCTGGCAATGGCCGAATTTTCACGTGCTCATCCTGAATGATAATGAACGGCATAGATGAAGCGGCAGAAAGACGCAGTATCTGGTCGGGGTGTTCAGGATCAGCCATCGCGATGTTTGCAGCTGGATGCACTTTAACCGGACGGCGTAAGCGAAGCTTTTCTTCCGGTACACGCGCAATAGCCTTAATCAACGAGTTGAGTCTGACTGATTTATCTTCATCTTCCTCGATGTCCTTGCCCATCTTCTGGAGCAACTCGATTTTGTTAACCCTGCTAAAAAGCGTCTTTTGCCTCCAGCCGAAACTGACCAGATTGACGATAGAGATGCAGGGTCATGACACCAGGGCAGGCGCTATGCAGCGCGTTGAAGCGCATGTATTCCGGTCGGCGATCACCACCGTAGTTTTCGATGATGTGGCGTTGAATGCTCTCTTTATGCTGGTTGATGGATGTCACCAAACGGGTAACCAGCTGAGAGAATTCCGCATCTGTATTGTCGTACCATAATACGCCGGTAGTGCGCCGAGCGGACTTCTGCGAATAGCCATCCCTGATATGCAGGTCAGCGTATGCCGCACAGGCAGCATGGACAGCATCGTGTCCCTGTTTCAGCTCAGGCATGATGTGTTCGATGGCCATATCTTCTTCGCCATCAGCAACGGCTGGCAGGACGCAGACACTCGCCTTGAGCGGAAGCCGGGAACCCAGCACTCCACGAAGTTGTGTGATCTCGCTCTCCAGCGTCTGGAAAGTTGTTGAGATATTCATTTCTATCCCCGAAAAAGGGCTCTAAACTCCCTCCGCTGCACGGAGGACTGTATGTACATACATACTCATAACAAGCGAAACCGAGTATATCAAGTTCGTTTTGTTTACAGACGAATTTTATCGATGACGAATGAAGTTTTCACTGCTGATTAGCCAATCCTGACGCGAGGGATTTCATTAATGTTAGTGAGATAGGATGGTGACAATAACTCCCGCCGCATCGTCCAGTCTTTGTCGATGCCCTGGCCCGCAAACCATAATTTCCCCCGACCTGACCGGTTAATTCTATCCATCACGCCCATCAACGCTTCACCATTGGCAAAGAGTCGGTTCTCACCAAACAAATCGAGCTGGCTGGTGGCGCTATCATAAAAGTCAGATAGCATCACTCCGGCTTTATGGTATCGGTATCCCTCCTGCCAGATATGCCGGAGCCCTGCGACCGCAGCCGCAATGATTTCCCGGGTATCGGCGGTGGGGTTTTCCAGCTTGACTGTCTGCTGGCCACTGTAAGGGGCCGTTTTCGAATAGTAACTTGTGCCAATAAAAACCGTTATGCAGCGACAGTATTGCTTCTCTTCGCGCAGCTTCTCGCCTGCACGTTCGGCATACTCACACACCGCCTGGTGCATTGCTTCGTAGTGCTCTATTTTCTGGCCGAATGAACGCGAGCTGATGATCTGCTGCTTAACCTTCCTCACCTCTTCCAGGGCTATGCAGGACTCGCCATTCAATTCGCGCTGCGTTCGCTCCAGTACGACTCCAAATGTGTTACGGATAAGCGATGTTGGCGCATTGGCCAGATCGAGAGCAGTCCTGATGCCCATGCTGTTCAGTCTGGTGGCATATCTCCGGCCCACCCCCCAGACATCGCTTACGTCAATATATGGCAATAATTTACGTTGTCTTTCTGGACTGCTGAGATCAACCACTCCGCCTGTTTTAGTCCATGTTTTTGCAGCTTTATTTGCTAGTTTTGCCAAAGTTTTAGTTGTCGATATGCCCACCCCCACGGGTATATGGGTGCTCTTTAATACGGTTTTCTTTATTTCTCTTCCATAGTCATCAAAATTATAATTTTTCTGCATTCCTTCAAACGAAAGGAAAACTTCATCAATACTGTAGACCTCAGTATTACTGGAGAATTTAAATAATGTCTCACACACCCTACGGGAGATCTCCGCGTACAAGGCATAGTTAGAACTGAAAACATGTACACCGTTAGCTTCAAAGAATGCTTTCTTCTGGAAGTACACGTCACCATTCTGGATACCTAATTTTTTAGCTTCCGCTGAACGTGCCACGACCATGCCATCATTGTTCGAAAGGCATACAATTGGCTTGTTCACCAGATCGGGCCGAAAGACTCTCTCGCAGGAGGCGTAAAATGAGTTGCAATCCACCAGGCAGAACATCACAAGGCCTTGTACACGATGAAGGTCACCACGCCAAAAATGGCCAGTTCTTCGCCTTCTTTCAGATAGATCGGTGACATCCGGCTATTCATTGGCAGTAGCGCGGGAGCCGGGCTTAGCTGCAACCGCTTAATGGTGAAATCACCATCAACGGTCGCAATCACAATATCCCCCTCTTTCGCCTCAAGTGAGCTATCCACGATGACCAGATCGCCTTCGTGAATACGTGCCTCTACCATCGATGAACCTGTTACTCGTAAGAAGTAGGTTGCAGATGGATGTTTGATGAGGTGAGTATTTAGATCAATAAATTCATCAACATAATCGGAAGCGACTGAAGGGAAACCTGCGCTGACAGGCTCAACGAACAACGGGAATTGGCCTGGTGATTGTTGTGTCACTGGGATAAGTTTCATAATGCTCTGCTCTTCGTGGTGCTGTATATCCATACAGTATTATAGACAGGAGCCAGGAATTTTCGCACCTCCTTTTCCGAAAGTTATTTTCCGCTATCACTCTTCAGGTTTTTCTTATCACTTGTCCAGAAGTGGGTAACTGCACATAACAAATTGCAACCATATGATTCCTCAGTTCATTTTCAGAATTTACTCGTGCTTACTTCGTATACAATTCGGAATTTATCCGTACATTTTATAAGGAGTAATAACGATGAAGCAGTTTACAAATGAAGCAACTCAACAAATGCTGGCCGACTTTGACAAATCCCCTTTCTCTGACGCTGATCTGGCCGCAATGGATGTGGATGCTCGACAAATTATTGAGCAGAACGCTGAAAGGGATCGCCAACACCCGGTAACAGCAATCTGGCGTGTTGCGGTCGAGGGAAGCCTGACTGCGCGAGGTGGTGTCGTAACCGCTGTTGATAGCGCCAGGGTTATGGATCTAGGCAACGGTCAAATGGTCAAAATCGCAGTGGAGGGTGATGCAGTCACTTATACCGATGGTTCATCTGCACGGATTGTTTCAAGCGCTGGCCAGAAAGCTACACACTTCGAGAAAGGGCTCGCGCTGGTGGGCAGCGTACTGGATAACGGGGATGAAATTGTCTCGACCCCGCAGGACAGATTAGTGCTGTTATCGCGCAAAGGTATGGCTGAAGCCCCCGACTTCTGGCAATACCCGGAGGCGTGACTCATGGGGTATCGAACTAACAATTATGGCCGGGGCCAGGCGCTCCACGGAGATAAAACCACCACAGGCGCGACCGTCCTTACTTGGGGTCAGTTTGGATATCGAAAATTATTGTACTATAAGG
>OAVK01001089.1_pt1 | contig 9842 bp, 8 predicted proteins | sample 1495301 | NCBI WGS metagenome assembly OAVK01 (sample SAMEA2580094, study PRJEB22360) | human gut metagenome | biome: human gut; feature: human-associated habitat; material: faeces | place: Denmark | collected 2008/2010
AACCACCCGCTCCTCCGGCTATACCTGATGATGTAAAAGAAATATAATTAGTTTGTTATAATCTGTGACTTAATAATAGGCCTAAAAGTACTATAAAATTACAATTATAAAACCAAAAACTCCTATCGGTGAAAGCCAATAGGAGTTTTTCTTATTTTACAACGACATCACCAAACTGTATGCCATACACGTGTTTATCATAATTTGACGATATATAATAACCTTATTATAATATAAGAAGATAGTCAGACAAGTCGTACCGTCAGGCTCATCTCTAGTTACATAAAAACATGAAGAAATGGCCTTTCAGTTATCTAGTTACACTAGGCAACGGAGGGCTATTTGTCTTTTGTAAGACAAATAAGCGCTATTAATGCCCCAAAAGCAATAACCACAGTTATCACCTGTAATAAGAGCATGATTAATTCATAATCACTCATAGGCTTATCCCTCCCTTCAAAAACGAAGAGAGGCCCAACCTCATCTAACTATCCTAAGTCTATTATAGAACGAACTAATATGCGATACAATAAGGAACGAATAATAGGGATATATAGATAAATGTAGCAAAGACCGTACCAAAAGGTATGGTCTTTATGTATTTCTTTTGCTTATTTCTTTGTCTTTATTTCTGCTTTTCTTCTTAACTCTTTAGCATTTTTAAAATCTAAATATTCCATTATATTGCGTAGTTCAATATGATTATACTTTACCTTTCCATCCTCATAGGTAAGATGCATATCATATTCATACTGATCGTCTTGTATTAATTGGAATATACGTGATTGTTTACCTGGATTATGTTGATCCATAAGATATGTGGGTACACCGTTATTCCAGACTATGGCCGATTGAATTGGTATATCTCGTAATAAAGGTGATGAAGAACCATAGAGGTAATCCTCAAAAATACGATTAAAGTATCCACTCATTGCACTATCATCATGTACAATAGGACCTCTATCAATAACTAACTCTAACCCTTGACCATAATATACTCGCCTACTATACTCAGAATCAACCTTTTCTTCCGCTTTCAACATCATGCCTTTAGGCAAGCGATACGTAATATTATCCCATCTAACAAGATCACTAATACGTGCTAATTCATCTAACGGCTGGATAGAAGGAATCACGACATTAGCCATTTCTGTTTCTAGTTCCTTTACATTTGGTTGGTGAAATTTACTTAATCCAACAATATAATGTCGATTAGAATCACTATCAAATGTAACATAAGCTAGCATCATAGGACTATCATTTCTTACTGATTCATCACTTATGCTCCAATAGGCCGATTTAAAACCAGGATAAATAAACATACCTTTATGCAATTCGCTATTTTCATTATAGTTGTCCTCAGGTGTTACTATAGTACCTGAAAGCGATGCAAGTGCATAACGGTCTACAGCAAAAGACGTAATACCATCAGACTTTAAAGGAGTAAATATCCCAGCTACAGCTCTAATAGGTGCTGTCATCTTAGCATTAAAGCCATCTTCATGTAGTAGTATGACCGTAGAATCATGAGAAGTCAAATCCATATACTTAACATTTACTTTCTTAAGTGCTTCTGCATCTTCTACACTTATCTCACGATTACGAACAAGCTCATCTATTTCTTTATATCTGAGCTTAAGTACCTCTTGTATTTCAAAATCAGGCGCTTTACGAATATCACCATAACGATAATTCTGATACGCATTATCTGGAATACTTGCATCAGCCCCTGGTACAGGCGGCTGGCCTTCAGGAACAACATATTGAGCCGCATCACTAGACATGGTGAAAGCAAGCGCTATACCCAACCCCAACAATATACTTTTTAATTTCATATAACACCTCTCAAACAACAATAAGCACGTTCTCGCATTAGTATAAGTATACTACACTCGTGAGAACGTGCCTGCAAATAAGACTTAAGACTATAAATAGTCACATAAAGTATTTAAATAAATTTAATCTACATATCTAAAAATAGATATTCAAATTATTTATCCATATCATCAATAGATATACAAATATTTTCATTTGACGTAAACATAGTTTTTAAAAAATCGTATAATTGTTTATCACTATTAAGATATTGACTATCTATACATCCAATACTTATATTACTATTGCTAATCCATTGACTTAATGTACCATTTAGTAATATATAAATACGCTCACTTGTATTAGTATCATTATAGGTAATATTAACAATATATTTAACAGCACAACCAATAACTGTATCACCAAAGGTCTTACGAATACTTTGAATCTCATTAAAGTCTTTCACTATTTTATTTATCCATGTACATCTATGCAGTTTTTTATTTAACCATACATATCTATTTTGTTTTTTATTTATCCATATATGACAGTTTAATTTATTTCTTACCCATTGAAATATACCATTATATCTAAAATTACAAAATACATATTCTCCAGTAGCATATTTAATAATAACGCCTTTAACACTTAACTTATCATGATTTATATTAATATATTTACTAACAGGATTAGACTTGACCTCTATAATACGGCGAGGCTCAATTGTAAGTGGTTCATTGAAGTTTCTTAATAGTATTGGTAAATATTTATTTGAATCGAATACCAATAAAATTTCATTAATACACACTGCAGTCAAACTATTGTTAAAAAGAGTAATACCATAACTACTACCATTCCACACACTATTATAAGAAGTATATCCAATAAATCTCACTGACTTTCTTAGCGTTAAATATCCTAAATAAATCGTAATAACAGATGCAGAAAGACTTCCTATAAAGTTTATTACCTCTTTAAAAGATCTTGATATATCTGTTATGTACATTAATATAAACTCAATATATCCCATATTCTGATATTCCTTTATATAAATTAAATATCTTACTAAATAAACATCTAACCTTTGAAACCCAAGCAATAATCCATACTACTCTGATACAGTATAATCTAAATGACAAATTATTCTAGCCATACTAAGTATTATACATAGTGAGAGAAACTTCGTTACCATCAAAGAATATATATTCACCATGACCAATGGAGAATGGTCCTTGGTATTTATCTTTTGAAAGCTCCGATGGCATTCTATTAAATTGATAGAAGTTGTAATAATCTAGCATTGATGAATCAATACTCAATCCAGATTTTGCAAAATGAGCATTTTTACCAGTAAGAGTAATAACTGTAACCATATAATGCTCAGTCACTACTTTAAGTCCTAAATTTGAATATTTTAATGTTTCACGACTATGTATCTTTTCACTGGAGCTTGGCGTACCTAGTAAATCAATAACTGCTTGTCGATTCATCCCCAAATAAACTCCATTAACAGATTCATAATGCTCTTTTTGTAGCTTATTGGTTAGTTGTTCTTTTTTATTCATGATTAAGGTTTTATGATCACCATTACCTAACCATTGTAAATGAATAGCTTTTCTACCTTGAGCCTCTTGAATAATAAAAACGCCTGCACCAGGATAGCCACCAACAAAATCAGCACCATCAACAATACGACAGCCATTAATATACCCATTGGAAATACTCAATACCTTATTACCACTAGCATCATACCAATCGCCTGCAACCTTTTGAGATGTACGGATAACACTATCTAATGGCACTTGAGCTGCTTCAATAGTTAATGCAGAAACTAAGCACACAATACTAAAACACATACAAACAAATAACTTCAATTTTTCTTTCATTTTTAATCTCCCTAATACACCTTACACACTAAATAATAAATATAGTTACTTAATATATTACAATTATAAGTCTCACTTATTTTTATTTCAACGGCATGTCTATTACATTCTCCTTTAAAACTTAATGTATCCAACCAATATCAATAGCAAAGAAACGATCATTCTCAACATTGCTCAATATGCATAGTATACATATTGAATATTCATTCTACGTATGTTTTAATGAAGACAAATACCATTCGTTTATAACAAATTAAATATGTATCCTTTATTAGAGAAATCCACTATATTTACACTACATAATAGGTCTTTACTACCATGCTTATATAAATCTTAAAACGCATCATGGTAGCTTTTTTATTACGTAAAGGAGTATAGATGTATGAGTAAGGAGAAATTAGAATTTGTTGAACCAGTTGATACGAACACAGATAATGAGTATTCTAGAGAGCCTGTCCCGTTAGAGGCAAGGAAGTCCTGCTTTTCTCTCACCATTGTTTGGACTGGATTCGTTTTTCTTGTAACCAGTATGATGGCTGGGGGCGGGTTAGCTGCTGGGCTGACTTTCAACGAATTACTATTAGCCATGATTTTAGGCAACATTTTCTTATGTATCATCGCAGGGCTAGTGAGTGTAATCGCCTATAAAACAGGCCTTACCTTTGCCCTTTTGACTCGATACAGCTTCGGTCAGGAAGGATCTAGAATTGCCTCTCTCTTCGTACCTATCGTCAATCTAGGTTGGTACACGATTCAAGCGGCTTTATATGGACATTTTATTGCTCAAGTTTTTAACCTTTCCTACACAGGCGAAATCATTGCGATGATGCTCAGCGCCGTTATCATGGGTATCATTGCAGTTCTCGGCATTAAATCACTTGCCGTATTTGGCTATATTGCGATTCCATCTATCGTATTCCTCTCCCTAGGAACAGCGGCTCGCTCGGTTCAAACAATCGGTGGCTGGCAAGAACTATTTAACTATGTGCCATTGCAACCTATCGATATACTTTCAGGCATTACCATTGTTATCGGTACATGGATTCTATCCACTGCTACATGTATCGCCGATATTATGCGCTATGGTAAAAGCAAGAAAGATGTTATTACAGCGAGCACAATCGGTCTATTGGGCGGCAATACGTTGATGATCAGCTGCGGTGCTATCGCAGGCGTTGCTATGAATGATGGTGACTTAATCAACGTACTATTAAGCTTTGGCCTCGTGTTCCCAAGCTTACTATTGTTGACTACAAACATCTTTACAACAAATGGTGCGAACCTCTATTCCACATCATTGAACCTAGCAAACTCTTTCAAACTAAACAGAAATATTATGCTAGCCGTACTCATTGCTATCTCTGCATTAGCAACAATGACACAACCATATAAAATCGACTCTCTCTTTGTATTCTTAAGTACGCTAGGCATCATCGTTCCGCCACTATGCGGTATTATCTTAGCGGACTTTTACCTGGTTCATCGTGGAAAATATATCGATTACAACAAAGCGGCTTTCAAAAAATGGAATCTAGTTCCATGGATCACATGGGCCATCGCATTGGTCTGTGTTAAATTCATACCATTCGGACTGGCTTCGCTGAACGGGATTGTAATCGGAGCCCTACTGTACGCAGTCATTACGTATATTGTTAAACCTAATGTTGTTAGTGAAAGCAAAGGGTGATTATCATGGCAATTCATAAACTATCTGCTATACTAGGCACAATCATTATGGGCATCGGCTCCTTTATGACCTGTTTAGCCACAACTGAAAGCGCCATTACCCTTGGTAACGGCATGCTTGTAGTGAGCATAATTATGATGGGATTTGGGTATTCAAAATGGCAGCCGTAAAGAAATAAAACTTAGATAAAATCAGAACCACCCGTAAAATGGGTGGTTTTATTCTTAGCGACTACATCGCGAAGCAATCTAAAATAAAGAATAAAAAACCACCTAGCAATTAATATAGGCGGTTTTCAATCATTTAATCTTAATTTTATATTATAACCTCGTTATTGGTTCTCCCTTAATATCAGAGACTTTATCAGATAGATATCTATCATTATAAGATTCAAATCTTTTTATCCGTTGCGCTGAAGTTGTCATTTCACTATAAACTTCATTAAAACCTTCTTTATCTCCATTTTGTACAGCTTATACTAATTGTTTTTGTAACTCAGCAATTCGAATACTATAATCAAGTTTGCCACTAACATCATCCATACTTACAATCTCTTGAAGAGTAGTTGGTCTTAAACAATTTAGTTAAACCCTATCATTTCATTTTTATAACTTCTTATTACTTAAGTTAACCTTCATAAAACAAACTTTCATATGAGTCTATTGCTCTATCATTACACAGGAGCAATCCACATATCATCATTGTCTTCACTTTTTTCTTGTTGAGCAGTAACTTCTAAAACTGGAAGATCTGCCACTTTATTCATTTCACTCACCGAAGCAATGCTTTCTTCACTCTCTACTGGTAGAATAACTACATTGTTATCGGTTTCAATACCTTCTATCGGTTTCTCTAATTTACTAATCACTACACCTTGATTTTCCGCTTCAGCCTCATCTAAAGATAGATCATCTTTAGCCTTATCATTTACAAATGACACTTTATGTGAGTTAGGAAGATTTTTAATTAGAATGTCTTTAACTTCTTCACGAGTAAGAGTATCTAAAATTCTAACACCACCAACCTCATTTAAAATTTTACCGGCTTCAGAATATGGGAAGCGATTTACAACCATTCCCTCTTCTTCTATAAGAACTTTTACAGCCTCTAAAATACCTAATGCAATTTCTTTATTAGAAATAATATTACTAGATAAAAGAGCTACCGCATTACCACGATATGAAGTAGACACAAAAAAGTCTATTAAATGATATGGGGCTTCTATATTTTGATCATCTCTAAAGTAATATGCTAACCACCATAAAATCGCAAGATTATGTATAGCTAAAGAGCGTTTTGCACCATTAACAAAAATAGTACGTGACTTCAAACTAGATTCTTCACGCTTTTTATTATTAGGATTAGCAATTTGGCTATTAAATATTCCCATCTGATAATCAAGATAATCTGTATGGGCTAATGCAATCCAAATCTTCTCCATTTCAGCTTGAACTGGAGTTAATACCATAAGGCTTTCCCATACACGTCTAATATTACGTCTTACAATATCAGCATCATATTCCTTAGGTTCAACCTCTAATGGTTCATACTCGTACTCGATACTTGTCTCTATCACATGATTAGGATCAGAAAAAATGGCTTTTAATTTATCCATATCATTACTTTTATAAAGGTGAGCATATTTTACAAGGAATTCATTTTTAAACTCTTTTAGGAATTCATCCGTTACATATTTAATATATCTAGTCATTTACTTCATCTCCAGCAAACTTATCATGTACACTTTTGATCAACGGACAATTCAACAAACGCTGAGCTATAGCTAATGTACTTTCATTATTTAGATTAATTCCTTCTTGGGTAAGTAATGCATCTATAGATTGATACCAATCTAAATCTTCTGATACATTCTTATTCTTAATTTCTGATAGCACAAAGGTTAATGCAGGAATAAAGAACAGTGAAATAAAATACTCTTTTGATTGAATACTATTCCCACAATGTTTATATATAGAAAATACTTCTGTAGGAAGATTTAAAACAATAGTGTCTCCGCTCAACTCTACATTCATGAGGTGCTACAGTAAAGATAGACTCAGTTCCACTATGACCAGATTCAAGATCTATTACAACTTCTTTAGTAGGTAAAAAAGCTAAAATATCACCTTTTTTTAAATTTGTAACCACATAGTCTTCGTCATAATACAAATTATTAAAGTTAATATTTGAATAGTTATCAATGTCCGCATTTGCAATAACCATAGCATTGATTTGTAGCTTTTTACGAATATCCCCTTCAACTATAGTATTTCTTATGAAAGTTTGATCCTCATCATTAACCCATAATTTTCGATAACTACTAGCTACACCTTCTACATGAAGTGCATAACAGGCATTACCAGAATCCACCAATTCTTTTAAACTTTGATTATCAAGTTTAAAATCTGCAGAAACAGAAATAACACCAAAGCTTTCAGGGTTTACATTAATTTGAGCATCAAAACTATTATTATCAAGATAATCGTCTAACTCAGGGGTTAGAACAGGATACGGAAATAGATCAGCCTTTAAGTTCATATGTAACCCCTTTCATCTTCACACGCATATGCTCTTCAATAGTAAAATCGACTATAAAGCGTTTATTAACCTCTAAGTCTTCTACACTAAACTTTTTAGAGCCATGTAATGTAACTTGATTTTCACTCTTTGAGCTAATATCTTTTATAGTCTTATTATAGGCAACCCCATTCTCACCTATAGATTGGAAGGAAAATCCTAAGCGAGTCTTACGCTTAGTTGTAATACCAATTAACCGGTACATACCATTGTCAGAATCTACATCAATGATTTTCATCTTTAAGTAATCTGGATTATTTACTTCAGTAAATTTAACACTTACACTAGGATCTCCGCCATCTACTTCACCTTGTTCACCTGGCTCATCCTCACCATGACCATATTGATTATCAGCAGAGTTCCCTCCGCCTTCACCCTTACGTTCACTACCGGAACCTGTGGAGTCACCATCACCTAACTCAATTTCAGCCATAATACGATCTAACGTTTTAGACTCTGAGGCCTCATCAGTGACACTCGGCTTAGAGGCTTTCTCTTTAATTACAACATTACTAACCCGAGATGTAATTCCACTATCCTCAATCTTATCGGCATCCCCATCTTTAGGAGCCATCATAGGCAATAATTCATTTAAGCCAAAAGCTTTAATAGCTTCACCATCTTCATTACCAAAGCCTTCTTCAACTTTTTCTTTATACCAATGATACAAAGCTTTTAAAAATTGTTCAGTTTTTTTTCGATTACTATCATCTTCTCGATCGCTACTCCAATTATCATGATTAACATTTTCTAAGTTTTTCAAAAAAATATTTAGTTCACGTCCAGTAGCATAGAAAACCCCAGAAAATGGAATGGAACCATTAATACGATTTCGTTCAAAAATAGTCATTCCACTTCGTCTAGTTTGAAGAACTCGTCTTGTGGGATGTTCTTCATCTAGCACTAAATATAAAGTGGCATCGTTAGTATCTTCTATGAATGAATATTCTTCTATCCATTCTTCAGGAATAGTAAAGATCTTTTTATTCTCAGATGAAAGTGCTAAATAATACGAGTACGTATTGTAGAAAGTATTTCTTTCATCAGTAGAAAGTACATATTTACCAATTCTCAAAGTCTCTTTAATAGAATTAAGGTAGTCAGATAATGTTAGTTCATTTATTGTTTCATCATCAACAATTACTTCCAATTTATTATTCTGAAGCGCTACAAGAAAATTATTAAGAACTGCTAAGATAATCTTCTCCTTCCAATTCTCTATTTTCTTTAACCCCATTACATACAAGTCGGTACCATACTGTTGTCGATTTTGAGTAAATCTCGTTGGTACCTCGATATCACTAAACAAACGTCCTCGTGATTGTGTAATATAACTAGCCGTAGATCCATCAAAAGAGACTTTCTCATCATCACGATAAGATACAAAATTGATAACGCCTGCAAACTTATCCCCATCATTAGTAGACTTACTATTATAAAAAACTGTACGCAAATTGGATGCAGCAAATGGTGCTGCCTTACCGATACCTTTGCTCCCTGCAGATGTTTCATCAGTTTTTTCAGAATACGCATCCCCCTCAATAAGGGAAGCGAAATTCTTATTATTCAAACCTGTTGTATTATAGTCACTAATAACTAGCATATCGATAGTCTCACTAGTTAATACCGACTTAAAAGTCTCTAAATAATGCAATGTATCTGCATTATTCTTCTCTTTCCAAAAACGTTCAGCTTTAGGCAAAATATCATCTATTAATTCATTTTCACCTAAAATTTCTTTTGCCTGAATCGTTTCAAATTTAAACTCAACACGAACAGGCGCATCAAGATCCTTTTGATGAGCATCAATAGAGTTTTGTAAAACCTCACGAGTTAATGACATAGGAATATTATCTAAGAATGTTTCTATCCCTGCA
>OAVK01001105.1_pt1 | contig 9658 bp, 8 predicted proteins | sample 1495301 | NCBI WGS metagenome assembly OAVK01 (sample SAMEA2580094, study PRJEB22360) | human gut metagenome | biome: human gut; feature: human-associated habitat; material: faeces | place: Denmark | collected 2008/2010
TTCCTGGCCCGTATCCAAGACGCTCGACGTGGCCGTCCAGGGAGACCGTGTACAGCCAGGACAGACCGACGTCATTGGTCTGATGCGGAGACGAGAACACCACGTGCTCGTCGTCCTGCCATCCCACCACGAGGTTGCGAGCAGCTCCCAGCCAGGTCAGCCGACGCTGGTCGCCCGTGGCCAGGTCGATGACGAAGACTTCGGGTCGCTGACCCAGGTAAGAGGTCCACGCAATCTTCGTGCCGTTCGGACTGAAACGAGGATTACGGACCATGACGTGATCGCTGGTGAGCCGACTTGCCCGTCCTCCAAGGACGGGGACCAACCACAAGTCGTTGTCAGCAGTGAAAACCACGAGGTCACCGTGGACATCGGGGTATCGCAGATATCCGGTTGCCATAGGTGTCAGGGTACCGTCTTGTCAGGAGAGCATCAGGAGGAGTAACCCCATGGCAGGTACGCGAAAGTCCGCGAAGTCGAAGCTCGTCAAGACGGCCATAGGCGCCGGAACACCGCTGGCCAAGGATCTGTGGGATTCCATCAACACGGACGGCCGTGCCGAGGCATGGGCGAAATCAGGCTACGACAAGGCCCGTAAGTCGGCGACCTCGAAGACAGCGCTGGGACGGGTTCAGCTCACCGTGGATCGCGTGCTGGAGTATGCCGACCGCTCGCCCAGCTCCAAGGCCCAGGAATGGCGCGACGAGGCCAACGACATCGCATCCCGCATTCCGCTGGTCAAGGTGCAACGCGGCAAGGAACGCCGCAAGTCCGTCTCGAACCTGCAGAAACGGGCTGACAAGCTGCTTGCCGAAGTTCTCGACGAGCACTGAGGTCAGGCCGACAACCGTCCTCGCCCGTGCGCCAAGCTCGGTGAGGACAGGTACTGGCACTTCCCCTCCCCCTCGATGGCTTCGCGGGTCACGACAACACGGGCGACGTCATCACGGGAGGGTACGTCGAACATGACGTCCATGAGGGTCTCCTCGATGATGGCTCGCAGACCGCGAGCACCGGTCCCCCGGGCCACGGCCTTGTCGGCGATGGCTTCCAGGGCTCTGTCAGTGAAGGTCAACTCGACGCCGTCGAGTTCGAAGAGCTTCTCGAACTGACGGGTCAGGGCGTTGCGCGGTTCAGTGAGGATACGCACCAAGGCGTGGCGATCCAGCGGATGAACGGCCGTGACCATGGGCAGACGACCGATGAACTCCGGGATGAGCCCGAACTCGTGAAGGTCCTCCGGGCGGGCCAGGCTCAAGGCCTCCGGTCCTTCGATGGCGTCGCGAACTCCTGGATCGTTGTTGAACCCGAGCGGACGAGTACCGATCCGCTTCGTGATGATGTCTTCCAGACCAGCGAAGGCGCCGCCCACGATGAAGAGGATGTTGGTGGTGTCGATCTGGATGAAGTCCTGCTGGGGATGCTTGCGTCCGCCCTGGGGCGGCACCGAGGCGACCGTCCCTTCGAGGATCTTCAGCAGAGCCTGCTGGACTCCCTCACCAGAGACGTCACGAGTGATCGACGGATTCTCCGACTTGCGAGCCACCTTGTCGATCTCGTCGATGTAGATGATTCCCCGCTCGGCACGCTTGACGTCGAAGTCAGCGGCCTGGAGCAGTTTGAGCAGGATGTTCTCGACGTCCTCACCGACGTAGCCGGCCTCGGTCAGAGCCGTGGCATCAGCCATCGCGAAGGGAACGTTGAGCTGACGAGCCATCGTCTGGGCGAGATAGGTCTTGCCGCAACCCGTCGGCCCGAGCATGAGGATATTCGACTTGCCGAGCTCCACCCCATCGTCCTCGGCGCGGCGGGCGTGCGGCACGTCGACCTCGGACTGAATTCGCTTGTAATGGTTGTAGACAGCCACCGAGAGGGTGCGCTTGGCCTCCTCCTGCCCAATCACCCACGCATCAAGGAACTCACACAGTTCACGAGGACGGGGCAACTCGTCGAGGCCACCGACCTCCTCAGAGGAGGAGAACTCCTCCTCGATGATCTCGTTGCACAGATCGATGCACTCATCACAGATGTAGACCCCGGGGCCAGCGATGAGCTTCTTGACCTGCTTCTGGCTCTTTCCGCAGAAGGAACACTTGAAGAGGTCCCCGCTCTCACCAATCCGCGCCATCCGGCTCTCCTCCTTGTCGGCAGGCCAACATCGTCACGTCCCTCCGGGCGTTCGTTCCCCGAGGTGTGCGCCGTCCACCATAGCCGTGGACGGTATCTACCCCGTCGTTGTCGCCTCCCGTGTTGGGTGACGACAAGGAACCCTGCAGTGGCCCTCGAGACTCGAGGGCCACCACACGCCGGACGAGAACTAGTCCGGCGACCTCACAGAGAGGTGAGGACGTCGTCGATCAGGCCGTACTCCTTGGCGCCCTGGGCGGTCAGGTACTTATCGCGGTCGATGTCCTTGGACACCTGCTCGACGCTCTGACCGGTCGCATCAGCCAACATGCCCTCCATGAGCTTGCGGATGCGCTGAATCTCGTCGTCCAGGATCTCGATGTCGGTGGCCTGGCCATAGGTGGCCTGACCCATCGCCGGCTGATGGATGAGAATGGTCGAGTTCGGCAGGGACAGACGCTGCCCCTTCGCCCCCGCAGCCAGCAACACGGCCGCAGCCGAGGCTGCCATGCCCAGACAGATCGTCTGAACATCGGGACGCACGTAATTCATGGTGTCGTAGATCGCCGTCATCGCGGTGAAGGAGCCACCGGGCGAGTTGATGTACATGCTGATCTGGCGATCGGCATCCATCGACTGCAGGCACAGCAGCTGAGCCATCACGGCGTTGGCGATGTCGTCGGTCACCGGGGTGCCGAGGAAGATGATGCGGTCCTCGAACAGCTTGGTGTACGGGTCGACACGACGCACGCCGTAGGAGGTGCGCTCCTCCCACTGCGGGATGTAGTAGTCGTTGCGCGGACTTGCCGGGGCCAGCCCACCAGGAGCAGCCTGCTCGGCCTGCTCGGCGTTCAAGGCGGCCAGCCGACTCCTGTCAAAGGCGTTGAATCCCATGGTCACCTCACTGATTGGGGGCGTCGCCGCGGAGCTGCGACGCGTTGCTGTAGACGTGGTCGATGAGCCCGTACTCAAGAGCCTCCTGAGCGGTGAACCAATGGTCACGGTCGGAGTCCTCGAGGATCTGCTCCAAGGTGTGGCCGGAGTGGTCGGCATTGAGCTGGGAGAGCTCCCGCTTGGTGTCCTTGAGCATCTTGGCGTTGATGGCGATCTCCGTGGCGGTACCACCGACGCCACCCAAAGGCTGATGCATGAGGATCTTGGCATGCGGCAGGGCGTACCTCTTGCCGGGGGTACCGGCAGTCAGCAGGAACTGGCCCATCGAGGCAGCCATACCCATCGTCACCGTGGCGACATCGTTGGAGATCCACTGCATGGTGTCGTAGATCGCCATTCCGCCGGTGACCGAGCCACCCGGGGAGTTGATGTACAGGTAGATGTCAGCCTCGGGATCCTCGGCGTTGAGCAGCAACATCTGGGCGCACAGCGCGTTGGCATTCTCGTCCTTGACCTCGGACCCGAGGAAGACGATGCGGTTGCGCAGCAACGACTGGTAGACGTTGTCGGTCATCCCGGCACCGCCGGTCTCGGGGCCAGCCATGGCGGGCATGCCCTGGGAAGTGATCGAAGTGTTGTGGTTCACGATTCTGAACCTACCTTGTGGGAACGACAGTTCCAGGAGCTTTCGCCTTCAGCGGTCCTCGACGAGGTCGGCATGCTCCTCATCCGGGTTATCCTCAAGGCCCTCAGTAGGTCGGGAGGAGATGAGAGCATTGGCCCACCGGGCGCCCGGGTCGTGGTCGATGAGGGTCGCCTTGACAAGCAGCGAACACGGCAGAGCGATGAGGGTTCCCAGCGCACCGAAGACCCAGCCCCACAGCAACAGGGAGACAAAGGACATCGTCGGAGTCAGGCCGACGGCGTCACCCGCGAACTTCGGCTGAATGATGGACTGGATGACGAAGTTGAGCACGGAATAAGCGATGATCACAGCAAGTGCCGCAACCCAACCGTCGCCGAAGAGAGCCAGCAGGGCCGGCGGGATGACACCGATGATGAAGCCGATGTTCGGGATGTAGTTCGTCAGGAAGCTGAACAACGCCCACACCCCGGCAAGAGGGACACCAATGATGAGCAGGGCCGCCCAGTCGAAGAGCGCAACGATGAGACCGAACACCGTCGTGACGAGCCAGTACTTGCGAATACCGCTGGCAAAGGACTCGAGGGCGATGACGACGTCGGGTTTCCGCTTACCAGCCAGACGAAGACGATCGTGCATCTGCGGGGTGTCCATGACCATGAAGATCATGCCCGTCAGGATGACGACGATCATCGTCACCACACTCGTGGTGTCCGAGGCCAAGGATGTCACGACCGACATCACCTGCTGAGGATCAATCTTCTTGAGTTTCTCGGTGATGACCTCTTGGGAGTAGCCGAGCTGCGTCGACCAGTTCAACAGCTGGGTGTAGGTCTTCTCCATCTGCGGGATGTAGCTCTGCAGCTGGTTGATCATGGCCGCGACCGACCACACCATTCCAGCTATTCCCGCTGCCAACACGATGACGACGACGGTGCCGGCTGATGTGGCGGAAATCCACCTCGGGCACTTGTGCTTCACGAGCCAGGTGTGGATCGGGTATGCCGTGATGAGCAGGTTCAGGGCGAAGAACAGCGGCGCAATGACGCTGGAGAGTTCGTGGAGGAAGCTCAGCCCGAGCCACGCTGCGGCCAGGGTGAGAAGGACGATCGTAACCTTGGGCAAGCCGTGCTTGCTGGACGCAGCCTTGGCCTTCTCCTCGTCCTTGGGCTGAGGCTGAAGACCGGACTCAGCAGCCATCTTGGCACTCGTCGCGCCATGAGTCGGCCGCTCCCCGAGCGCTGCCTCGTCGGTCTCGACCTCGCCGCGCTCGACAGCGCGGGCCACCGCGATGTCGTCGGCCACCATCTGGCGCACATTGCGCAACTGACGGGTGGCGGGAGCAACGGAGATCCGGCGTCGAGGCCGTGGGGTGCGTGAGGGGCGTTTGCTCATCGGACTTCCTCAGGTTGACATGAAGCCGGCGCCGCGCGGAAAACCCGCACGACGCCGGTCATCAACGGATCAGGTCGATCCTAGGGGACTGCCGTCCCGGATCGTCACTCAGACTTGTCCTCCTTGGCAGCCGACTTGGTCGACTTGGCCGCAGTCGACTTCTTGGCGGCCGACTTCTTGGCAGCAGGCTTCTCGTCAGCCTTGTCCTTATCGGCGGCCTTCTTGGAGGTCGTCTTCTTGGCAGCGGGCTTCTTGGCCGGAGCCTTCTTCGCAGCGGGCTTCTTGGCAGTGGGCTTCTTCTCGGCCTTGGCCTCCTCGGCGGAAGCCTCAGTCTTGCCTTCGGCCTCCTCGTCGGAGTTCTCGGTCTCCGCCGACGACGAGATGGTGCCGTCGGGCTGGATGCGGTCGAGCTCGAGGGCCTCACCCTTCGAATCCTTGACGGTGGCAGTACCGACCATCGAGGCCAGAGCCTTGCCACGACGGATCTCCTGCATCCAGTCTGGCAGGTGGTTGTGCTGCATCATGTGCTGGGCCTCCTCCTCAGGGGAGGTTCCGTTCTGCTGAGCCTTGCGGAAGAGCAGTTCGGTCAGCTCATTCTGCTCGACGCCGATCTCGTCGTCGTCAGCCATCTTGTCGAGGACGACCTGAGCCTTGAGGGCGTCGAGGGAGCGCTTCTCGATCTCAGCCCAGAAGTCGTCGGCGTTGTCGGCCTCCTCCTCGGACTCCTCGAGGTACTCCTCGACCGTCATGCCAGCCTGGGTCAGCTGCTGGCTGACCTGCTGACGACGGGCCTCAAGCTCGGCGTCGACGAGGGCGGTCGGCAGCTCGATGTCAATCTTGGAGATAACATCCTCGAGGACCTTGTCACGAGCGTCGGCAGCCTGGTCCAGACGGGCCATGTTCTCGAGGGCGGTGCGCAGGTCGGCACGCATCTCGTCGACGGTGTCGAACTGGCTGACGAGCTGGGCGAAGTCGTCGTCAACGGCCGGGAGCTCCTGCTCGCAGACCTTGGTGACGGTGACCTTGATGTCGGCCTCCTGGCCGCGCAGCGGGCCACCGACGAGAGTGGAGTGGAAGTCGGCGGACTCGCCGGCCTTCAGACCGGTGACCGCCTCGTCGAGTCCCTCGAGCATGCCCTCAGAGCCGACCTTGTAAGTGACGCCGGAAGCGGTGGCGTCCTCCAGGGCCTCACCGTCGCGGGTGCCAGCCAAGTCGATGGTAACGAGGTCATCCTTGGCGGCAGCGCGCTCGACTTCAGTGTTGGTGGCGAAACGCTGGCGCAGGGTCTCGACGCGCTCGTCGACGTCCTCGTCAGGCACCTCGACGGCGGGCACCTCGACGGAGATGGCGGAGAGATCAGGCAGGTCGAACTCAGGACGGACGTCCACCTCCGCGGTGAACTCAACGACCTCACCGTCCTCCAGCTTGGTCACCTCGATCTCGGGCTGACCAAGGGGAACGACCTTATTCTCCTCGACGGCCTTGCCGTAAGCGGCGGGCAGCGCGTCGTTGATGGCCTCCTGAAGGACGGCTCCGCGGCCGAATCGCTGATCGATGATCGGAGCGGGCACCTTCCCCTTGCGGAAGCCGGGGACGTTCACCTGAGCAGCAATGTCCTTGTAGGCCTTGTCAAGGCTGGGCTTCAGTTCATCGAAGGGCATCTCGATCGTGAGCTTCACACGGTTGGTGCTGAGCTTCTCAAGGGTGCTGGGCACGAAGTTTCTCCTGTGGTTCCGATTCTGTCGTCCCCGTTGAGGGGAACACACATTCCATCTGATTCTAGCGATGCAGTAGCCCCCTAGCCAGTGGACGGCTCCCCGAGATGACCTGGCCCGCCTAACTTCACAATCTTGGCTAGTGATTTTGGTGGTGTTGTGGCCCTTTCAGCGGGCCTTGGTGCAGGGACTGAGTGAGGCCTTAGCGAACCCATACCCTCTAGAAGCTCATGAAGGCAAGGCCCCATGGCCTAACACCCCGCTTGTTTCTTCCACTTTCTGATCTTGCTGCGAAACGTCGTAAAAGGTGCGACTGTGTTGATATGCACCCACTTCCACACTGGCCACGCTGATGGTGTCGATGACGCCCAGGCCCGCTGCCCCGGCTCAAACAACTCTTCTTCAGTGAGACCCTTAACCAGGTGGACTACCTCGTCAAGCGAGATTTTGAATCGATCCATTAACTCTTCGGCGGGGAGCGTCTCCCAACGCCGATAAAACGTCTGATACAAATCGCCTAGCTGATTCCACTTATATCCCGGAGCGGGAGTCACCACCTCCTCGCCGGCTCGCTCGTCACGTTCCCAGCCAAGCAACAGCTCCATCCAGCCAAGCTGATAAGCAATCATTTGGCGGGGTGTGCGATCAACGCCATCAACACGCTGATCCCAACTATCGTCAGGAACATCTGCGAACTCGCCTATAAAAAGATCGCCACGCTTGGCAATCTCTGCAGCCAGCTCATCGCCGGATTCATACGACCTCACCGCAAACACCCTTTCGAATCGCCCCTCAGGAATTCTCCGTTAGCGTATCCGTTCATTGAATCGTACGTGTCGAGATGACAATGCCACCATGGAGCGGATGACGGGAATCGAACCCGCGTAGCCAGTTTGGAAGACTGGGGCTCTACCATTGAGCTACATCCGCGCATCCCCGAGGGGACTTCGACAGCATACATGGATTGCCCGTCGACGTCACACCCGTGGTGACACGGTGCGTCAGAGCGGCCTGAACTCGTCTGCGCGTCACCCGCATATCAATCTTTCGGACCATGTCCACAGCTCATTCCCATGATGTGATGGCCTCATGACACCATTGAAGAAGCTTGCCACCTGCGCGACCACCTGGTTGGTCATCGGTCTGGTCGGCGGAGTGTTCTACCGTGAGTTCACCAAGGCCCACGACTTCACCGGCTGGACCCAGCTCAAGGTGGTACACACCCACAGCCTTGCGCTGGGGTTCATGCTCACCCTCATCGTGCTCCTCTTGGAACGCGCGTTCACCCTGTCGCAGCACCGCGGCGCCTTCGCCACGTATTTCTGGGGATTCAACCTTGGCCTGGTGGTGACGATCACCATGCTCGTCGTCCACGGCATCATGCAGATCAACGGACATACCGACGTCTCCCCCGCAATCTCCGGCATTGCAGGACTTGGACACATCGGCCTGTCCGTCGGTCTCATCGGCCTCATGGTGGCCCTGTTCACGTCACTGCCCGCAGGCAAGAATCAGGATCAGCTCACGACCCCTCAGTGACCACTCAGCGGAGTGACCCTTGGACAAGGGGTGAACGCTCGTCGTATATCGTTCGCATGCAGATACCGTCACGACGGTGTCTGCCAGCGCAACGAGTGGTCGAGTCCGCCCGATCGGCGACGGACGCGTCGTCATTGGCGCCGAGACGGGCGGTAGCAATCACGAGGATGGAGTTGACCATGACGATCACCGTCGCGCCAGGTTCCGTCGTCCAAGTGCGTGACGAGGAGTGGCTCGTCAGCACTGTTGAGCAGACCGACGACGGACAGCTCGTGACGGTTCAGAGCTTGTCAGACCTCGTCCGTGGCACCACGGCGACGTTCTACGAACACCTGGACACCATTTCCGCTGGATCCACGAGAAGCGACCCCGGTAGCCGCAACACACGCCTGAGGATACGCGCATCTGGTGGAGTGAGGACAGCCTCTTGAGCATTCGGACCCGACTACGACCGGTCAGCTTCCCACCGGCCAGCGACATCTGCGTTGTTCTCGACGACGACGCCGCCAACGAGTCCGATTTCTTGGACGCGTGGCGTCGGTGGTTTGCGCTGAGCAACGCACTCATGCTGCGCGATGCATCGGACCAGACGGTCATCCTCGGCTGTGCCACACCGCAGCAGCCGAGTGGGCAGGAGACGGCCGTCACCACGCCGGCGATCGACATTGCACACGTCCCCTGGCCCGCCGTCTTCGAGATCCTCGACCCCTCGCCCGAGCATTCCGATCTGTTGCAGGATCTCGCGGCGCACGGGGTAGCTGAACCGGTGGACGGCGAGGAGATCGGTTCCGAGGGCATCATGCTTGACCTGTCATGGCCCGAGGAGGGTATAGCAGTCATCTTCGAACCGGAATCCGGCGACGAGGAACTACTGGCCAAGGACGGATGGACACTGTGCAGGCAACAGCACACGACATCACCGCGGCGTTGGAAAACGTGGAGTCGGGGGAAGGACACCATGGCTGAGTCGACGATCGTCATGTCGAAGCAGGCGAACAAGCTCGACGGATTCCTCAAGGCGAAGACGTACACCTTCCTGGACAAACTCGCCGCCGATGACGCGATGCCCGGCCTGAATGTCGAGAAGGTGAAAAACTGCCGCGACAGCAGAGTACGGACCGGCCGCGTCGACGACCAGTACCGCGCCGTGCTGTTCAAGATCACCGGTGAGGGGCGTAACCACTATGTCCTCGAGGGCATTTACAACCACGACCAGGCCTACAACGTGGCCTCGCGCGTCGAACTCGCCATCAACCCTCTCAACGGAATCCCTGAGATCAAAGAGGCTGAACCGTCCAGCGACGCCGACACTACGAGTGTCAGCAAGCCATACGTCAGCGCCCCC
>OAVK01001108.1_pt1 | contig 9625 bp, 10 predicted proteins | sample 1495301 | NCBI WGS metagenome assembly OAVK01 (sample SAMEA2580094, study PRJEB22360) | human gut metagenome | biome: human gut; feature: human-associated habitat; material: faeces | place: Denmark | collected 2008/2010
AGCGCCGATGGTAGTGTGGGGTCTCCCCATGTGAGAGTAGGGAACTGCCAGGCATCAAATTACGCAGTAAGCTGATGTAAAAATCAGTAGTTGTAGAAAAATTCGGTGGAGCGGTAGTTCAGTCGGTTAGAATACCTGCCTGTCACGCAGGGGGTCGCGGGTTCGAGTCCCGTCCGTTCCGCCACTTATTAAAAGCCCTGAGCATTTGCTCAGGGCTTTTTCTTTTCCTGCTGTTCTATTTTTGCTTATTGAGCAAAAATCCTCTGCATTTATCGATCTTTTTCCCTTTCGTTACATCAACCATAATGACCTCAATCAGCCAACATTAAGAAATAACGAGGAATTTTATGGCAATCCCTGCATTTGGTCTTGGAACCTTCCGCCTGAAAGATGACGTGGTCATCGCATCAGTGAAAACGGCGCTGGAACTGGGATATCGTACGATTGATACCGCTCAGATTTATGATAACGAAGCCGCTGTTGGCCAGGCTATCGAAGAAAGCGCTGTGCCGCGTGATGAGCTGTTTATCACCACCAAAATCTGGATTGAAAACCTGAGCCCGGAAAAGCTTATCGCCAGTCTTGAAGAGAGTCTGCAGAAGCTGCGTACAGATTATGTCGATCTGACGCTGATCCACTGGCCGTCGCCGAATGATACCGTTGCCGTCGAAGCATTTATGCCTGCACTGCTGGAAGCGAAAAAGCAGGGTCTGACCCGTCAGATTGGCATCTCTAACTTCACGATTCCGCTAATGGAACGTGCGATTGCCGCCGTCGGTGCTGAAAATATCGCGACCAATCAGATTGAGCTCTCTCCGTACCTGCAAAACCGTAAAGTGGTGGAGTGGGCTACACAACACGGTATCCATATCACCTCTTACATGACGCTGGCTTATGGTAAGGCTCTGAAAGATGAAGTGATTGCCGGCATTGCGGCGAAACACAATGCGACGCCGGCACAGGTTATTCTGGCCTGGGCGATAGGTGAAGGCTACGCCGTAATCCCGTCGTCCACGAAGCGCGAAAATCTGGCAAGCAATTTGAAAGCTCAGGATCTGCAGCTGGATGCCGAGGATCGTCAGGCGATCGCCGCGCTGGATTGCAACGATCGTCTGGTTAGCCCGGAAGGCCTGGCGCCTGAGTGGGACTGATCGTCTGAATCAGCACGAGCGGCTGGCCGACTACGCGAAAAGAGCGGTCGGGAACGCGCGTATTACAGCTCCTGCGGGAGCTGTTTTACATGCTCGCTAAGAAAGTCGATAAATGCCCGGATGCGCGTGCTGACGGCTCTGTCACTGTAGTAAACCGCGCTGAACGGCATTTCAACCGGCAGGCGCTTCTCGGCCAGCAGTTCAACAAACTCCCCGCGCGCAATTTCCTGGTTGACCATATAATCGGACAGACAGGCAATACCATTCCCTGCCAGGCATAGCTGCTTAAGGGTTTCCCCGCTGTTCGATGAGATCTCACAATTCACTTCCAGCAGTTGACCATCGCAGCAGGAGACGGGCCAGGTATTCAACGAGACCGGTTCGGTAAAGCCCAGGCACAGGTGCTCTTTCAGGTCAGCGACATTTTTCGGCGTACCGTGGCGAGCCAGATAGTCCGGGGAGGCGATAATTTTGCGGTAGCTGTTAAAAAGCGGCCGGGCGCGAAGGCTGGAATCTGTTAACGTACCGGCGCGGATCGCGACGTCGACTTTACGCTCAATCAGATTGATAAAGGTTTCTGATGACACCAGCGACAGGGTCATTTCCGGATAACGTTCGCGGAAAGGTTTCACCAGCGGCATCAGGAAATGCAGCATCACCGGCGTGGCGGCATCAACGCGTAACAATCCCCTCGGCGTCGTCCGTGTCTCCAGAAGTTCATTCTCCGCCGCCGCCATCTCCTGCAGGACAACCTGCATGCGACGAAAATAGCGCTCTCCTTCCTCGGTCAGATTGAGCTGACGGGTTGTACGGTTCAACAGGCTGACGCCAAGTTTTGATTCCAGTTTTTTTACCGCCCGACTGACGGCGGAATTAGCCTGCCCCAGCTGTTCAGCCGCCCGGCTAAAGCTCCCGCTTTCGACGACGGCGATAAAGATGGCTATCTCTTCTGAAGTGGCTCTCATTATTGCACCTGTAGCAAAATTCTATTGAGACTTTGATAGTTTTTGTTATTTAAACATCGCTTCATACTACGTGTCATCTTAATCCTGATGATACGGAGTAAATTATGCCACTGGCGCTACTTGCCTTAACAATCGGTGCCTTTGCTATTGGTACCACGGAATTTGTGATTGTGGGGCTGGTCCCCACGATTGCTGAACAACTGGCTATCTCGTTGCCTTCTGCCGGCCTGCTGGTTTCTATCTACGCTCTGGGGGTGGCCATCGGGGCGCCGGTGCTGACCGCATTGACCGGGTGTATGCCGCGTAAACAGCTGCTGCTGGCGCTGATGGTGCTCTTTACCGCCGGTAACCTGCTGGCCTGGCAGGCTCCCGGTTATGCGACGCTGGTCTTTGCGCGTCTGCTGACTGGCCTGGCACACGGTGTGTTCTTCTCGATTGGCTCAACTATCGCGACGAGCCTGGTGCCGAAAGAGAAAGCCGCTTCGGCCATCGCCATTATGTTTGGTGGCTTAACGGTCGCCCTGGTGACCGGTGTACCGATCGGTACCTTTATCGGCCAGCATTTTGGCTGGCGAGAAACCTTTCTCGCCGTTTCGATTCTCGGCGTCATTGCACTGGTGAGCAGTCTGATTTTGGTGCCGAACAACATCCCAGGCCGCGCCAGCGCAAGCCTGCGCGATCAGATCAAGGTCCTCACCCATCCGCGTCTGTTGATGATTTATGCCATCACCGCATTGGGATATGGCGGCGTCTTCACCGCGTTTACTTTCCTGGCTCCCATGATGCAGGAGCTGGCCGGGTTTAGCCCATCAACGGTGAGCTGGATTCTGTTGGGCTATGGTATCTCGGTGGCCGTTGGCAACGTCTGGGGCGGAAAACTGGCCGATAAGCATGGGGCCGTTGCGGCACTGAAGTTAATCTTTGCCGCGTTGGTAGTTCTGCTGCTGGTATTCCAGTTTACCGCCAGCATCCAGTATGCTGCGCTGGCAACGGTGCTGGTGATGGGGATTTTTGCCTTCGGTAACGTGCCGGGGCTGCAGGTTTACGTCGTGCAAAAAGCCGAGCAGTATACGCCGGGTGCGGTTGACGTGGCCTCCGGCCTGAATATCGCCGCGTTCAACGTTGGCATAGCGTTAGGTTCCGTTATCGGTGGACAAACGGTGGAGCGCTATGGGCTGGCCGAGACGCCGTGGATAGGGGCCGTCATCGTCTTCGCCGCGCTGCTGCTGGTTGTGCGCAGTGGTCGTCTGGATAAGTACCGACCGGCAAAGACGGTGAATGTCGAAGGATAAAGGTTTCTCGCGAATTGCATTGAAAGTACCAGTGAAAGTCCCTATAACAGAAGAACCAGCCGCAGTCAGGCTGGTTTCCTGTTATCGAGGTTTGATGCCCAAATTGCGAAAGAATACTTATGCTATGCGCTACGTTGCCGGACAGCCCGCGGAGAGAATTTTGCCTCCGGGGTCATTCGCAAGCGTGGGCCAGGCATTTCCTGCCGGCGTGCCATTAAGCACAGATGAAAAGATCCGCGTCCTGGTGTGGAATATCTTTAAGCAGCAGCGGGCGGAGTGGAAGTCCGTTCTCAAGAACTTCGGTAAAGATGCCCATCTTGTGCTGTTACAGGAAGCGCAAACTACCCCTGAAATGGTTCGATTTGCGACGACTAATTACCTGGCCGCCGATCAGGTTCCGGCTCTGGTGTTGCCGCAGCACCCCTCTGGCGTCATGACGCTGGCTTCGGCGCATCCGGTGTACTGCTGCCCGCTGCGCGAGCGTGAGCCGATTCTGCGGCTGGCAAAGTCTGCGTTAGTGACCGTGTATCCGCTGCCGGATACGCGTTTACTGATGGTTGTGAATATTCACGCAGTTAATTTCAGCCTCGGTGTCGATGTCTACAGCAAGCAGCTGCTGCCGATTGGCGATCAAATAGCCCATCACAGTGGGCCGGTGATTATGGCCGGTGATTTCAATGCCTGGAGCCGTTCACGAATGAATGCGCTCTATCACTTTGCGCGAGAAATGTCGCTGCGTGAAGTCCGTTTCCCTGACGATCAGCGCCGTCGGGCGTTTGGTCGCCCGCTTGATTTTGTATTCTATCGTGGGTTAAGCGTACACGATGCTTCCGTGCTGGTGACGCGCGCCTCTGACCACAACCCGCTACTAGTCGAATTCAGTCCCGGCAAGCCTGATTAATTAAGGTATGTCAGGCCTGCCACCGGGCAGGTCTGCGCTCAGCACGATGCTGCCCTTAATGATTCACACAACCGAAGGACAACACAATGACAACACGCTCTCACCATGACAATGTCGAAAAGCAGTTCGGCTCACAGGCTAGCGCCTATCTGACCAGCGCCGTACACGCTTCCGGGCGCGATCTGCAGCGCCTGGCCGAACGGCTGGCCGATTTCCCACAGGCAAAGTTGCTGGATATGGGATGCGGGGCAGGGCACGCCAGCTTTACTGCCGCGGGGCAGGTGGCGCAGGTTACGGCTTATGATTTATCGAGCCAGATGCTGGAGGTGGTTGCTGAAGCCGCAAAAGATAAAGGTTTCGCCAATATTGTTACTCAACAGGGGTATGCGGAAACGCTGCCGTTTGCCGATGATAGCTTTGATGTGGTGATAAGCCGCTATTCTGCCCATCACTGGCATGATGTTGGCCAGGCGCTGCGTGAGGTTAAGCGCGTCCTGAAGCCGGGCGGCGTGATGATAATTATGGATGTGATGTCGCCCGGGCATCCTGTACGCGATATCTGGCTGCAAACCGTTGAAGCGCTGCGTGATACGTCTCATGTACGAAACTACTCGAGCGGAGAATGGCTGGCATTAGCGAATGAGGCCGGGCTGGCGGTTAATCAGCTGTTGACCGATCGCTTGCCGCTGGAATTTTCCTCATGGGTGGCCCGTATGCGCACGCCAGCACCGCTGGTGGAGGCCATCCGTTTATATCAGGAGAGCGCATCCGCAGAGGTCAAAGCCTATTTCGCTTTGCAGCAGGACGGATCCTTTACCAGCGATACGATTATGTTTGAAGCGCATAAAGCGCTTTAAAACAAAAAACGCTTTAAAACAAAAAGGCACCGGGATCCGGTGCCTTTTCTACTAAGCAGATGTATCAGGAGTCTGGCCTGTCGCTGTTCTTCACGTACAGCGTCAGCTGGTCGCCAGGCTTCAGGTCATCAGTGCCGCTATTCCAGCGCATCACATCACGTGTATTCACGCCGTGACGTTTCGCGATGCTCGACAACGAATCACCTTTACGTACGCGATAGGTGATGCTATCGCTGTTGTTGGCAAGACGCTGTGCGCTGCTACCGGCGCCAATCACCAGGTTCTGACCCACTTTCAGCCCGGACCCGCGCAGGTTATTCCACTGCTGCAGATCTTTCGTCGATACGCCAAGACGCGATGCAATCCCGGAAACCGTATCGCCCGAACGCACCCTGTAGCTACGGCTGGTCAACGGCGTGTTGTCCGCCAGCAGCGTAGGTTGCACGGCTGCAATATCGCCAGAGGCCAGTGATTCACGCAGCTGAGCAGCGTGTTTCTGTGGCACCATAACGTACTTTGGCCCGCTGGCACCAAGGGTTGATCCTTTGACGCCGGCGTTGAAGGTTTTCAGCTTGCCGACAGGCATGCCTGCCATATCTGCGAGCTGGCTAATCTCAACCGGACTGTCGAGGCGAACACGCGCCAGCGCACGGCTTTCGTCTGCCGTCGGCAGCTTCACGCCATAACGTTTGCTGTTTTTGAGAATATCACTCAACGCCAGCATTTTTGGCACATACACCTTGGTTTCCCGCGGTAATGGCAGCGACCAGAAATCGGTGGGTTTACCACGCGAACGGTTCGCTTTCATTGCCTTCAGCACTCGACCTTCGCCGCTGTTGTACGCGGCGACCGTTAACAACCAGTCGCCGTCGAACATCTTGTTCAGACGCTGCATCATATCCAACGCCGCCGTGGTAGAGGCGACGACGTCACGACGCGCATCGTAGCTGCGGGTCTGTTTCAAACCATAATTGCGCCCGGTGCTCGGAATGATCTGCCAGATGCCTGCGGCATTGGCGCCAGACGTTGCGTGCGGGTCAAAAGCGCTCTCCACTATGGGTAGTAATACCAGTTCCATTGGCATGTTACGTTTCTTAACTTGCCCGGCTATCCAGTACATATACGGCTCTGCCCGTAAAGTTACATCGTGGAGATAGCTCTTATTACTTAAATACTTCTGTTTTTGTTCGCGAATCCGGGGATTTTCCGGTATTCCCATCTTTAGCTCGTCGCCTATGGAAGTCCACAGATCCTGGTCTTGCGCGTAGAAGGTTCCATCATCTAACCAGCGCGCTTGACTTGTGAACTTACCTGCTTCCCCTTGACCAGCTGCAGAAAGGCTCTGTGCGTGCTGTTGGACGTTGCCATCGTTTTTCGACGACTGGCACCCCACCAGCAGGACAGAGGCGAGTAAAATCGCTCGTGCCTTCATGTGTGTGTCAATAGTTGCTTAAAAGACGAGCAAGAATAACGGTGAAGGCGGCGAATGACAAGAATTAAATGTCAGAAGTCATCTTTCTTTGACCTTAACCAGGCAAATCTCTGCGCAGAGTGTTGCAAATTTGTTTCTTTGGATATTTCTTTAATTAAATCATTGTCATCCGTACGTAAGAAAATATTTATACGTCGCTCATTTTTCAGAGTTACGGGCAGTGTTTTTTGTTTTTTTGCACGTAACTCATTAACTTTATGGTAGTAATCATTTATATCCCTGTCATCAGGCAGGATACTCAATGCAAACTTCATATTCGCTAAAGTATACTCATGTGCGCAACAGATTAGAGTATCCTCAGGAAACGCGTTTATTTTCCTAAATGATTGATACATCTGATCTGCTGTTCCTTCGAAAAGCCTTCCACAGCCGCCGGAAAACATTGTATCGCCACAAAAAAGATAAGGTTCGCTGTAGAAACAGATGTGTCCTAAAGTGTGACCGGGGGTGGAAAAAATAGAAAATTCGTGACCCAAAATCATCACCCGATCGCCATCGGCCACAAGGTGAGTGGTGCCTTTATCCTGGGTTTCTGCCGGTCCGTAAACCACAAGACCCGGGAACTTTTCACGCAGTTGTTTTACGCCGCCAACATGATCGTGGTGGTGGTGGGTCAATAAAATGGCTTCGGGTTGCCAGTGATTGGCTTCGATGGCGGCCAGTACCGGTGCCGCTTCGCCGGGATCGACGATAAGACAGCGGCCGTTCTCCTCACTAAGAACCCAGATGTAGTTGTCCTGAAATGCGGGAATGCTGATAAGATTCATAAATTACCTCTCAAAGCGTAGCGGAAGGTTGCGATGAAGCCGGCAAGGATACCTCAGACAATCACAGCGCCCGAGCACTGGTCCAGTATGCCCTGGGGCGAATACTATCGCGAATCGCTGGAACGGCAGATGAAACCGTGGCTGGCTAAATTATATGGCTTTCATTTACTTAAGATTGGCAATCTGAGCGCGGAAATCAACACGGAAGCCTGTGCTATCTCTCATCAGGTGAACGTGTCTTTGCAGGGCAACCCGATTCAGGTGAAAGCCGATCCGCTCCATCTTCCCTTTGCAGAAAAATCGGTTGATGCCTGCCTGCTGGCGCATACCTTGCCCTGGTGCAGCGATCCGCATCGTTTGCTGCGAGAGGCCGACCGGGTATTGATTGATGACGGCTGGATGATTTTGACCGGCTTTAACCCCGTCAGTCTGATGGGCCTGCGCAAGCTGGTGCCGGTATTACGTAAGACGACGCCCTACAACAGCCGGATGTTTACGCTCACGCGTCAGCTGGACTGGCTGGCGTTGTTGAATTTTGAGGTGCTGCATTATGGCCGGTATCAGGTGCTGCCCTGGTCCAGACATGGTGGCAAACTCCTCAGCACTCATCTGCCGGCACTGGGCAGTTTGCAGCTGATTGTTGCCCGGAAGCGGACGGTTCCGCTGACGTTAAACCCGATGAAGTCGGGAAAAGCAAAAACGCAGCTGCGCCAGACGGTTGGCGCCACGCGTCAGTGGCGCAACGGCCAGAGTTAGCTTTCTGGCTGGTAGCCGGTATCGCTCTGCGTCGGGCTGGAGGCAGCAGCGCGCGCCAGCTCATCACAGCGTTCATTTTCCGGGTGGCCGGCATGGCCTTTGACCCATTCCCATTTGATTTGATGCTGGCCGAGCGCGGCATCCAGGCGCTGCCAGAGATCGACATTTTTAACCGGTTTTTTATCAGCGGTTTTCCAGCCGCGTTTTTTCCAGTTATGGATCCACTGGGTGATCCCCTGGCGCACGTACTGGCTGTCGGTGCTGAGGATCACTTCGCACTGCTCCTTCAGCGCCTCGAGGGCGACAATTGCCGCCATCATCTCCATCCGGTTATTGGTGGTGAGGTGATAGCCCTGACTAAAGATTTTTTCTTTTCCGCGATAGCGTAAAATCGCCCCATAACCACCGGGCCCAGGATTTCCCAGGCATGAACCATCGGTGAAAATTTCTACCTGTTTAAGCATCTCTGGTAGACTTCCTGTAATTGAAATCGATAGATAAACGGCAAGTCTGACATAAATGACTGATATGAGCACTGCAATTACACGACAGATTGTTCTTGATACTGAAACCACCGGTATGAACCAGATCGGTGCGCACTATGAAGGACATAAGATCATCGAAATCGGTGCGGTAGAGGTAATAAACCGCCGCCTCACCGGGAACAACTTCCATGTTTATCTGAAACCGGACCGGCTGGTGGACCCGGAAGCGTTCGGCGTTCACGGGATCGCCGATGAATTCCTGATGGATAAACCGGTGTTTGCGGATGTGGCCGACGAGTTTATGGACTATATCCGCGGCGCGGAGCTGGTCATCCATAACGCCTCGTTTGATATCGGCTTTATGGATTATGAATTCAGCAAGCTGAATCGCGGCATTGCGAAAACGAATACTTTCTGCAAAGTCACCGATAGCCTCGCACTGGCGCGGAAAATGTTCCCCGGCAAGCGTAACAGCCTCGATGCGCTGTGCTCACGTTATGAAATAGACAACAGTAAGCGCACGCTGCACGGGGCATTACTCGATGCCCAGATTCTGGCCGATGTCTATCTGATGATGACCGGTGGTCAGACGACGATGGCATTTTCAATGGAAGGTGAGGGGCAGCAGCAGGCTGGTGAAATGGGAATACAGCGGGTTGTTCGCGCCGCCAGCAAATTACGCGTGGTTTATGCGACTGATGAAGAGATCGTGAGCCATGAATCCCGACTCGATCTGGTGCAAAAGAAAGGCGGAAGCTGCCTGTGGCGCGCCTGAGTCACTGGGATATGCTGTAAAAATCACCTGGCGGGCGATTTTTACAGCAAACGATTCAAAACTGAAGAAAAAGCGTTGACGGCGTTACGGGGAATCCGTAATATTCGCCTCGTTCCCAAGGGAACAGTAAGTGGAGCGGTAGTTCAGTCGGTTAGAATACCTGCCTGTCACGCAGGGGGTCGCG
>OAVK01001109.1_pt1 | contig 9617 bp, 13 predicted proteins | sample 1495301 | NCBI WGS metagenome assembly OAVK01 (sample SAMEA2580094, study PRJEB22360) | human gut metagenome | biome: human gut; feature: human-associated habitat; material: faeces | place: Denmark | collected 2008/2010
AATTTTAAGGGGGACTTGTGGCAAAAGTTTTTACACAAGAAGAGCGGGAAAAAATCAATGGGCAGGTTGTTGAGCTAGTACGCCGGAGTGGGCGCGAGACGTTACGGCAACTGGAAGCCAAGACAGGTGCGACAAGATATCTGATGAGCGTTCTCGCCAGAGAGCTGGTTGCCAGTGGTGATGTATATAACTCTGGCTACGGGTTATTCCCGTCTGAACAGGCTCGTAAGGACTGGCAAAACGCCCGCAAAAAACTCTCGAGGGCAAAGGTGAAGAAAACATCTGTGGTTGATCCGGACCTTATCTGGTCATTACCTGACGGAGAAATACGTCGTTATGACAGGCACCAAAACATAATTTGCTGTGAGTGCCGGAAGAGCGAAGTTATGCAGCGCATACTGGCATTTTATCAGTGAAATTTTCGTTATTTATAGACGTAACTAGATTAAAGAGCATTAGTTCAGATGTGAATTGACATTTTCACGGCACAGGATTGAGCTAGCGTGGTTGTCTGCTTTGCGTCAAAAGCAGATATTACCAGATTTAGACATCTATTCCCGATAGCCCTGATGCTACACTCTGTGCTATTTTCATGACCCCAATAAAAATATTTATGACTATTGCTGATTTCAAACGGCCTAAATTGGAGCTCCCAAACGGGGCAAACAAACTACTACTGCACTCTTGCTGTGCTCCATGTTCCGGTGAAGTGATGGAGGCGCTTCAGGCCTCGGGAATCGACTATACCATCTTTTTCTACAACCCGAACATTCATCCTCAGAAAGAGTATTTAATTCGTAAGGATGAGAATATTCGCTTTGCTGAACAACACGGCGTGCCATTTATTGATGCTGATTACGACACAGACAACTGGTTTGAACGTGCCAAAGGAATGGAATGGGAGCCCGAGAGGGGGATCCGTTGTACCATGTGTTTTGACATGCGTTTTGAGCGGACAGCGCTGTACGCTGCTGAAAATGGTTTCAGTGTGATCAGCAGTTCACTGGGCATTTCACGCTGGAAAAATATGCAGCAGGTTAACGACTGTGGGCGGCGAGCCGTCGCGCATTATCCGGGCATGGTGTACTGGGATTATAACTGGCGCAAGCAGGGCGGCTCGTCCCGCATGATTGAAATCAGCAAGCGCGAAAAATTCTATCAGCAGGAATATTGTGGCTGTGTGTATTCTCTGCGCGATACCAATCTACACCGCAAATCTCAGGGACGCCCTCTTATCAAAATTGGTCAACTCCACTACGATAAAGAAGAGAAGGAGTGATTTTATGGAGCACCTTTCTTATTGATTTCATATTGGCGAGGTAGCGGGAGTTAAGTAAAATTGCTGCGGGTGCTTGAGGTTGTCTGTCTCAGGCATCCGCAGAAAAATCAGCAAAATGCTCGTTTTATGCACAATTGTAGGATGGTAATCTGATGCATAATTATTCGAAATAACATAAAATACTAGACGTGTAGGCTGTGGGGTAGTTATGAGAGTAAATAAACTACATTTAGGTGCTAGAGTTTCGCTATTTATAGTGTCATACCTTCCCCTATTCTTTATCATGTGTTTTGTGCAATTGTATACTTATAGAAGCTATTTAAATTGGAAAGGTATAAGTGTTGAATCATTAACTATTTTCTTTAAATACTTTGGCGCGGTCAGTGTCATTGGTGTATTATCATTATTTGGTATTGTAGGATTAACAATTTTTTTAAAAAATATAAAACGTCGATGCGCCACTAGTGGTAGAACTGTAAGAGTTATAGATATTGAAAATAAAAACAATGAATCAATAAGCTATCTTTTTACATATATAATTCCGTTTGTATTTCAGGATCTATCCACTTTAACTAATGTTATACCTATAGCAATATTGTTAACGGTAACGGCTTTAATATATATTAATTCAAGCATGATACTTATAAATCCTACAATAAGTATTAATTATACTTTATATCAAGTTACATATTTGGATTTAGAAAGCGACAAAAAACGCACTGGTATGGTTTTGACTAAATCAAAGTATTTGGAGGAAGATGATCTTCTTGATGTTGAGGACGTGGGCCCAAAACTTTTTTATGCTGAATCCCATAAGGAATGAAAATGTTAAAGCTTGAAGAATTATTAGAGTATGCTGAGCAACTTAAGGATGATGATGCGGCGAAAATATCGTTGTATTTCATTACTAGACATCTTAAAGCGGGTATGAGTAGAACCGCAAGAGTTGTTGATAAATTCGATTTTAAAATCATTAAAGCTCCAATCGCTCCAGATATTGCTAAATTTTTTAAGTATACTTTATCAAACCAGATTATTTCTCATGCTTCGAAAGATGATATTGTGATGAAAAAGTATACTGTTATTGATGATGATATTGATAATAAGATTTATGCCTATGCTATGAATAACGCGATATCGTTTTCAAAAGTTATTAATAACGATATAAAGAATGATAAACCAGTTGTACTTACCTCTCTGGCTGAGGTTCAGAATGATTTGTGGGCCTATTGTATTAAAGTCCAAAAGGGGGCTGACGTCACTTATTCTTTCCGAAAAATCAGCAGGGGGAAAGTCACAACAAATGAACCACAAAATATGACTCAGCGCGTATTCGCTTTGTTTGATAAAACAGATAAAGAGTTAAGATCATTTGATGGCAGCGCAGTCAATTTTGATGACAAAATCGATTGTATTTATATAAAAGATCAATTTTATGTATTTCATAAGAAAAGTTTTGAGGCTATTGTAGGCTTGGAGGTTGAGTTTACAGAAGCTGCACAAAAAACATTAAATACAATTAAAGAACTTGATCTTATTGAAGGTTTAGATGTTATTGAACAAGCTATTCTTCATAAGCCATCACTGAGAAAAATTCTCACTCATATCGCTGAGAAAGGTAACCATACGGTTCTGGAAAAGAATGATGTTCAAGCTATGAATGATGTGCTAAAAATGTTTCAGAACGAAGAGTTTAAGACCAATGAGCATGGTAAATTAGTCATAGAAGATGAGAGGCAAGGAAGAAACTTTCTCAAACTGTTAAATGATTATTATAAACAAGGCATGACTACAAAAAAATACTATGGTACGGATAGCGGAAATGTGATTAACCCTATTAAGGCGTAAAGCATATACTATATCTGGAACTGAAATACCAGCCGCCATCAGAAAGAACTGATGGGGCTTACAAATAGTAAGTAAATATAAAATGTTAAGGTATTTTTCATGCAAAAATGAAAATCATTGGCACAAATTAGAAACTAAGTAAATTGCTAATACTAATAACTTATTATTCTACTTACTATTTGCATGGAGTTGTTGTGAATTGCTGGAAAGGTGGGTAATGTTTTTGTAGAATCACGGCGGGTGCTTGAGGCTATCTGCCTCGGGCACGAACACCAAAGGCAGATAGAGAAAAGCCCCAGTTAACATTACGCGTCCTGCAAGACGTTTAACATTAATCTGAGGCTCCCTATGCATGACAACATCAGGTTAGCCTCTTATGTGCCGAAAGGCAAGGAGAAGCAGGCTATGAAGCAGCAAAAGGCGATGTTAATCGCCCTGATCGTCATTTGTTTAACCGTCATTGTGACGGCACTGGTAACGAGGAAAGACCTCTGCGAGGTACGAATCCGAACCGGCCAGACGGAGGTCGCTGTCTTCGTAGACTACGAATCTAGAGAGTAAGAGTGACCAAGCGGGAGAGTAATCTCCCGCCACCTCTGATGTGTCAGGCATCCTCAACGCACCCGCACTTAACCCGCTTCGGCGGGTTTTTGTTTTTATTTTCAACACGTTTGAAGTTCTGGACGGTGCCGGAATAGAATCAAAAATACTTAAGTAGCGCGCAGGGATAAGAGGGATGGTCCCTTAAAGGGGAGAGCTAATTATCCGGAAGGATTCTGATGATGAACATCGAAGAACTGCGTAAAATTTTTTGTGAAGATGGCCTCTATGCTGTGTGCGTTGAAAATGGAAATCTTGTTAGTCATTACCGCATTATGTGTTTGCGAAAGAATGGGGCTGCGTTAATTAATTTTGTGGATGGTCGAGTGACAGACGGATTTATCTTGCGCGAAGGTGAGTTTGTCACTTCATTACAGGCACTGAAAGAGATCGGAATAAAAGCAGGCTTTTCAGCTTTTGCAGAAGAATAAACTCATCTACAATCTTGCGCGGGGCTGAACTCCCGCTGAGTAACACCGTGCCACCGGAGAAAACCGATGGCACGCAACGTAAAATATTACAATTCTGATAATTCGCCCGTTCTTGCCTGCACGCACGGGCGGTATTCTCACGCATTCAAGTCTGAATGGTTCCAGCACCCTCCATGCACTGCAGAACAGGCCGAATGGCTGATTCATTCTTACCGCAGGCGCGGGTTCGAGGTTAAGAAAGCTCTCAGTCTCGACTATCGGCACTGGATAATCTCTGTCAGGCTGCCTTATTCCGAACGCCCACCACGTGCGTCCCGCACTTTCCAGCAACGGATCTGGAGGTAACGTGCGGGTATTACTTAGACCTGTTCTGGTGCCTGAGCTTGGGCTGGTGGTCCTTAAGCCGGGCCGTGAATCCATACAGATATTTCATAATCCTCGAGTGCTGGTGGAACCGGAACCAAAAAGCATGCGTAATCTGCCATCCGGAGTCGTTCCTGCCGTTCGCCAGCCGCTGGCGGAAGACAAAACATTGCTGCCGTTTTTTAGTAACGAACGGGTGATTCGTGCTGCTGGCGGCGTTGGCGCATTGTCTGACTGGCTATTACGTCATGTTACATCCTGCCAGTGGCCTAATGGCGATTACCATCACACTGAAACAGTCATTCACCGTTATGGTACCGGCGCAATGGTGTTGTGCTGGCACTGCGACAACCAACTGCGTGACCAGACATCGGAATCACTGGAACTGCTTGCTCAACAAAATCTGACAGCATGGGTGATTGACGTCATCCGTCACGCAATAAGCGGTACGCAGGAGCGGGAATTATCTTTGGCTGAATTATCCTGGTGGGCGGTCTGCAATCAGGTGGTGGATGCACTACCTGAGGCTGTATCGCGTCGTTCGCTGGGATTACCAGCGGAAAAAATCTGCTCGGTGTACCGCGAAAGCGACATCGTACCGGGAGAGCAGACCGCCACCAGCATATTGAAACAACGCACAAAAAATCTTGCACCGTTGCCTTACGCCCACCAGCAACAAAAACCACCACAGGAAAAGACGGTGGTAAGCATCACCGTTGATCCAGAGTCTCCGGAATCTTTCATGAAGCTGCCTAAACGTCGCCGCTGGGTTAAGGAGAAATACACTCGTTGGGTTAAGACACAGCCGTGTGCTTGCTGCGGTATGCCAGCCGACGATCCGCATCATCTGATTGGTCACGGGCAGGGCGGAATGGGAACAAAAGCACATGATCTCTTTGTGTTGCCTTTGTGCAGAAAGCATCACAACGAGCTGCATACGAATACAGTGGCATTTGAAGAGAAGTATGGCTCCCAACTGGAGCTGATATTTCGTTTTATCGATCGCGCGCTGGCAACTGGCGTACTGGCGTAAGTGGAGAACGAGCATGAACCTTGAAGCCTTACCAAAATATTACTCCCCAAAATCTCCAAAATTGAGCGATGACGCTCCAGCGACAGGCACCGGTTGTTTAACAATTACGGATGTAATGGCAGCGCAGGGGATGGTGCAGTCGAAAGCACCACTTGGGTTGGCCTTATTTCTGGCAAAAGTTGGTGTTCAGGACCCTCAGTTTGCGATTGAAGGCCTGCTAAATTACGCGATGGCACTGGATAACCCGACATTGAACAAATTGAGTGAAGAAATCCGGTTACAGATTATTCCTTACCTCGTGAGTTTTGCCTTTGCTGATTACTCCAGGTCTGCGGCAAGTAAGGCTCGCTGTGAGCATTGTTCAGGTACGGGATTTTATTATGTATTGCGCGAAGTGGTGAAACACTACAGACGCGGGGAATCTGTAATCAAGGAAGAATGGGTGAAGGAACTATGTCAGCATTGCCATGGTAAGGGCGAAGTCAGCACAGCGTGCAGAGGGTGTAAGGGGAAAGGGATTGTTCTGGATGAAAAAAGAACCCGGTTTCATGGCGTACCGGTATATAAGATTTGTGGGCGTTGTAATGGAAACCGGTTTAGTCGTTTACCGACCACGCTGGCACGACGTCATGTCCAGAAGCTGGTACCAGACCTGACCGATTATCAGTGGTATAAGGGGTATGCGGACGTCATTGGTAAACTGGTAACAAAGTGCTGGCAGGAAGAAGCATACGCGGAAGCGCAATTGAGGAAGGTGACGAGATAAATGATTTTTGCTGAAGATGGCGACATGATGTTTGCATTTTTCAAAAAATATGGATAAAATTTTTTCAATGATGGGCTTTGTATACCCGACGTTAAGAAAAAGTAGAAAACCCGCTGATGAGCGGGTTTTGTGCTTTAAATGGGGCAATGGTAATGTTGAATCTCATCCCGGGACTCATGTCTGTTAACTTATTATTTAGCTGGTGACTTGGTTATTTGCCTGATGTTTAAAATGTTTTCTTCCAGTACAATGTCCCTAAACACAATGAGTCTGCTTATTATATTATTAGCAGAGCTATTACGGCCAAAGTACAGCATAAGCTTTTAAAGCCAATCAACCAGTCATCAAGACAGACGGGGTTATTCATAAAAACTCTCCATGTGTGATCCGATGGGGCCTGAAATTAAAGCTTTAATATAGCTCATGAAAGGTAAACATTGGCAGCTGAAGGGCCACGCAGACCATTTATCCGGCAAAATTCCACGCGTAATCCGGTGGTAATTTCTTCTGCATCGCGGAGATTGAGCGCTGAAACATGAAGCTGGACATCGATACGACCATCGGATGGGGTGATAAGACCCTTGCCGCTTTTGCCGTCAAAGGTTTTGACAATTCCTGTCATTTTACGGGACAAAAAAATTCCTTAATACTGATAACTTGGCGCACTATACACACGTTCCTGAAGAAAGCTATAGTTTTTTGATGGGGTTGAAGATGGCTGGATGTCTAAAATAAACATTGCTTCATATGTTCAACTATGCGTTAATGATTGCGTCGGTTTGAAGAACAGACGATATACGAAGTAGTTTACTAAAGCAGTTCTCATTTCAGGTGTTATTCACTTATTCCTTCTTTGAGTCTCTCCAATTAAGTACGAAGTCGTTTCTGTTATGCAAACCATTTATGCCGAAAGGCTCAAGTTAAGGAATGTAGAATGTCAAATAAAATGACTGGTTTAGTAAAATGGTTTAACGCTGATAAAGGTTTCGGCTTTATTTCTCCTGTTGATGGTAGTAAAGATGTGTTTGTGCATTTTTCTGCGATTCAGAATGATAATTATCGAACCTTATTTGAAGGTCAAAAGGTTACCTTCTCTATAGAGAGTGGTGCTAAAGGTCCTGCAGCAGCAAATGTCATCATTACTGATTAAAATTCATCGCTCGTCTGTATACGATAACGAAGAAGGCTGATGCCTGAGTAGAGATACGGACAGAGTAGTGAATATTGGATTTCTTTAATAAAATTTAAGGAGGTCCAATACATGAAACAATGGCCAGCATATTTGGCAAAATCTTAATCAGGAAAAGTATGCTAACCATTGTGGTGAAGTGCAGGTTTGCTGCATGAATAGTTTTACAGCAGAAGCTAACTGCTGGCATGGCAAAACAAAGTGCGTAAGTGGATGACTCCCACAAAAAGCACCACAATCTCAAACCCGCTCAGGCGGGTTTTTTATTATCTGCTTTAAATATATTATTAAAATATAAAAAATACTTGTTACTAATAAAATCAATCAGGCTACAGCTTTAAGATTTGTCTGGAATACTTTGTTGCAATGAGGGCAGATCAAAAGGGCACCTTTTTGTACTCTTGAAAAACTGTGTTCTGACTCTTGGGTGCAGTTTGGGCAGGAACATTTAACGAGATAATTACGGCGTGATTTTGAGTCTTTACGTTCTGACATAGGCTTTTCCTGTATAAATGGCCGTATACAGTACACTAAATATGAAAACATTTCTCGTATTATTATTTTATATATGACTTTCTTTCAAAATAATTACTCACATTTTTAATGTGTATGTTTCTTTAGCGCCGTTGAGAACAGCGTGTGCTGTCAAAACTACCCCGTAGACTCCGATCTTTTCAAACATATTGCACCATCCGTGTTCATCGGGGTGAGGATATGAAATCAATGGATAAGTTAACAACAGGTGTTGCCTATGGCACATCGGCGGGTAATGCTGGTTTCTGGGCATTGCAGTTACTCGATAAAGTAACTCCGTCACAGTGGGCTGCAATCGGTGTGCTGGGTAGCCTGGTTTTTGGCCTGCTGACGTATCTGACAAACCTTTATTTCAAGATTAAAGAAGACAGGCGTAAGGTTGCGAGAAGAGAGTAATCCAATGACTCAAGACTATGAACTGGTTGTGAAAGGAGTTCGCAATTTTGAGAATAAAGTGGCGGTAACTGTAGCCTTACGGGACAAAAAACACTTTGACGGTGAAATTTTTGACCTGGACATCTCGCTGGACCGTGTTGAAGGTGCCGCGCTGGAGTTTTATGAGGCAGCAGCCAGAAGGAGCATCAGACAGGTCTTCCTGGATGTTGCTGCCGGGTTATGTGAAGGGGATGAGCAGTCGCCGGAAAAGCGCCCCATAATTTTAGAGGCGCAGAATGTGTGGATAACCTACAAAGGAAAGCTACCGGGAAGAATTACTGGTTCTCTGAAGACGCCACCGACGGCATTGCGGTCAGAAAAAGATGATATTGAATCGCCCATTGAAAAACTGGAGGGCAGCGTCGCTGATCTGAATAAAAAATTGTCGGTGCTGATTCCTTCTGAAGATGAAAAAAAACGCCGCGATGAGCAGTTTGCGGCGTTTTACGATTATTGCATTGAAGTTACTCGCAGGAATTTTGTGAAGATTTTTGAGGAGGGTAAATCTCTTCAGTAAGCTTATTGGCGGACGCTGCAATTAATTCAGGAAGGTCCGCAAGGTCATCTGTCAGTGGATATGATGAAAAATCGGCGGCAGTTCTGTTAAGAAGCGCTTTAACTAATTCCTTTTCCTTCTCCGGCAACAAGTTGATTAGAGCTACGACTGCTTGCCTGAGTGCGATTAAATCAGCAAAAGTTTGTTTAGGTAGATTTGTGTAATCCATAGTCGCCTCTGTGTTTATCAGATTGACATCCTCCTCCCGCCAGTGCCCATCACTGGTGAGGTAAGATTTAACATATCCGGGGATTTGAAGCCGATAAATCCTGATAAATATCCATGAACGTAAAAATCAGATACAGCCTGTCGGCCGCTGTTCTGGCACTGATTGCCGCCAGTGCTCCTGCCCCTGACATTCTCGATCAGTTTCTGGATGAAAAAGAGGGGAATCACACCACTGCATACCGCGATGGCTCCGGCATATGGACCATCTGTCGGGGAGCAACGATGGTGGACGGTAAACCTGTTATTCCGGGAATGAAACTGTCGAAGGAAAAATGCGCCCAGGTTAACGCCATTGAGCGGGATAAGGCGCTGGCATGGGTGGAGCGCAATATAAAAGTTCCACTGACCGAGCCAC